>Ga0209382_10000879_pt1 | contig 48653 bp, 48 predicted proteins | sample SoiMetdeltSBSDD5_FD_187599 | JGI IMG/M metagenome (GOLD analysis project Ga0209382, IMG submission 187599) | Bulk soil microbial communities from a Populus tree surrounding site in Tennessee, USA - Soil MetaG P. deltoides SBSDD5 (SPAdes) (version 2) | ecosystem: Environmental > Terrestrial >...
AGGGTCAGGCGCTCGCCGGTGTATTCCTTCTGATCCTGCAGCTCCGGCGGCAGCTTCACGACCGGCTTGATCTCGATCGTGTAGACGTTGTCGGACTGGTACGCGAGCTGCTCGTAGTCGCCGCTCGCCGCGATGACCAGGCGCGTGCCGTCGGCGACGCGCAGCGCGTCGACCGTGTTGACCGGCGTGGCAAAGTCGGTCACGTCGAGACGCTGCATCAGATTTTCGGGCAGCGAGGTCTTGGCGAAATTCACCACGATGCGGCCGCCTTCCTGACGCAGGTCGGCGGGTACCTTGGAGTCGGTGAGCTCGACGATGATGCGGCCGGAACCGTCGGCGCCGCGGCGGAAATCGATGTTGTTGACGCTGCGCGAACCGGAAACCGGCGCCGCCGAGCGCGTGGTCTGAGTGACTGCGGCAGCTGCAGTCGAGACTGCCGCACCGCTGCTGGCCACGCGGCCAGCGCCGCCGCCGACAGAGACGATGATCGTGTTACCGCTGACGCGAGTCTCGTACGGCACGAGGTTGTCGACGTTCAGAACGACGCGCGTGCGGCCGTTCGCCTCGGCGACGTTCACGGTGTCGACCACGCCCTGTTTGACGTCGACGCGGCGCGAAGCCATCGCGACGCTCGTGTCGGGCAGATCGAGCGCGATGCGCGCCGGGTTGTCCACGGTGAACGTCAGCGGCGTCGGCGCGTTTTCGCTGAGCCGCAGCGTCAGCTCGACCTTGTTGCCGGCCCCCGTGGTGAAGGTGATGCCTTCGAGGCGATTGGCGCCCTGCGCCAATGCCTGCAGGGTCATGCCTGCAAACAGCAGTGCACCGATGCCAATACGGCGCAGCGACGAAATTGAGGACGACATTTTCGGGTTTCTCCCTGGGATCATTCTGTCAACGCCAGCGCGGCTGGACGCTCGATGTATCCGCCGAGGCCGTCGGGGACGATCTCGATGATTGATATTTTGGTGGGCGCGATGCCGACGATCTTGCCGTCGTTCTGGCCGACGAAATTGCCCGGCAACACGCGATGCACGAGGCCGTCCTTGCCCTGCACCAGGCCGTAGTTGCGGCCTTGCAGCGCCAGCGTGCCGACCATGCGCATGGTGTCGAGCGGGAACTGCTCGAGGAACTCGCGCGGTCGCTTCACGTCGGGACGCACGCCAGCGGCCAGGTCGCTGCGCGCGGGCGGCGTCGGCACGAACGGCGAGCGCAGGTTGCTCGCGTTGTACACGAACGCCTCGTACGGCTTGATCTCGGGGAGCGGTTCGATGGACTCGCCCGGACGAGCCTTGATCTCGGCGACTTGCTGCTGCAGTTGATCCATGCCGTTGGAGCACGCGCTCAGCGACAGAACTGCAACGGCAATCAAGGTGAATCTGATCATAGGTGGCGCTGCTCGGTGTTATCAGGTGCCCGGCCGCCGGGCGCCAGCGGGACCCTGTTGCGGTTGGGCCGCGGCCTGCTCTTCCTCGTCCAGGTAGCGATAGGTCTTCGCCGTGACGTCGAGCTGCAGCTGGTCGGAGCCTGGGTTCTTGCCAACCTGCGTGATCTCCACGTCGTGCAGGGTCACGATGCGCGGCAGCGCGGCGATGCCGCTGACGAACGCACCGATCGAATGGAAGCTGCCGGTGAGGCGCATCTTGATCGGCAGCTCGGCGTAGAAATCCTTGATGTTCTGCGCGTTCGGCTGGAACAGCTTCTGGTCGAGCCCGGCGGCGGTGCCCTGCTGCGAGATATCGGTCAGCAGGTTCGGCACTTCGGTCTTGTTCGGGAGTTTGCGCAGCATCGCGCCGAACGACTGCTCCATTTCGGCGAGCTGCGCCTTGTAGGCGTCGAGATTCGCAGCCTTCTTCGCTTTCGCCTCGAGAGTGGTCAGCAGCTGCTGCTCCTGCGCGCGTGCCGCATCCAGCTCGGGCTTCTTCGGCTTCCACGCCAGGAAGTAGGCGAGCAGCACCACGCCGACGATGAAGATCAAACCGATGGCGCCGAGCCGAAACGGCATCGGCCAGCGGCCCGGATCATTGGGATCGAGCTCCCGAACCTGGTCGATGAAGCTCATCGGCGCGCTCCTGCCGGACCGGGCGGGGTGGCAGCGACCTGCTCGCCGGCAGCATTGGCTGCCGCCAGCGCCGGATTCTCCTGCGTGGCGTTCAGCGTGAAGTCCGAGCCGCCGTCACCGGCGCCCTTGGTCTCGAGGATGTCGAGCGACGGGTCGGTAAGCCACTCGGACGCATCGATGTTGCGCATGTACGAGGCGACGCGCGTGCTCGACTGCGCCAGGCCTTTCAGCTGCAGCTTGCGGTCGGTCTGCTTCAGCGAGGTCAGGTTGACGCCGTCGGGAATCGTGCGCACCAGCTGGTCGAAGACGTGCACGATCTCCGGCCGGCTGCGCTCGAGCTGCTCGATCACCTGAATGCGCGCGCGCAGCCGTTCCTTCTGCTGCTCGAGCGCGAGAATCTCGGTGATCTGCTTGTCGAGCTTCGCGATCTCTTCGTTGAGATACTGGTTGCGCTCGTTCTGGTTGTCGATCGCCGCGCCCATCTGCAGGTTGACGAGGAACGCGATCGCGCCGGCGGCGACCAGCGCGCCCAGCGCGCCGACGCCGAATTCCTGGCGCTTGCGCTTGCGCTCGGCTTCGCGCCACGGGATTAGGTTGATTCTCGGCATGTCAGTCGAAACTCCGTAATGCCAGGCCGCAGGCCGTCAGCAATGCGGTTGCGTCTTTCTTCACCGCCTGCGCCTTGGCCTTCTGACTCACTTTCATCTGTCCGAGCGGATCGCCGCGCTGCGACTCGATGCCGACGCGGCTCTGGATCATTTCCGCCGCGCCGGGAATGTTGGCGCAGCCGCCGCAGATCAGGATCTGCTCGGGCTGCTCGCGACCGGCGCCGGAAGCGAGGAAGAACTGCAGCGAGCGGCTGACCTGCTGGCACATGTCGTCGATGAACGGGCCGAGCACTTCGGTCTCGTAGTTGCCCGGCAAGCCGCCTTCTTTCTTCGCGCGGCCGGCCTCTTCCATGCTCAGGCCGTAGGTGCGCATCACCTCTTCGGTGAGCTGCTGACCGCCGAACGCGAAGTCGCGCGTGTAGATGACCTTGAGATCGCGCAGCACGCTGAACGTGGTGCTGCTCGCGCCGAAGTCGACGACCGCGATGACGCGGCTCAGTCCGCCGTCCGGCATTTGATGAGTCAACAGACGGCAGGCGTTCTCGAGCGCGAACGCCTCGACGTCGACGATCTTCGCGGTGAGCCCGGCGGCGGCGCACGCGGCGACGCGCTGCTCGACGTTCTCGGAGCGCGTGGCTACCAGCAGCACGTCGAGCATGTCCGGATCTTTTTCCGACGGCCCGATGACCTCGAAGTCGAAGCTGACTTCTTCCATCGGGAAGGGGATGTACTGGTCGGCCTGCATCTCGACCTGACCTTCGAGCTCGTTCTCGCTCAGCGTGCGCGGCATCTGGATCACCTTGGTGATCGCCGCGTCGCCGCTGATGGCCACGGCCGCGTCTTTGGCGCGCGCGCCGGAGCGCTTCACTGCGCGCTTGATGGCCTCGCCGACCGCACTCGCGTCGACGATTGCTTTTTCATTGATCGAGTTCGGCGGCGTTGCTTCGGCCGCGTAGGATTCGACGCGGTACTGCCCGCCGCTCATCGAGAGCTCGATCAGCTTCACCGACGAGGTGGTGATGTCGAGTCCCAGGAGGGGCCGGGATTTTGCGGTGAGGAGCACGCTGTTTCCCTTTTCAGATCAAATAGTTGAGGCGCGATCGGAGACCGGACACGAAACTCGGGCGGCAACTATATACAGCCGGGCGTTAAGTTGAATGTGAGCAGCCTCACGAATTACCTTCGCGGCATTCCCGGATCCGGATTGCGCCCCACTTCCTACGACGAAGCTCTCATCCTAGGCCGGCCTCGCTCGGCCACTCCGGCGAGAGACTGGCCAATCAAGCCGTTATGACGCTTCTGGACGCCCACGCCGCGCTGGATACTCGCCAGGCGGAACGATAATCGCGCCCGCCGTCGCTGTTTGGCTGCTATCCCCCTGTTCGATTCGCCTCTTATCATTCCTCACGCGCGCTGGCCGCTACGCACGTGGACTGAGCAATCGGCGGTTACTATGCAGTACGGCCTCCTTTGTAAGCAAGGGTAAAGCAAGGACTTAGGATTTTTTGTTGTGATGCGACGTTACCTCTCATCCCCGCCCCGGGTCCTGCTCGCGCTCGGTTTCACCGTGGTCGGCACGCTCGTGCTCGCGATGCTCGGTTGTTATCAGTACCTGCATCCCTCGCTGCCCGACGTCACGACCATCAAGGACATTCGCCTGCGCGTGCCGCTGCGGGTGTACAGCCGCGACGGCAAGCTCATCGCGCAGTTCGGCGAGGAGCGGCGCATTCCGCTCGGGTTCGACGCGATCCCGAATCAGATGATCAACGCAGTGCTCGCGGCGGAGGACGACAACTTCTTCCAGCACGGCGGTGTCGACTATCCAGGCCTGGTCCGCGCCACGGCGCGCCATCTGTTGTCGGGCGAAAAGGCCGAAGGCGGCAGCACGATCACGATGCAGCTCGCGCGCGGCCTGTTCCTGAGCCCGGAGAAGAGTTATCGACGCAAGCTGATCGAGATCTTCACGACGTTCCGCATCGAGCAGGAGCTGACCAAGCAGGAGATCCTCGCGCTGTACTTGAACAAGATGTTCCTCGGACAGCGGGCGTACGGTGTCGGCGCCGCGGCCGAGGTTTACTTCGGCAAGACGGTCGAGCAGCTCAAGCTGCCGGAGATCGCACTGATCGCCGGCACGTTCCGGCTGCCATCGCGCGACAACCCTGTCGCGAACGCCGACTTCGCGCGGCAGCGTCGCGGGTACGTGTTGCGGCGAATGCATGAGAAGGAATTCATCACGCAGGATGAGTACGACATCGCGCTGAACGCGCCGGTGGAGTCGCGTCTGCACGGTCCGACTGTCGAAGTCGAAGCGCCGTACGTTGCGGAGATGGCGCGCGCCGAGCTGGTCAATCGACTTGGTGTAGAGGCCTACACCGCTGGCTATGAAGCCGTGACGACGCTCGACAGTCGTTTGCAAGGCGCCGCCGTGCGCGCGCTGCGCGCCGGACTGATCGAGTACGACCAGCGTCACGGCTATCGCGGACCGGCGGGACGCGTCACGCTTCCCTCCGGCGCGCGCGACAAAGAAATGGCGCAGGCGCTCGAAGAATTCTCACCGCGCGGCGGACTCGTTCCGGCACTGATTCTCTCGGTCGATGAGAAGAGCGCAGTCGCGTACACGCGTGCGAACGGCAGAATCAGCTTGGCGTGGCCTGGGATCAGCTGGGCGCGGGCACCACTGCCGGACGGCAGCATCGGGCCACAGTTGCAGCGCGCAGCCGATGTGCTAGCCACCAACGACGTCGTGTATGTCGCACAGGAAGTGTCGGGGAACTGGCGCATGGTGCAGGTCCCGGACGTGCAAGGCGCGCTCGTCGCCGTCGATCCGAAGGATGGCGCGATCGCCGCGCTCACCGGCGGCTTCGACTACTTCGCGAGCAACTACAACCGCGCCGTGCAAGCGAAGCGCCAGCCCGGCTCGGCGTTCAAGCCGTTCCTCTATTCCGCGGCGCTCGAGCAGGGCTTCACGCCGGCGAGCATCATCAACGATGCACCTCTGGTGATCGAGGATCCGACGCTCGAAGGCAGCTGGCGGCCGCAAAACGTGACGCGCGAGTTCCGCGGACCGATGCGCTTGCGCGAGGCGCTGGTCCGTTCGCGCAACCTGGTGTCGATCCGCATCATGAACTCGCTTGGCCCCGCTTACGCCACGCAGTACATCGAGCGCTTCGGCTTCTCCAAGGACAGCCTGCCGCGCAACTTGTCGCTCGCGCTCGGCACCGCATCGGTGTCGCCGCTGGAGATGGCCGGCGCGTACGCGGTCTTCGCCAACGGCGGCTTCAAGGTCGAGCCGTACTATCTCGACCGCATCATCAGTCCGGACGGCAAAGTGCTTTTCGAGGCGCAGCCGCGCTTCGCCTGCCCCGAATGCCTGCAGTCGCCCAGCGCGAACGCGGAAACCGAAGGCGGCACCGACGGCGGCAGCGATGCTCCGATCCGCGCGCCGAGCAACGACGAGATGCGCTGGGGCGGCCTCACCTATTTACAAGAGCAGTGGCTCGCGCCGTCCGTGATCTCGCCACAGAACGATTTCCTGATGACGGACATGATGAGCGACGTCATCCGCCGCGGCACGGCGACGCGCGCGCTGCAATTGAAGCGCACCGATCTTGCCGGCAAGACCGGCACGACCAACGATCGCCGCGACACCTGGTTCTGCGGATTCAATGCCGGGCTGGTCGCGACGGCCTGGGTCGGGTTCGACCAGGAGCGCTCGCTCGGGCCCGGCGAAGAAGGCGGCCGCACGGCGCTGCCGATGTGGGTATATTTCATGGCGGAGGCACTGAAGGGCGTTCCGGAGCAGCGCCGAGCTGCGCCGCCGGGACTGGTGTCGATGCGCATCTCCGCGGACACCGGGCTGGCCGCGCGGCCGGGCGACGAGAACGCCATCTTCGAAACCTTCATGGCCGGGCACCTGCCGGCCGAGCCGCAGCTCGACAGCGCGCTCGGCGAACAGCAGGACTCGGAAGAGAAGAAGGACGACGACTCACTATTCTGAAGCGATGAGCAAACGTAGCAATCCGCGCGCGGAGCAATTACGAGCAGCGCTGGCGCAGGAAGCGGCGCGCATCATGTCCGAGCAGGGCATCGACGATTACGGACTGGCGAAGCGCAAGGCGGCCGAGCGCTTCGGCGCGACCGACATTGCAGTGCTGCCGAAGAACACAGAGATAGAAGCCGCGTTGGCTGCGCATCATCGCCTGTTCGAAGCGCACACCCATTCATCGACGCTGAGCTCGCTGCGCCGGACGGCGCTGCAGGCGATGCGTTTATTGCAGCGGTTCGAGCCGCGGCTCGTCGGGCCGGTGCTCAGCGGTACGGCGTCGGCGCATTCGGAAGTGAATCTGCATTTGTTCGCGGAAGGCGCGGAGCCGGTCGCGCTGCATCTGATGGAGAAGGGCATTCCGCACAGGATGGGCGAGCGCCGCCTGCGCTACGAGCCGAACCGGCTGATCGCCTATCCGGTCGTGCACTTCGTAGCGGGCGATCGTCCGATCGACGCCGTGGTGTTTCCGATCGACGGCATCCGGCAATCGCCGGCGAGCCCGGTCGATGGCAGACCGATGAAGAGAGCGGATGCGGCGGAGATCGAGGCGATGCTGGAGCGCGAGGACGCGTAACGCGTCCTATCTCTTGTTCATTTCCACGTAGTCCCGCTTCGCCGGCCCCGTGTACAGCTGCCGCGGGCGGCCGATCTTCATCTGCGGATCGGCGATCATCTCCTGCCAGTGCGCGACCCAGCCGACCGTGCGCGCGATCGCGAACATCACCGTGAACATCGACTGCGGAATGCCGATGGCGCTGTAGATGATGCCGGAATAGAAATCCACGTTCGGATACAGCTTGCGCTCGACGAAGTACTCGTCCTTGAGCGCGATCTCCTCCAGCTTCAGCGCCAGCTCGAACAGCGGGTTGTCGGACTTGCCGAGCTTCGCCAGCACCTTGTGACACATGGTGCGGATGATCGTCGCGCGCGGATCGAAGTTCTTGTACACGCGGTGGCCGAAGCCCATCAGCCGGAAGTTGTCGTTCTTGTCCTTGGCCTTCGCCAGGTACTTCGGCACGTTCTCGACCGTGCCGATCTGCTCGAGCATCGCGAGCACCGCCTCGTTCGCGCCGCCGTGTGCGGGACCCCATAGTGCCGAGATGCCCGCAGAAATCGCCGCGTACGGATTCGCACCGGTGCTGCCCGCGAGACGCACCGTCGACGTGCTCGCGTTCTGCTCGTGATCGGCGTGCAGGATGAACAGCAGGTCGAGCGCCTGCGCAGTCACCGGGTCGACTCGGTACGACTCGCACGGCACCGCGAAGAACATCTGCAGCAGGTTCGAGCAGTAGTCGAGATCGTTGCGCGGATAGATGAACGGCTGGCCGAGCGAGTGCTTGTACGCCGCCGCGGCAATCGTCGGGATCTTCGCGATGATGCGGTGGGCGAAGATCTCGCGATGGCGCGGGTTATGGATGTCCATCGAGTCGTGATAGAAGGCCGCCATCGAAGCGACCACGCCCGACAGCATCGCCATCGGGTGCGCGTTGTACTGGAAACCGTTGAAGAATCGCAGCAGCGATTCGTTGATCATCGTGTGGTACTGGACCGCGTGCGTGAACTCGTTGAGCTGCTCGCTGGTCGGCAGCTCGCTGTTGATCAGCAGGTACGCGACTTCGAGGAAGTTGCTCTTCTCGGCGAGCTGGTCGATCGGGATCCCACGATGCAGCAGCACGCCCTGGTCGCCGTCGATGAACGTGATGCGGCTTTCGCACGCCGCGGTCGCCATGAAGCCTGGATCGAACGTGTATACGCCGTGGTCGCGCGTGATATTCGCGATGTTCAGCACGTCCGGGCCGAGCGTGCCGCTCTTGACCTCCACGGGCGACTTCTTGCCGTTCGCAAGGTTCGTCAGCTCAAATTTCTTCTCGGCCATGTGCGGTCCCAGTGTTGGCCGCGCAGAGTTACACGAGCGCGCCGCTTCAATCAAGCAGCGCGCCGGGAACGGGTGTCGGGGCTCGAGGACTACTCGACGATCTTGATGAGCTGACCCGGCTTCGGCTCTTTGTCCGGGTACAGGTCGTTGAGCAGGCGCAGCTGCTGTTCCGCGTATTTCGGCAGCGGCGACTGCTTCGCCAGGTTCGCCATCCGCGTATTTTCGTCGGCGCGGATCACCTTGATCTTGTAAGGCTCGGCCGCGGTGAACTCGTTCTGCTTGAGGCGCCGGAAGGTCTTGATCGTCGACATGAACAGCGGGTCGGCCGATGGCGTACCCGCCGAGCCCTTGGTCGCGGCGGCAAACACGTAGGCAAGGTTGTTGTAGTAGATCACTGCAAAGCGGGCCGGCACGACGCCGAAATCCGTGCGCGCCGAGCGCACGATCGTCGTGTAGCCCTGCAATCCGTTCACTTCGAGCGGCTCGGCCTGGCCGGCGCTGTACTGCGCGAGCATGCGCGACAGGAACTCGCGCGGCCCGGTGTTCGGCGGCGGTGCCTGCGTCTGCATCTGGATCATGCTGTCCTTGTTCGGCGAGACCGCGATCAGTCGGTTGGCCTGATTCTCGACGTGCCAGCCGCTCGGGAACACCATCGTGAGGCCGAGATTGGCGTGATAGAAGCGGTTGCCCTTGAGCACGCCCTGCGCGCGGCTCGTGCCCACCGGCAGGCCTTCGATCGTCTTGAGGTACTTGTCGCGCTCGGGATCGCGCGGATCGGCCGCACCACCTTTCAACTTGCCGGCGGCGGCCACGACTTCGTGCAGACGTGAATCGTTGTCGGGGTGACTGGCGAACACACCGTGATAAACGTGCGGCTTGCGATTTTCCTCGCGAGCACGCTGGATCTCGACCAACTCCTGGTTCTTCAGCAGACGCACGACGTCGACCATGTGTTGCGGCGAGTAGCCGGTCTTCACCAGGTATTCCGCGCCGAGCCGGTCAGCTTCGAGCTCCTGGTCGCGGCCGTAGCCGCTGACCAGCGCCGCGCCGGCGTAATTCGCGAGCCCGGCGAGGTCCGCGCTGCCGGTGAAGATGCCGACCGCCGCTGCGCCGATGCCGGCGAGCGTCGACTTGCTCTGCTGGCGCACGGGATGGCGCGCGCACACGTGGCCGATCTCATGGCCGAGCACGGCCTCGAGCTCCGCCTCGTTGTTGAGGTAGTTCATGATGCCGCGCGTGATGTAGACGTAACCGCCGCCCGTGGTGAAGGCGTTGATCTCCTCACTGTCGAGCACGGTGAAGGTGTACGTCAGCTCCGGACGCTGGCTCGCCTTGGCCGCGCGCTGACCCACTTCATTGACGTACTGCGCGATCTGCTGGTCGTCGTACTGGCCACCGAACTGCTGCAGCAGCATCGGGTGCACTTCCTTCGACTTCTGGATCTCGCCGGCTTCGCTCTGGAACACCAGGTCAGGCGTGCCGGTGACCGGATTGGACGAGCAGCCTGTGAGGCCCGCCGTAGCGGCGGCCGCCAGCAACGCGAGTCGAACGACTTTATTCAATGGCATGACGGGTCCCTGCCGGGTCGGAAGTCAAAGCTAACCCCTGGATCAAGCGGGCCACAAGTTGGAGCCGCGGGCCGGCTCGCGAGTTCAGTGGGCCATTGGGCACCTTGAGGGTACCCGCATGAACGGTCAATGAAGCCCAAATTAAAAGGGGCGCCAGAGCGCCCCTTTTGCTGCGTTCGAGCGAGATCGGCCGGCTTTAGCGGGCGTACTTCTTGCGGAACTTGTCGACGCGGCCGCCAGTGTCCACGATCTTCTGCTTGCCCGTATAGAACGGATGGCAGTTCGAGCACACCTCGATCTGCAGGTCGTGACCCAGCGTCGAGCGCGTGTGGAAGGTGTTCCCGCAGCTGCAGGTCACCGTGATCTCTTTGTACTCAGGATGGATTCCGTCTTTCATGGCTGCTGTACGTGTGGTGCCGGCTCAGGGAAAAAGGCGCGCAGTGTAGCGACGCAGGTCTGCGCTCGCAAGAAAAAATCCGCTGAAAAGCCGTTTGGCCGCCAGCTGGCGCCGGACCCGGGTGATCCCCCGCACTTATCCACAAAAGATGTGGATAAGTGTGTGGATGAAGCCGGTGCGCGGCATCGTGCAACGCTACAAAAATGTGACATCGTCAAATTGCTCACTTTTTCACCAGTGGTTTTTGGCCTGTGCGCTCAGAGACTTGCAGTCGGCTGCTGAGGTGTCGCTTGTAGAGCGGTCATCAACGCGCCTGGGAGTTGCAAGACGTGCAACCGTGTGCATAACCCCCGCGCGCAACCGTTGCGCACGAACGGCCGCTGGCGGAAAAATTTGTGCGTCAGTTCACGAACTTGCACGCGGCAATGCAGATGCCACGTGGAACTTTTGCTACCGGGGCGGCGTTGTGTCTGACTGCCTGTCGTCCGCACGCTCTGGCAGGAAGAGGGCCTGCAAGTCGTTCAAGAATCGCTGGCCCAGCTCCGTCACACGCCACCGCCCGGTTCCTTCCGCCTGGAGCAGCCTTTTACGCTGAGCCTCGGCCAGCGAGCGCGCAATCGTTTCGAATCCGAGGCCGGTGCGTGCCGCGAAGTCGGCCTCGCTGAAGCTGTCCGTCAGCCGCAGCACATTCAACATGTACTCGAACGGCAGATCGGCGGTCTCGACTGGAAAGCGATCGCTGATGCGATCGGCCGCCGCCCGCCGCAGGAACTCGCGCGGCTGCTTGATCCGCGCGCTGCGAACGATCGTGAATCGCGCTCGCTCCTCGGTCGCGAGCCACGTCAGCTTGCCGTGCGCGCCGGCGCCTATACCGATGTAGTCGCCGTACTGCCAGTAGTTGAGGTTGTGTCGACTGCGCCGCCCGCCGCGCGCATACGCCGAAACCTCGTAGTGCTCGTAGCCGCTTGCGGCGAGCTTCTCCTGGCAATCCAACTGCATCTGCCAGATCGCGTCCGAATCAGGCAGCGGCGGCGGGCGATGGTAGAAGACCGTGCCGGGCTCGAGCGTCAGCTGGTAGTGCGAGATATGCGTGGGCTCGAGTGCCAACGCGGCGTCGAGATCCGCGAGCGCCTGCTGCAGCGTCTGCGCGGGCAACCCGTACATGAGGTCGAGGTTGAAGTTCTCAATGCCGGCACTGCGCACTTCATCGACCGCCCGCGCGATATCGCCGCTGCTGTGAATGCGACCGAGCGTGCGCAAGTTATCGGCGTCGAACGTCTGTGCGCCGAGCGAGACGCGGTTGATGCCGGCATCGCGATAGCCGCTGAACCGCCCATGCTCGACGGTGCCGGGATTGGCTTCGAGCGTCACCTCGACATCCGGCGCAAACGGCACGAGCGAGCGAGCCGCTTCGAGCAGGCGCCCGACCTCGTCGGGGGCGAACAGGCTCGGCGTGCCGCCGCCGAAGAACACAGACACGACCGCGCGCCCCTGTGCCGCGCTTGCATCGATCTGGAGGTCCTCGATCAGAGCGTCGATGTACTGTCGCTGCGGAATCTGCTCCGGCGCCACGTGCGAGTTGAAATCGCAGTACGGGCATTTGCGCACGCACCACGGCATGTGCACGTACAACGCAAGCGGCGGCAGCACATTCACCGCACTTCCTTTTTCAGCAGCGCGACCAACCCACGCAGTGCCTGGCCGCGATGGCTCAGCTGGTTCTTCTCTGCCGCAGGCAATTCCGCGACGGTGATCGAGCGCTCCGGCAGCTCGAAAATCGGGTCGTAGCCGAAGCCGCCCCTGCCGCGCGGCGCTTCCGCGATGCGTCCTTCCCAGCTCGCCTGGCTAATCAGCGGAAAGGGATCGTGCGCCCATCGCATGTACACGAGCGCACAGCAGTAGCGCGCAGTCCGCTCCGCCGCCCTGCGGCCGTCCAGCGTTGCGAGAAGCTTGCGTAGATTGTCTTCGTCACTCGCGTGCTCGCCGGCATAGCGCGCTGAATAGATCCCGGGCGCGCATTGCAGCGCGTCCACTTCCAGTCCGGAGTCGTCGGCGATGGCTGGCAGCTGCGACAGTTGCGCCGCATGCCGCGCCTTGATGATCGCGTTCTCGACGAAGGTGAGTCCTGTTTCAGGCACTGACTCCCGCGTGAACTGCGAGAGGGGCACGACCTCGATTGCGAGCGGCTCGAGCATCGCCCGCAGCTCCTGCAGTTTTCCGGGATTGCCGGTGGCGATAACGACACGCATCGCGCGCCTGCCTAGTCGGCGTGCAGCGCTTCCAGCTGCCGCGCGAGCAGCTGGCCGATGCCGTTGGCTGCGAGGTTCAACAGCTCGTCGAGCTCGTGTCGGCGCAAGGCGTGACCTTCGGCCGTGCCTTGCACTTCGATGAAGCCGCCGCCGTTGTTCATCACGACGTTCATGTCGGTCTCGGCATCCGAGTCCTCGGCATAGTCGAGATCGAGCACCGGCGCGCCCGACCAGATGCCGACGGACACCGCAGCGACCTGGCCATGAATCGGGCTTTCGCGCAGCGCGCCTTTGCGCACGAGCGCATCGATAGCATCCACGAGCGCGACGTAGCCACCCGTGATCGAAGCAGTGCGGGTGCCGCCGTCCGCTTGCAACACGTCGCAATCGACAGTGACCGTGCGCTCGCCGAGCGCTTTCAGATCGACGACCGCGCGCAGCGCTCGGCCGATGAGCCGCTGAATTTCCAGCGTGCGGCCACCTTGCTTGCCGGTCGCTGCTTCACGCCGGGTACGTGTATGTGTCGAGCGCGGCAGCATCCCGTATTCGGCCGTCACCCAGCCGCGGCCGGTATTGCGCAGGAATGCAGGCACGCCATCCTCGACGGAGGCCGTGCAAAGCACGCGGGTATCGCCGAACTCGACGAGCACCGAGCCTTCGGCGTGGCGGGTGAAACGGCGGGTGATGCGTACAGGGCGCAGCTCGTCGGGAGCGCGCCCGCTGGGTCTCGCTTTCATGGACGGGGATTTTACGCGTGCCAGCGCAGCACTGCGGCAGTGCTGTTGTCGCTGAACGGCGCGGAGGCCTGCACGGCACGCCGGCCCAGGGCTTCGAGCCACGCGCGCAGCTCCTGATTGTCCTCTTTGAAGAACCCGGCGATATCGCCGTCGCGCAGGTTCGCCCAGATGCCGTCCGTGCAGAGAAGCAGGACGTCGCCCGCCTGCAGCACGTGTCGGCCACTCACCGTCATCTCGGGAATCGCCGGGTCGCCGCCGAGGCAACACTCGACGAAATTGCGCATCGGGTGCGTCGGCAATTCTTCCTCGGTGATCTTGCCTTCGCGCAGCAGCAGCTCGACGTGGCTGTGATCGCGGGTCCGCTGCAGGATCTTGCCGTGACGCATGTGGTACACGCGACTGTCGCCGATATGTGCCCAGAACGCCGCGCCTTCCTGGACCAGGCACACGGCTGTGGTAGCGCGCGGCCGCGTGTCGATCGACTGGCCGTTGCCGAGCTTCGCCACGTCGTCGTGCGCCCGGCTCAGCGCCATGTGCAGGAAGCCGAGTGGATCGAACATCGGCAGAGAAGTCTGACGAAACGATTCGAGCAGGCTCTTGAGTGCAGTGTCCGCAGCGCGGCTGCCGTCGGAGTGCCCGCCCATGCCGTCGATGACGACCAGCAATGCGGCCTGCTCCTGCGCCGAGACCGTGACGCGGTCCTGGTTGTCTTCGCGGTCTCCGACGAGACTCAGCTCTGCATAGTCGATCCGCAAGCGGGCTCCGGCGCCAGGCCTGTCTGCTGCTACACTTCGACGCCACGGCCGATCGGCCGGGCGCGGCGCTTTATATCACCGCGCGAACACCCGTGTAAGACAGCGTTTGCCTTAATCTGAACTCAATGATCCGGAGCATGACAGGGTTCGCGCGGCGCGAGCGCCAGGGGCCATGGGGCACGCTGGTCTGCGAGTTGCGGACAGTGAACCACCGCTACCTGGAGGCTTCGCTGCGGCTGCCGGACGAGCTCAAGGCACTCGATAACGAAGCGCGCCAGGCCATCGCTGCGGCGCTCCGCCGCGGCAAGGTCGACGCCAGTCTGTACCTGAAAGCCGCCAGCGGCTCGCAGCGTTCGCTGGAGTTGGACGCTGCTCTGCTCGATGAGCTGCTCGCTCGCGTCGAGCAAGTGCGCTCGCGGTTGTCCGATGCTGCGCCGGTTAGCCCGCTGGAATTGCTGCGCTGGCCCGGCGTCGTGCGCGAAGCCGAGCTGGACGCGAAACCGGTGCTGATCGCTGCGCTCGAGTTGTTGCGCGAGGCGCTGGCCGAGCTGAACGACACGCGTCATCGCGAAGGTCAGAGAATCCGCGAGCTGCTGCTTGCGCGCTGCACTTCGATGCGCACGAGTGTGCAAGCGGTGAAAACGCGGCTGCCCGAAGTCTCGCAGCGTTTGCGGGAACGCATCGTCGAACGCATCTCGCAGCTCGGCGTCGCGCCCGATGTCGAGCGCCTGGAACAAGAGCTGGTGCTGTACACACACAAGATGGACGTCGACGAAGAGCTCGACCGGCTCGGCGGTCACCTCGATGAAGTCGCCGTGGTGCTCGATTCCTCCGAGCCCGCCGGCCGCCGGCTCGACTTCCTGATGCAAGAGCTGAATCGCGAGGCGAACACGCTCTCGTCCAAGTCGCAGGACAGCGAGACGACGCGCGCTGCGGTCGACATGAAGGTCGCGATCGAGCAGATGCGCGAGCAAGTCCAGAACGTCGAGTGACGATGAGCGGCAAGCGCGGCAAGCTGTTCGTGATCGCAGCGCCGTCCGGTGCCGGCAAGACTTCGCTGGTGCGCGCGCTGATGCAACGCCGCCCGGCGCTGCGGTTTTCGATTTCGTACACGACCCGCCAGCAGCGGCCGAACGAACGCCACAGCCACGACTACTTCTTCGTCGACAAACCCGAGTTCGAGCGCATGGTCGCCGCCGGCGAGTTTCTCGAGCACGCACGCGTGTTCGACAACTACTACGGCACGTCGCGCCAGCAGGTCGTGCAACTGCTCGACGAGGGCCAGGACGTGCTGCTGGAGATCGACTGGCAGGGCGCGCAGCAGATCCGACGGGCGCTGCCGGAGTGCCGCAGCATCTTCGTCCTGCCGCCTTCGCGCGAGGCGCTGGAGCAGCGGCTGCGCGGCCGCGGCACGGACAGCGATGAAGTGATCGCGCGTCGGTTGCGCGATTCGCTGGCCGACTTGTCGCACTGGAGCGAGTTCGACTATATCGTAGTGAACGACGACTTCGACCGCGCCACGGCAGACCTCGAGGCGATCGTGACCGGCCAGGGCGAGCACCTGCGGCGCGAGCGTGCGGAGTTGCGGGAACTGCTCGCGAAGCTGCTCGCCTAAGGATGTAGGACATGAGAATTCCGACGCTACTTCTGGCCTCCGTTCTGCTCGCCGGTACGGCGGCGCAAGCCCAGCAGGTCGAGTCGCCGCGCACGATCGGTGTCGGCGGCCAGGGCGAAGTGCGCGCCGAGCCGGATCGGGCGACGGTCACGCTAGGCGTCGAGTCCCGCAAGCCGAAACTGGAAGACGCGCGTGCGGCGGTCGCAAAAACGGTCGACGCAGTGCTGAAGCTGACGCGCGATCTGAAGATCGATCCGAAGCTGGTGCGCTCCACGCGCATTAACGTCCAGCCCGAATACAACTGGGGCGCTGGCAACGCGAACGAGCGCACGCTCATCGGCTACTACGTCGCGCGGCAGGTCGAAGTGGAGCTGCATGATCTCGAGAAGCTCGGCCAGCTGCTGGAGCGCGCCACCGATCTCGGCGTCAACCAGATGGGCGATCCGCGCCTGGATTCCAGCAAGCGGCAGGAGCTGGTGCGCGAAGCGCTCGCGAAGGCCGTGGTCGACGCCCGCCAGAATGCGGAAGTAATCGCCAAGGCTGCCGGTGCCAGGCTGGGCAACGCGCGCACGATCAACGCGAATACCGAGTTCACGCAGCCGCCGGTGCCGATGGTTCGTGCCATGGCGATGGAAGCCAAGGCAGCGGGGGCAGCGCCGTACCAGAGCGGCGAGATGACCTTCAATGCAACGGTCAACGTTCAATACGATTTGATTACCCAATGAACGCCTCATCCATCGCACGCGTCGGCGCGCTGGCAGTCTTGTGGCTGACGGCCTGCGTAGCGCATGCGATCGAAACGCCCAAGCCGCAGCCGGCCCCTGAACAGAAGCAGCAGGAAGCGGCGCCGCCGGAATTGCAGGTCACCCCGACGGACGAGCGCGCCTTCTACGAGAAGGTCCAGCGCGTTACGGCCTATCGCTCGTTGCGCGGGCTGAATATCCCGCCCGAAGTGATCGCAGATCTCGGGCGCGGCGAGGCTGACAAGGCCGTCGCAGCACTCAGCGTCAAGGCGAGCCAGGGCGACACCAAAGCGAATATCGCGCTGGTGCACATTCAGCACTGGTGCAACGCCGTCAGCCAGCAACGCGCGGGCGATCCGAAAACGCAGATAGCGAAACTCGTGCAGGGTCAGCCCGATGCGCGAGCGGCGCGGGTCGCAGGCGTGATGTACGCCGAGGTCGAATACATGCAGCGCGCCCGCGCCAATTGCGCCAGGGCTCAGTTCGATTACCGGGGCATCGAAGCGCGTCTACGCTCGGCGGCCGATGCTGGCGACCCGGCGAGCGCCACGGAACTCGCGCAATTCCTGCGCGATCCCGCCAAGCGCGAAGCGATGCTGCAGACTGCGGTCAAGAAGAACTACCCGCCAGCGGTCTACAAGGTCGCCACGAACCTGTTGATCGCCGTGCAGCGGGGTCAGACGACCGAGAACGTCAGTCAGATCCGCGAGCTGCTGAAGATTGCGGGTCGCGAGATCCCGCGCGCGAAGCTGGATCTGGCGAATTGCATGGCCGTCGGCTGCGACGGCCATCCCGCTGATGCGCTCACCGCGCGCGCCTTCGGCATCGACGCCGCCCGCGACGGCGAGCCGACTGCGTTCCCGTCGATGGTGCGGATGCCGTGGGGCGCACGCATCCCGCGGCCGCAGTTGCTAGCCTGGCAATTGTTCGGCGACAAGCTCAACGAGAGCGGCTGCATGGGCGACCAGTTCGTCCCGACGGCGCTCGCGCTCACGCAGACGATCTCGATGATCACGCGCGTCCTCGACAATGAGGACCTGGAAGAAACCAAGAAGCAGTTCGACGCGCTCTGGGCCGAGCACGGCGTGCGCGCCATGAAAGAAAACGGCTGCGAGTAGTTACGCTGTAGGTCGGCCGCTCCAGCGCATCCTGCGCCCACGGCATTCGCGCATCCTTGCGCAGCAGGCTTCAGCCCGACACTCTTCACAGCGCCTGCGCAATCTCCTGCATCAGCCCGTTATCCTCCGGCTTCGTGCCCGACGGGTAACGGCCGATCACTTTCCCAGTGCGGTCGATCAGGAATTTTTCGAAGTTCCACTGCAGATCGCCCGCGAAGCCGTTCTCCACCGCGGTCAGCCACTCGTACAGCGGGTGCCGGTTCGGGCCGTTCACTTCGATCTTCGCGCTCAGCGGAAACGTGACGTTATAGTTGATGGTGCAGAAGCGCATGATGTCCGCTTCCGCGCCGGGCTCCTGCGCGCCGAACTGATTGCACGGAAATCCGATCACGGTGAAGCGCTGACCTTTCAGCTCGCGATACAGCCGCTCCAACCCGGCGTACTGCGGCGTGTAACCGCACTGGCTCGCGACGTTGACGACGAGCGCCACGCTGCCGCGCAGCGGCGCAAGCATGTCCTGCACGCCATCGATACTTCTGACGCGGAAGCTATAGAAGTCGGACATAGGCGCGCAGCATTGGATCAGCGGGGCGCTACGTCAACAGGAAAATGGCGCGGAATCAGGCGGCGACGCGGTCGACCAGCAGAACGGTGCCGTCGACGCCGGTGACGCGCGCCTTGGCGCCCGCCGGCAGATTCGGGCCGCGGATCGGCCAGTCGCGATTGCCCAGGCGAATGCGTCCGGTGCCGTTCTGAATGCCCTGCTCGAGCACGATGACCTGGCCGATGTGGCTGTGCCCGGAGCGGTGGCTGGCGAGCGGGCTGTTCCTTTCGCGCGTGCGCGCGCGATGCTGCCGCCAGAAGTAGAGGGCAAACACGGTCACGGCGAAGATCACGAACCAGGTCATGAGTGCACTAGAGAGAAAGCAGCAGTGGAAGCAACGTGCAGCGTAGCAGTTGGCCCTTGCGGGAAACGATGAGGGAGGTCACACAACCCGTGCGGTTGATTCATGGCCCCTTTAACTAAACATGGCGTAACCCCGACTTACCCGGCGAGTTGTGAGCGAATTCCGGAATGGCGCTTGAGGTGAACCAGCAGCAGCGAAATCGCCGCCGGTGTGACACCCGGAACGCGCCCCGCCTGGCCGAGCGTGGCGGGCCGTACTTCGCGCAGGCGCTGCCGCACTTCGGTCGACAGTCCGCGCACTTGCGCGTAGTCGAGATCGTCCGGCAAGCGCAGCTCTTCGTGGTGACGCTGCCGCTCGATCTCCACCTGCTGCCGATCGATGTAGCCGGTGTATTTCGCGAGCACGTCGACCTGCAGTGCAACCTGCTCGATCAGGCGCTCGTCGGCAGCATCCGTGCGCATCCATTCGGGTTGCTCGACTGCGGCGAGTGCAGTGAGCGCTGAGTAGGAAATCTCGGGCCGCCGGAGCAAATCGAATGCGTGTGCCTCGCGCGTCAGCACCGGCAGGTCGGCGGGACGCACGACGATGCGCTCCAGGCGCTCGACTTCGGCCGCGGTCCGCTCGCGCTTCGCGACGAACAGCGCCCAGCGTTCGTCGCCGACGAGCCCGAGCTCGCGCCCCCTCGGCGTCAGGCGCAGATCGGCATTGTCCTCGCGCAGCAGCAAGCGATATTCCGCGCGACTGGTGAACATCCGATACGGCTCGCTCGTGCCGCGCGTAATCAGATCGTCGACGAGCACCCCGAGGTAGGCCTCATCTCGTCGCGGCCACCACGCCGCGCGCTCCTGCACTCGCAGCGCGGCATTGATGCCGGCCAGGATGCCCTGCGCCGCGGCCTCTTCGTATCCGGTCGTGCCGTTGATCTGGCCGGCGAAGAACAGGCCGGCGATGAACTTCGTCTCCAGGCTGTACTGCAGATCGCGCGGGTCGAAGTAGTCGTACTCGATCGCGTAGCCCGGCCGCGTCAGGTGCGCGCGCTCGAATCCCGCGATCGAGCGCACCAGCGCCAGCTGCACGTCGAACGGCAAGCTGGTCGAGATGCCGTTCGGGTAGACCTCGTGCGTCGTCAGGCCTTCCGGCTCGATGAAGATCTGGTGCGAGGTCTTGTCGGCGAAGCGATGCACCTTGTCCTCGACCGACGGGCAGTAGCGCGGACCGACGCCTTCGATCACGCCGGTGAACATCGGCGAGCGATCGCAGCCGGCGCGGATGATCTCGTGGGTGCGCTCGTTGGTCGCGGTGATGTGGCAGCAGATCTGGCGCGGGTGGTCGCTGCGCCGCCCGAGGTACGAGAACACCGGCACGGGCTCGTCGCCGGGCTGCACTGCAAGTCCGGTGTAGTCGATCGTGCGACCGTCGATGCGCGGCGGCGTGCCCGTCTTGAGCCTGCCGACGCGGAACGGCAAGGCGCGCAGCCGCTCGGCCAGACGATTGGACGGCGGATCGCCGGCGCGACCGCCCTGGTAGTTCGTCAAGCCGACATGAATCTTGCCGCCGAGGAAAGTGCCGACGGTCAGCACGACCGCACGGGCACGAAATTCGATGCCTGTCTGCGTCACGACGCCGCGTACCTGCTCGCCCTCGACGATCAGGTCGGCGACCTCCTGCTGGAACAGCGTCAGGTTCGGCTGGTTCTCCAGCATCGAGCGGATCGCCTGCTTGTACAGGACGCGGTCGGCCTGCGCGCGCGTCGCGCGCACTGCGGGACCCTTGCTGGCGTTCAGGATGCGGAACTGAATACCCGCGCGATCGGCCGCCTGCGCCATCGCGCCGCCGAGCGCGTCGATCTCCTTGACCAGATGACCCTTGCCGATGCCGCCGATCGCCGGGTTGCAGCTCATCTGCCCGAGCGTCTCGATGCTCTGCGTCAGCAGCAGCGTGCGCACGCCCATGCGCGCCGCGGCCAGAGAGGCCTCGGTGCCGGCATGGCCGCCGCCTACAACGATGACGTCGAATTCCTCGGGAAAGCGCATGGATAGGCCCGGTTAAGGGGCGCGTATTGTAGTCGGGCTGAAGCCCGACCTACAGGGCAAGATCAAACGTGTGCGGGAGACCTGTAGGTCGGCCGCTCCAGCGCATCCTGCGCCCGCGGCATTCGCGCATCCTTGCGCAGCAGGCTTAGCCCGACTTCTTGACCCGCTTCAGCAACGCCAACGCCATCGCTACCAGCACCGCAACACCGACAATCAGCACCGACCACAGCACGATCAGGCGCGTCGGCGTCTCGCGGGGCACCGGCCGCAGGGCGCTTTCCCCACCCAGCGAGCGCGCGAGCCCGACAACACCTTCACTCACCAGCTTCGCACGCTCATTCGCTCCGACGTCCGCGAGTAACGTGTCGCAGCCGTTCGCGGGTGCAATTTCCGCCCGCCGGCTCCCGTACGCGAGCGTGAACGGGCTGCTGCCCTGTGCGAGGAATCGCAGGCGCGCGGGACGGTAGCCCAGCTCCATCAGCGTCGCGCGATACAGCTGCGGATCGTTCGCGATCCGCAAGCGCCAGTAGCGATCCGTGGTCGCCGAGAAATGCGCCGGCGGGCTTTCGCGCCGCTCCGTATCGGTGACGATTCGATAGACCTCGCCGCTCCAGCGCTCGGTCCACGGCGCCTTGCCATCGTTGCGGCTGTGCAAGGTTACGCGCACCGAGCTGTTCTCCTGCGGCAGGCGCAAGCGGGCGTAGCTGACCGGCGCGCGGCGCGCACTATCGAAGAACAACACTTGAATGTCGTCCGTCACGAGCATCGTCGCCATGAACCACTGGGGGTCGATCTCCAGCACCTGGCCGACACGCTCGGCGACGACGCGATTGATCGCGAGCGGCGGGCCGCCGTCCGTTCGCTGCACGCGCAGGTAGTCGTAGGATTGCAGCGGCAGTTCGATTCGCTCCCGCCGCAGTTGCTCATTGCCGCGAGTCGCCAGCAACAGCGTGCTCGCCGGGACGAGTACGCGCCATCGGTCCAGATCGTCGCTGCCCTCGATGCTGACCTGCGCCTGCGACGCACCGTCCGGGCTTTGCCAATCGAACTGAATCGCGCGGACCGGGTCGTCGCTGTCGCGCGCGTCGATGATGTGAATGCGTCCGTTGGCGACCGTCGGTTGGCCCGAGCCGGCTTCGAGGACGTTGATTTGCGTTCCACCCGCTGTCTGCAACTCGACCCGAGTGCCGCCGTTCGCGTCCGCCGTTGCTTCGCGAAGCTGGAACACCGGCAACGGGAGCTCCGTGATCGTGGGCTCGGTCGTTGCCGGCGTAGTGCAGAAGGCGTGTGGAACGGGCAAGCCGTCGGCGTTGAACACGCGCACGTCGCCCAAGTCTGCGCGCGTTGCGCCTTGATAGACGCCATCCGGCAGCGTCGTTTCGACCAGCGGCAAGCCTTCCGGCGCGGTGATTTCGATGCCTTGCGCGTAGTCCTGTAGCGTCGGCGACGCGCCGAAGGCTCGGCTCGCGGCGAGCACCACACAGGCAGCAGTCAGCAGATTTCTGGTCATCGCAACGCGTCTCGCTTCGGAGGGAGGGGAGCGAAGTAGCCGGTGATGAGCAACAGCAGTCCGACCGAAAGGAACGATGCGATCCGCGCCACCGTGCCGATGCTCGACAGGTCCACGAGGAACAGCTTGGCGACGACTACGATCATGAGGCCCGCACCGACGATCCAGACATAGCGCCATCTTTGCTTCGCCGCTGCCATCATCGCTGCGAAGCCGAGCACACCCCAGAAAATCGACAGGGCCGACTGCACGAAGGTCGAGTGCGCTATGCCGTAAGCGGTAATCGGCGCTCCCCAAACGTGATGCAGCGTGCGGATCAGGGCAGCGTTCAGCCACAGGAACACGATGCCTGCGGCGAGGGCGATCAAGGCACGGAAATCGAACGGCCACAAAGACACGCGTTGCCCTGGATCGAGCGCGCTCCACCACATCGCGAGCGCCACCATCGCGAGCGCAGCGCTCACGTCGAGCGGATTGAGCAGCGGCATGTACGGCAGCCACGCGGGGTCGCCGTTGCTGCTCAGGTTGATCACGACGATCCAAACGCAAAGCGCGACAGCGAGCGGCGCGGCGCCATACAGTCGATAGCCAGTTGCATGCTGCGCGACCGGCCACGCAGGCCGCAGCTCGCGTAGACCGAGCCACGCCAGCAGCAGCGTTGGAACGACCCCCCACGCGAGGCTCGCCCACACTCCTGTCGTGCGCTCCGCGACCTGCCAATTGAGCTCCCAGGCGAACAGCAATGCCAGCGCCCAACAAGCGCCGCCGTGCAGCCACTCGAGTGCGATGTGCCGCTGCGGCTCCGCGATTCTCAGCAGGGTGAAGTGCGTGACGAAGATCGCGAGCCAGCCAACCGCGCCCCATTGCGCGAACGGATGGCCGAGCGACTGTGCGTGCGCGAACCCGTAGACGCCAGCGAGTGCCGGCAGGAACAACGCGATCCAGCGCGGCAATGGCCACTGTCGGCCGATACCGAGCCAGGTCAGGATTGCAGCAGTAACGCTCGTGTAGACCAGCAGCGAGCCGAGCGCGGCGTTGGGAAAATAGCGTCCGATCTCGTTCGCGCCGCCGACGAACCACCACATGATTCCCCAGAAGGTGAACCCGACAGCGAGGCCGGCCTCGTACGCCGCGCGGCGCGCTTCGTTACGGAACAGCCAATAACCACTGAAGACGCCGGATACAGCCAGCATTGCCGCACCGAGATACGCCGTGTTGAGGATCGGCTGCGTCGAGCGCATCGATTCGTAGCCGATCAGGTAGCCGACGCCGGCACCTGCCTGCAGCAGCGTGCCGAACAAGCGCGGCAACTTCCGCTCCTGCCGCACGCCGAGCCAGAGCAAGCCTGCACCTTCGACAGCCCACATCGCGGCCGTCGTACGCGTGTCGAAAGCAAGCGGGATCGCGAGGCTCGCGAAGATCACGCCGAGCGCAGCGAAAGCTTCGACGAGCAGGCGAAAGGTTTCGCGGCGCGTAGCGAACAGGGTCCAGCCGAGCAGGAGATAGAAGGCGCCGAGCGCCAGTGCACTCCAGGCCAGCCCGTACTCGATGCGCGAGATCATCGTCGCGTGCAACGTGAACGCGACGACAGGCAGACCGAAGACGAGCGAGCCGGAAACGTAACCTTTGAGATTCGGCGGCTGCCGCACGCAGTTGAGGATCGAGACCGCGACGTACATCAGGAAGAACAGGATCAGGAACGCATCGGCGGTCCACAGATCCTGCGGCTGATACGAATTGGCGCGCCACAGGCCGGTGATCGAGAACGTGAACAAGAAGCCGAGCACGTTCAGCACGCGCCACGTCTTGAACCACGCGACAGCGAACACGCCAAGATTCAGCAGCGCGTAATACGTGAACAGCGCGACGTAGTTGCCGCTGCCGGTCGAGACCAGAATCGGCGCGAGGAAGCCGCCGGCCGTGCCGATGACGGCGAGCGCCAGCGCGTTCTGGGCTACCGCGAGAACCGCCGCCGCCAGTGCAATGACCGCCAGCAATCCAAAGGAGAGTGTGGGCGGCAAGAGCTGGTACAGGCGTGTCGCTGCGAACACAATGAGATAGAGACCCGCGATACCGCCGCCTTGCAGCAGCTCGGCGTAGATGGCACGGCGCTCGCGCAAGCGCCAACCCACGATGAGTAGCGCGAAGGCACCGATGGCGAGCGCGATGAAGCGCAGCTCGATCGGGAACAGACTGTTGTCCGCGGCGTACTTGGCAAGGAACGCCGCACCGAAGAACAAGATGACGATGCCAATGCGCGCGAGCGGGTTGCCGCGCTTGAGCCAAACCATGAAGCCAGCGACGGCGCGGTCGATAGCCGAAGGTTCTCTCGGCGCAGCCGGGCGCGCGACAGGCCTCGCGGGCTGCGGATCTTGCGTCGTCGAAGGCGGCGCACTCGCGGCCATCACAGGTTTGGGTGCCGGCGCCGGTGCGGCTGCGGCTGTCGGCGCAGGTGTCGGCGTCGGCGCCGGCACCTCACGCTCCTCGGGAGCGACCTTCAGGCCAGCGAGCCGTTGCTTGAGATCCTGCAGTTGTTGATCGAGCTTCTCGGTCCGCGTGCGCAGATACATGATCTGCGCGAACAACGCCCCGAGCAGAGCGCCGATTACGAATCCGGCAACGCTTTGCTGGATCGACGCTCCGACCAAGCCGAGCAGGATCGCCAGTCCCCAAGTCGCCCCCTGCGAAGAGGCTCGTTTTTCTGTCTGCATGCGTGCACCCCTTGCAGTGCGCGCATATTAGTGCCGCTCTCGTTCGCGCAGCAATGCGAGCGCGAGCTTCTCCAGCCTGGAAGGCGATAGCGGCCCGCGCGGCACGAGTCGTTCGACGTCTCGCTCGCGCCACGCTTCGAACACGACAGGATTGATGTACGACTTGCGACACACGGCGGGCGTATTGCCGAGCGCCTCCGCGACGTGCTTCGCCGTCGCCGCGACACAATGATTGAAAGCACGCCCGCTCACGTGCTCGCCAGCAGACTGACAAGCGAGGAAGGCGAGCGCGCGGACTGTCGCGCCCCAGGTGCGGAAGTCCTTGGCAGTGAACCCTTCGCCGTTGCCGCCCATCGCCTCGCGCAAGTAGTCGTTCACCATGCCGGAATCGATCGGCTGGCGCTGGCCCTCGTCGTCGACATATTGAAACAGCTGTTGACCGGGCAACTGCTGGCAATGGCGAATGATGCGGCCCAGTCGGCGATCGTCGAGCACCAGCTCCTGCACCCGACCGCTCTTGCCCTTGAACGAGAAGAATGCCCGGCCGTCCTCCAGGAACTTCACGTGATGGTCGCGCAGCGTCGTCAGCCCGTAGGACTTGTTCGAGCGCGCATACTCTTCGTTGCCGACGCGCAGCAGCGTGTCGTCGAGGAGCCGCACGATCGTCGCGAGCACTTTGTTCTTCGGCAGCCCCGGCAGCGCGAGATCCTGCTTCAAGCGCCGCCGCAGGCGCGGCAGCTGCGCGCCGAATTCGATCATGCGCGCGAACTTGCCGTTGTCGCGCGTCTCGCGCCACTGCGCGTGGTAGCGATACTGCTTGCGCTGCCGTGCATCGCGGCCGGTCGCCTGCAGGTGGCCGCGCGGCTCGCGGCAAATCCAAACGTCGGTGTACGCGGGTGGGATCGCGAGCCGGCGGATGCGGTCGAGCGTGCGGGGTGCCCTCACCGGACGGCCGTTCGGACCGAGATAGTGAAAGCGCGAGCCGCGCCGCTTGCGACGGATCCCGGGCTCGGTATCGGAAACGTAGACCAGGCCGCTGGCACGCGCGTGGCGCCGCGCCTGGACTACGGTCGCAGGGAGTTCACCGTCAGCGGCTGGGGGCACGATGCCTCTGCAGCAGGCCCCAGCACAGCAGCGCGAGGCCGAGCACCAGCAGAATGTGGATCGCGCCGACCGCCAGCTTGATGCCGAACCACAGCACGCCCCAGCAAATCATCATCGCGATACCAATCCACACCAGCACTTTCATCGCACACCTCGACCCGGCGTCACTCAGGCCGGAACGGGCGATTGACGGCGTCGGTTCCCTACTACACTCTGCCGGAAGCCGCGGATCAGTGCAGAGGGGCGAGGGGGGAGCAATGAGTGCTTGGCTGCGTGGGGTGGTGTTGGCGGCGCTGCTAGTGTGCGCCTCGGTGCAAGCCGCGGAGTCGCCGCCGATTCATCCAGCGATCCAGGCCGCAGTCGACAGCCAGGAGCGTCCGCCCAAGGATCGGTCGCGCGACGAGAACCGGCACTACGCCGAGCTCCTGGAATTCTTCGGCGTGCGGCCGGGGATGACGATCATCGAGTTGTTCGGCGCCGGCGGTAACACCGCCGAGGTGCTCGCCCGCGCAGTCGGGCCGAACGGCAAGGTGTATATGCAGAACCCCGATTTCTTCTACGAGCGCTTCGGCAAGAAAGCCGTCGACGAGCGCCTCGCGAACAACCGCCTGCCGAACGTCGTGCGTCTCGACAAGCCGCTGAACGAGATGGGCCTCGAGCCGAATTCGCTCGATGGCGCAGTTGCCAACATGGTGCTGCACGACTTCTTCTGGCTATCGCAGGACGTGCCGGGAGTGCTCAAGGACGTGCACAAGGCGCTGAAGCCGGGCGGCTGGTTCGGCGTCGTCGATCACGCGGCGCCCGCCGGCAGCGGCGCCGAGCATGCGAAGGATCGCGACCACGGCACGCATCGCATCGACGAGGCGTACGTGAAGAAAATTTTCGCCGAGGCCGGCTTCGTGCTGGAAGCGAGCAACGACGTGTTGCGCAATCCGGCCGACGACCGCAGCAAACCGTTTTACGACGAATCGTTTCGCGGCAAGAGCACCGACCGCTTCGTGCTGCGATTCAGGAAGAAGAGCAACTAGCCATGCGTTCACTGCCACTTGTCCTGCTCGCCTCGCTGCTATGCGTGACGACCGCCACAGCGATGGAGCGGCGCGCATTGACGGCGGACGACATCAATGCACTGCATGAAGTCGACGATCCGCAGGTCTCGCCCGACGGCGATTGGGTCGCGTACACGGTACGCACTGCAGACCTCGTCAAGGACAAGCGCATCACGCACATCTGGATGGCGAACTGGGACGGCAGGCGCACGCTGCAGCTCACGCAGTCGGAGCACAGCGAGCACACGCCGCGCTGGAGCCCGGACGGCAAATATCTTTCGTTCCTCACGGCGCGCGGCGACGACGAGGAGCCGGAACAGGTCTGGCTGCTGGATCGCGCCGGCGGCGAAGCGAGCCCGCTCACCGGCTTCAACGGCGAAGTCGTGGATTACGCATGGTCGCCGGACGGCCAGAAGCTCGCGCTGATCGTCGCGGACGAAGATCCGCACCGCAAGAAGAAAGGCGAGGAGGACAAGACCCCGCCGTCGATCGTCATCGACCGCTACTACTTCAAAGAGGACAAGACCGGCTACCTCGGCAACGAGCGCCAGCATCTATATGTGTTCGACGTCGCGAGCCGCAAAGCGGAAATCCTGACGCCGGGCGCCTACGACGAGGGCTGGCCGGCGTGGTCGCCGGACGGCAAGCAGATCGCGTTCTTCAGCAAGCGTGGCACCGACCCGGATCGCAGCGACCAGTTCGGTCTGTACGCGATTGCAGCGCAGCCCGGCGCATCGCCGCGGCTGCTCACGAATTTCCAGGGCGACAGCGGCGACAGCTCCTCGATGGCGCCGCCGAGCTGGCGTCCCGACGGGCGCGAGCTTGCGTTCGTGGCCGCGGGCGATCCGAAGCTGATCTACTACTCGACGCATCACCTCGCAGTCGTCTCCGCCGATGGCGGCGCGCCGCGCATCCTGACGCACTTGCTCGATCGCAACGTCATGTCACCGGTGTGGGCAAGCAACGGCCGCGCGATCTACTTCCTGGTCGAAGACGATGGCAATCAGCATCTCGCGCGCATCGAAACGGGTAGCAACACCATCGACCGCATCGTCGATGGACGCCGCGAAACTACGGCATTCGACCTCGGCGGCAAGGGACGCATTGCGGTGCTCGACGGCATCGTCGAAGCGCCCGAGGCTGTGTACGCGCTCGAAGAGCGTCGCTACCGGCGCCTGACGCATCACAACGACGAATGGCTCGGCAGCGTGAAGCTCGGCGCGATGGAGGAGATTTCCTTCGACTCCAAGGACGGCACGCGGATCAACGGCTTCATCGTCAAGCCGCCCGACTACCGGCCGGGACGTCGCTATCCGACGATCTTGTGGATCCACGGCGGGCCGGTCTCGCAATACGCCAACGCATTCTCGATGAGCTGGCAGATCTTCGCGGCGAACGGCTACGTCGTGCTCGGCGCCAATCCGCGCGGCAGCTCGGGTCGCGGCGAAAAGTTTGCGACCGCCATCTACGCGGACTGGGGCAACAAGGACACGGAAGATGTGCTCGCCGCGGTCGACTACGCGGTGAAGCAGGGCATCGCCGATCCGGACCGGCTCGGCGTGGGCGGCTGGAGCTACGGCGGCATCCTGACGAACTTCGTGATCTCGAAGGACACGCGCTTCAAGTCGGCGACCAGCGGCGCGTCGATCTCCAACGTGCTGGCCGGCTACGGCACCGACATGTACGTGCGCGAGTACGAAGCCGAGCTCGGCACGCCGTGGAAGAATCTCGACGTGTGGCTGCACAACTCGTATCCGTTCCTGCACGCCGACCGCATCAAGACGCCGACGCTGTTCCAGTGCGGCGCCGCCGATTTCAACGTGCCGCTGCTGAACTCAGAGCAGATGTACCAGGCGTTGCGCAGCCTGGGCGTCGAGACGCAGCTGGTGATCTATCCGGGTCAGTTTCACGGCCTGACCAAGCCGAGTTATCTGCGCGAGCGCATGCAGCGCTATCTGGACTGGCACGGCAAGTACTTGCAGAAGCCGCGCGCCGAGATCACCGCGCGGTGATGTGTTTTCTCCTGGGCTACTGCTGCTTGTAGACCTGCCCCGCTTTCATCACGAAGTCGACCTGCTCGAGCGCACGGATGTCCTCGAGCGGATCGCGCTTGACCGCAATGATGTCGGCTGCGAGACCCGTTGTCAGCGCGCCGATCTGAGCCTTCAAGCCGAGCGCATCGGCACCGTTGAGCGTCGCGGCCTGGATTGCCTGCATCGGCGTCATGCCATAGCGCACCATGTAAGCGAGCTGCTTCGCGTTGTCGCCATGCGGATAAACGCCGGCGTCGGTGCCGAACGTCAGCTTCACGCCGAGCCTCACCGCTTTGCGAAAGTTCTCGCGCTGCGTCTCCGCGATCTCGCGGTCCTTGCGCAGGAATTCTTCCAGCTCACCGCGCTTCGGTCCCTCCGCCTGGGTGTAGTCGCTGTTGTAGATGTCCATCGACAGGTAGATGCCCGCCTTCTTCGCGAGCTGCAAGCCTTCGTCGTCGATCAGGCTGGCGTGCTCGACGGTGTCCACGCCCGCGCGAATTGCCGCTTTGATGCCGTCCGCACCGTGCGCATGCACCGCGACTTTGCGGCCGGCCATGTGCGCTTCGTCGATCAGCGCCTGCATTTCCTGGAACGTGTACTGCTGCGCGCCCGGCGTATCGCCCTTGGAAAACACGCCGCCGGTGCCGCAGAACTTGATGACGTCGACGCCGTACTTGATGTTGCGACGGACTGCAGTTCTCACTCCGACGATGCCGTCGGCGACGCCATCGCTCGCTTCCTGGTATTCCGGCGCGAGCAGATTGGAGTCGCAGTGTCCGCCGGTGATGCCGAGCGCCGGACCGGATACGAGCAGGCGCGGTCCGGGAATTTCGCCATCGTTGATCGCGTCGCGCACCGCGACGTCGCTGAAGCCTTTCGCGCCTACGTCGCGAATGGTCGTAATACCTGCGAGCAGAGTCCGCTGCGCGTACGTGGCGCCCTTGAGCGCCATGCGTGGCACGGACATTCCGTAGCCGGCATAGGGCGGCAAGGTCGGATCGCCAGTGATGTGAGTATGCGTGTCGATGAGACCCGGCAGTACCGTGTACGAGCCGAGGTCGATGACCTTCGCGCCGGCTGGAATCGCCGCCGAGTCGGAGGAGCCAACCGCTTCGATGCGCCCGTCGCGCACCACGATCACCTGCCCGCCGAGAACCTTGCCGTTGGTCACGTCGATGAGCCGTCCGGCGCGGATGACACTGACATTCGCTTCGGCACCCAGGGCAGCGCTGGCGAGCGTGCAGGTCGCGAGCGCAGCGACGGCCAGGTGCACGTACATATTCATCGTTCGCATTCGCTTGTTCTCTTGTGGGACTGGCTGGAGCGGGTCCAATTGTACTTCTGTCTTTTTATACAGCCTTGAGCCATCATAGCGCACCCATGAATGCGCACGTCGAACCTGTACCCGCCGATACGTTCGGCGAGCGCCTGAATCCCGCCCAATACGCCGCCGCTACCTACGGCGCGCCGAGCAGTGCCGGCTTTTCGGCGGGGCCGCTGCTCATCATTGCCGGCGCCGGGACGGGCAAGACCAACACGCTCGCGCACCGAGTGGCTCATCTGTTGCTCAAGGGCGTGGCGCCGGAGCGGATCCTGTTGCTGACGTTCACTCGTCGCGCCGCGCAGGAAATGTTGCGTCGGGCGGAGCGCATCACCCATTCATATATGAATGTGAGCGGACATGCCGGGCGTTTATTGTGGTCCGGGACCTATCACTCGATCGGTAACCGTTTGTTGCGCGAGTACGCGCAGGTCGTAGGGCTCGAGCCGTCGTTCTCCGTGCTCGATCGCGGCGATGCCGCGGACCTGCTGGACTTCCTGCGGCAGGAGCTCGGCCTGGCGAAGAAAGAGAAGCGCTTTCCGCGCAAGGACACGTGCCTCGCGATCTATTCCCATCGCGTCAACAGCGGCCAGCCGCTGGCACGCACGCTCGAAGAAGTGTTTCCCTGGTGCAGCGACTGGGGCGACGAGCTAACGCAACTGTTTCGCCGCTATGTCGAGGTCAAGCACGCCCAGCAGTTGCTCGACTACGACGATCTGCTGCTCTACTGGCACATCCTCGTGCAGGAAGAGCGCGTCGCCCGCGAGATCGGCGGGCGCTTCGAGCACGTGCTGATCGACGAGTACCAGGATACGAACACGTTGCAGGCGCAGATCGTGTACGCGATGAAGCCGAACGGCGTCGGTGTCTGCGTCGTCGGCGACGACGCGCAGGCGATCTATTCATTCCGCGCGGCAACGGTCGACAACATCCTGGATTTTCCGGAGCGCTTCCGACCGGCGGCGCACGTCGTCAAGCTCGAACAGAACTATCGCTCGGTGCAGCCGATCCTCGATGCGGCCAACAGGCTGATGAGCGAAAGTGCACGGCAGTACCAAAAGGAGCTGCGCTCGGGCAAACCTGCCGGCAGCAAGCCGGTGTACGTCGCCGTGCAGGATGATCAAGCGCAGGCGCTCTACGTCGTCGAGCATGTGCTTGCTGCGCGTGAGCAGGGAACACTGCTGCGACGCCAAGCCGTGCTCGCGCGCAGTGCGCATCACACCGACATGCTCGAGCTCGAGCTGCTTCGCCGTAACATTCCGTACGTCAAGTATGGCGGTCTGAAGTTTCTCGAAGCCGCGCACGTGAAGGACGTGCTCGCGCTGCTGCGTTGGGCAGACAACCCGCGCAATCGCATCGCCGGTTTTCGTGTCCTGCAACTGTTGCCGGGCGTCGGCCCTGCAACGGCCGATCGCTGCCTGAAAGTCTTCGAAGCGAGCGGCTACGCGTGGCCGATTCTTGCCGAGTACCGCATGCCGGCGGCGGCGGAAGCGGAGTGGTCGACGCTGACGGAGTTGATGGCTGACCTGATGAACGCACGCGAGTGGCCCGGTCAGCTCGGCCGCCTGCGCAAGTGGTACGAGCCGCAGCTCGAACGCATCTACGACGCGGCGAAAGTTCGGTCGGGCGACATCGAGCAGCTGGAGCGCCTGTCAGGCCAGTACGCAACCCGCGAGCAATTCGTCACGGAACTGACGCTCGATCCGCCGAATGTCACCGGCGACCTGGCGGGCGATCCGCTGCTGGACGAGGACTACCTGATTCTTTCCACCGTGCACTCCGCAAAAGGGCAGGAGTGGGATTCGGTGTACGTCCTCAACGTCTCCGATGGGAATTTCCCGAACGAGCACGCAGCCGGGCGGCCGGATCTCGTCGAAGAGGAGCGCAGGCTCCTGTACGTTGCGATGACGCGCGCCAAGCGAGATCTGCATTTGATCGCGCCGCTCAAGTACTACATCACGCAGCAGAGTCGCACCGGCGACGCGCATGTCTACGGCGCGCGCAGTCGCTTCATGACAGATCAGCTGCTGGCGCAGTTCGAACAGAAAGCCTGGCCCACGGCACGCGAAGCGGCGATTCGTGCATTGGATACGAAAGCCAACGTGCGAGTTGATGCAGCGGCGGCGCTGCGCGCCATGTGGGAATGACTCAGCGGTAGCGAGCGATCCACTCGTCGACTGTTGCCCGCGCATCGGAATCTGCCGCCGACTCCTTGCGCGCAGTCGTGATCTCCCACGTCAAGCCGCTGCGATCTTCGAAGTAAATCGACTGCTGGTCGCCGTGATCCTCGCGCCGGATCTCGAAGCCCGCGGCCTGGAGCTTGCGCTCCCACGCAGTGAGCTGTGCCTTGCCCACCGTTGCCAGCGCGAAGTGCGGCAGATCGCTCGCTGGCTGACGCGCCTTCTTTGCGCCCTGGCGCGCGCAGAGTGCGACCTGCCCGTCCTCCGCCAGGCCGAAGATCATCATCAGCCAGGGCGCACCGTCCCAATCGTCGCCAGTGTGAGCAGCGAGCAGCGGCAGTCCGAGCGTCTCGGCGAACAACTGATATGCACTCTTCGCGTCGTGCACCGGGACTGCGATGTGATCGAAACGCAATGACGGCGAGTTCTTCATGACGCTCAGCTTAGCCGACGCAGCCGATCAGCTCTTGGACGAATGTGATTTGCTCTCGCGCGCAAAGCCGTAGTCGGTACCGAACTGCCGGCCGCGACGGTAATCGGTGATCGTGGTGCCGGCGATAGCGCGGAACTCACGCGCCAGGTGTGCCTGATCGAAATAGCCGAGCCGTTGCGCGGCGGCTGCGAGACCGTCGTCGCTCTGGTGTTCCAGGGCCAGCAGCGTGGAGTGAAAGCGTGCGAGCTGCGCACAAGTCTTGGGTCCGAGTCCGACTTGATTGACGAAGCGGCGATGCAGATGCTCGCGACTCCAGCCGATCTCGCGCGCGAGACTCAGGATCGGCACGCAGCCACGCGTCGATGCGATGCGCTTGAGCGCCCACTCCACTGCGCCGTCCCACTTGCACGAATATGCAGCACGCTCGGCAATGTACGCGCCAAGCAGCGTGAGCCGGCGATCTGCTGTCGGAGCATTGCGAACCGACTCCACGAGTGTTCGCGCTGCCGCGCCATGCAGCGCATCCAGATCGACGATAGTGTTAGCGAGCTCGCGCGGCGCGACGCCGAACAAGCGATACGCGCCTTCGACAGTCAACCGCGCGCCGCAGAGCCACGCACGACCTCCCGACGCCGTCAGAAACGCTCGCTCCTGCAAGCCCGTGACCCACGCGTCTTTGAACACGTGCTCGCGTCGCGGATCGGTTGCATCGACGACCGCGTGACGACCTTCGAGATTGATGATGAGCGAGATGTCGCCGCGCGGCAGCTCGCGCTCACGCGCCGGCGGACAACCGCCATCCAGCTCCCAGAGTTTGCCGACCCATCGATCGAGCGGCGGCCGCGGCACCTTCGTGGCGAACTGCCAGCCGCCGTCCGGCGTCGTGAGCCGGCCGGCGCGCGTTTCGAAGAGCAGGACAGCAGTGTCCATGGGGTTGAGCATAGCCCTCGCCGAGTGCTAAATGAACGCCGATGGCGCGCAATCTCATCGTCTGTTTCGACGGCACGAACAACCAGTTCGGCGCGCACGACACCAACGTCGTGCGGCTGGTGCAAGCGCTGGAGCGCTCCGACCAGCAACAGATCGTCTATTACGATCCCGGCGTCGGCACGCTGCCGGAGCCAGGCTTGCTGACGGCGATCGCGAAGCGGATCTCGGAGCTTTTCGGCCTCGCATTCGGCGTCGGCCTCACGGCGAAGATCGAGCGCGCCTACGCGTTCCTGATGCACAACTGGCAGCCGGGCGACCGCGTGTTTCTCTTCGGCTTCAGCCGCGGCGCTTACACCGCTCGCGCGCTCGCTGGGCTGCTGCACATGTTCGGCCTGCTCGCGCCGAGCCACGAGAACCTGCTGCCCTATGTGATGCGGCTGTTCCGCGGCTCGCGTCGCGTCGACGATCAGGATGCGCAGATCTGGCGCGTGAGCGCGCAGTTCCGCAACACGTTTGCGCGCGACGCGGGTGTCGAGCACCACCGCTTCCGCGTGCATTTCGTCGGCGTGTGGGACACGGTTTCGTCTGTCGGCTGGATCTGGGATCCAGTGAAATTTCGCCACACGGCCGCGAACCCGAGCATCGTGACGATCCGTCACGCGGTTGCTGTCGATGAGCGGCGCAGCTTCTTTCGGCAGAACCTGTTCGCCGCAGACGTGCGCGGCCAGGACCTCCTGGAGTTGTGGTTTCCGGGCGTGCACTCGGACGTCGGCGGCGGTTATCCGGAGAAACAGGGCGGACTGTGGCGCGAGCCGTTCACGTGGATGCTCCACGAAGCGAAGCAAGCGGGATTGCTCACTGATCCCGAGCGCGAGCAGCGCGTGCTGACGCGAGTGCCTGCACCGGAACAGCCGTGGGCCGAGCCGCAGCACGAGTCGTTGACCTGGTCGTGGTGGCCGGCGGAGTTCTTTCCGAAGCTGCGCTACAACAAGGCAATCGGCCGACGCCTGCCGTCACTCGGCCTCGGCCGACGCCGGCGCATCGAGCCCGGCACGCTGCTCCATCGCAGCGTCCTGCAACGCATGGAAAGCGTCGCAACCTATGCGCCGCCGAATCTGCCGCGAGCGCGATTGGTCCAGGGCAACGAGGACGTCATACGTGCGTGAAGTCGAGAATCCTCCTCGTGTGTGTGCTGGTGTGCGGCTCACGCGTGTACGCCAAGGAGGACATCGAGTTCGTGGCCGAGCATCTGCCGGAAGTCGCGATGGACAACCGCTACGCGACCCTCCCGGTGTGGGCCACGGCGAACGCGCAGGCGGATGATCGCTGGACGTTGGTTGCGCAAGGCTCGGTGGGTCGGGCGAGCGCCGGCAATCTCGAAATCGGCGGGCCGATGCTGTCCGTCGCAACGTCGCGCGCGCTTGCCAAGCACTGGACCTTCACCGCTTTTGGCTTCGCAGACGCGCAGACTCTCTCCGGAGGAGACGAGCGCGCCTTGCAAACGCTGTTCGCGCCGGCGACGCCGATCGAGCGCCCGGTGGATGCACGTTTCGACGGACTCGACGGGCGCGCGAATCATTACGGCGCGGGGTTCGCATTCTCCACATCCTCCGACCGCGGATGGCTCGGGCCGCATCGCTGGGTCGGCGGACTACTCATCGAGGAGGTGCAGCTGCGCGACTACAGCTGGAACTTCACGATTCTCGCGGGCCCGGATGCAGGCACCCGCGGCCAGATCGACTTCGACAACGACTATCGGCACCTCACGCCGTTCGCCGGCCTGCAAATCGTGCGTGAGCACGGTGCTTGGATTTTTTCACCGCATGCGCTGATCGCGGTGCCGCTGCCACGGCGCGGCTGGGTCGGACATATCGCGACGGCGCAGTTCGATCTGCACGGCGACACGGCCGACGTCGGTAACGGCAAGCACTTCGGCGATCCGTCAGTAACGCTCGGCCTCGACATCACGTATCGGCCGATGCAGCTGACCTTCGATGTGGGTACCGCGGTGTCCCAGAGCTTGCTCGAGCCTGTCATTCACAAAGGCATCGATCGCAACTGGGTGCTCAGCGTGCGCTGGCAGCACTGAACGCGTGCTCGTCACTCCGCGACGATCGCCGTCATCTTGATCGACACCAGGATCTCGCCGAGGTCGGGCCCAAGCCGCGCGACCGAGCGCACCGGCGGATCTTTCGGAAAGAATTTCGCGTAGGCCTCGTTCAGACCCGCGAAATCTTCCGGCCGCGCCAGCAACACCTGAACTTCGGCGACGTCGGTGAGCTTGGCGCCGGCGGCGCGCAGAATGTTCTCGCAGGTGATCAATGCCTGCCGGGTCTGCTCCTGGATCGTCGGGCCGGCCACTTTGTTCGTCTTCGGATCGATGCCGGGCACACCGGTGATGAAGATCGTCGGACCGACTTTGACGGCTTGGCTGTACAAGGGGTTCGAGGGAGCGTCCGCGATACGAATGATCTGTCTCTTCATCGATGGGGCCTTCGGTGACTCGCCGCCGGCCTGCTCGACAAAAAATAACGCGCAGCAGAGGACGGCCGAGGTGAATGTCAGTAGACGTTTCATCGCTATAGACTACGATCGACGCTGCGCGTAAATCCCGAGCGAACGCCGGGATTTCTCCGGGACTCCAATACCACTATGCAGTTCGCAATCGTTGAACGGGGGACTTCGACCATGAGGCTTACAATTTTCGCTGCGATGCTCGCAGCATCCAGTCTCGCGACCTTGCAAGCCGTACGCGCCGACGCGCCACCAACTCCTGCAGCGGCACCAGCTGTCCGCTCGCAGCTCGCTTACACGAGCTACTACGTGCTCGATCAGAAGCGCGCGCTGGATTTCTACGTCGGCTTGCTCGGCATGGTCGAGCGTCAGCGCATCACACCGAGCGCCGGTGTCACCGAGATCGTGCTCGGCTTCGACAAGGATCCGAATACTGCCGGCATCCTGCTGATGCACAAGGCCGACCGCACCACGCCGTACACGGTCGGCGACGGCTTCAGTCGCACGATCCTGCATGTTTCCGACATCAAGGCGATCGTGCAGAAGCTGACGCAGGCGGGCGTGACCATCGTGCGGCAGCCCACTGAAGTAGCGAGCCTGAAGCTGACGTATGCGCTGGTCCGCGATCCGGACGGCTACATGATCGAGTTCATTCAGACCGCGCGCTGAACGGGCCGAGTACGCGCTCGCACAGTGTCGAGTCCTGATACTCAGTGATCTCGACGATCTTGCGGTCGCGCAGCCGGTAGATCAGACAGTACTCGTTGTTGTAAGGCACGCCCGCCTTCGAGGTCATCTCGCCGCGTGCTTCGACCACGACGACGTCGCCCTCGGCGATGAAGCGCAACGGAATCGTCTTGCGTGTTCCTGTCGTGCGCTCGCGTACGACACCGAACAGGTCGCGCAGCACTGACTGCTTGCCGGTGAACGTGCGCGACCACGAGTACTGACCGCTGACGCGCATCACCACATCGTCCGCGAGATGCTCGACGAACAACGAGCCGTCGCCGACTGCGACGCGCGCGAAGATCTCCTGCATCAGTTGCTTGTTCTCTGCAGCGCTCATGGTCGTATTATCCATGACATGACCAAGCCTTCGGTAGAGTTCTGGTTCGAGTTCGCGAGCACGTACTCGCACGTTGCCGCACAGCGGATCGAAGCGGCCGCTCGCGCTGCAGGCGTGACCGTGACGTGGCGACCGTTCCTGCTCGGACCGATCTTCCACCGACAAGGCTGGAACGATTCGCCCTTCAATATCTATACGACGAAAGGCGCGTACATGTGGAAGGACATGGAGCGACAGTGTGCGAAGCACGGCGTGCCGTTCCGCAAGCCGAGCCAGTTCCCGCGACCGAGCCTGCTCGCGACGCGCATCGCACTGACGCTGGAATCCTCGCCGGCACTCGTCGGCGAATTCGTGCGTCGCGTGTATCTCGCCAATTTCCGCGACGACGCGGACACGACCAGCAACGACGTGGTTCGCGGCGTGCTGCAATCGATGGCGCTGCCCGATGGCGACTCGGTGCTCGAACGCGCAACCTCGAACGAAACGAAAGACCGCTTGCGCCAACGCAGCGAGGAAGCCGTGGCACGCGGTATCTTCGGCGCGCCGACATTCCTGATCGGCAGCGAGCTGTACTGGGGCAACGATCGGCTCGAAGATGCGCTCGCCTACTGCGCCGGATTGCGGTCCTCGTGATGCAACGGCAAGCGTAGCGAGAAGGCGATCGGCGGGCGCTGGCACTCCGACTGGTTCGATTCGACCACGATGTACGCGCCGGCCTGCAAGCCGGTCGCAGCGATTTGTCCTGCCGCCAGCTCGAGCACTCGACTCGTGCCACGCGGCGCCAGCAAGACCCGCCAGGGACGAACGCGCGGCGCGAGCCCGAGCACACGCATCTGTCGACTGAGAAACACCACGTCGACCGCGAAGCGCATGCCCAAAGTGTGGATGCCCCGTGCGGGACTGAGCAGCAACCCGGCTCGCGTGGGCAACGATCGCTCGCGCGACAGCGCGAGCAGGCGCGCGGCCAGCGAGTATGCAAGCCGTACCTCGTGGGCAATGAACCGGCCTTCTGCGGTTCGCAAAGCGATCGTCTTCATGGTCGTCCCTGACGTGAGCGGTAGCGACGCACGTTAGCCGGGCGGCCTTGCATCAGTAGCAACGATTTCTACGCAAACGCAGCGGTAGAATGCGACCCATGACGCTCGCGCGCGCAACAGATCGCATCGAATCGGCCCGACTCGTGTTACGCCGGATCATGCCGAGCGACCTGCCCTTCTTCACCCGCATTCACGCTGTGCCCGACGTCGTGCGGTACACGGGTCACGGTCGCCCGCGTACTGCTGAAGAAACGCAGGCGTGGCTGCAATCGACAATGGCGAGTTACGACGAGCTCGAACTCGGACAGCTCGCGGTATTACGCAAGGCAGACGGCGCGTTGCTCGGTCGCTGCGGTCTGAGCGACTTGGTCATCGAGTCGAGCCCCGCGTCGAACACGACCCCTCGCGGCTGGTTCGGCCGCGCGCAGGCGCCGGCAGGACTCGCCATGCTGCAAGAGCAAGAACTGGGCTACACCTTCGATGCAACTTGCTGGGGACATGGCTACGCGACGGAGGCGGCACAGTGCGTGTTCGCTTATGCGCGCGATGAGCTTCGGCTGAGTCGCGTGATCTCCGTGATCCATGGCGACAACGTGCGATCGCTGCGGGTCGCGGAGCGTTGTGGCCTGCGCCGGCATGGCGGACAGATCGACGTTCTGGGCCGTCTGCTCGATGTATACGTCTGGCCGATGTGAACGCCGGCGGGCGTGACGCGCGGTTATGAACCGCGTATCGTCGCGCGACCCAACAATAAGGCGATCCGGAGATTCCATTCATGCGTCTCACGTCGATGATCGTCGCCGCTGTCGCGGCGACATTCGCAGCGGCCACCCCTGTTGCGCAAGGCGCGCCGGTCGTGTTGAAAGCCGCGTATCTGTTCGACAGCAAGTCCGGTCAGCTCACGCAGGGCGGCACGCTCGTTGTCGATGGCGACAAGATCACAGCGGTCGGCGGCGCGGCGCCGGCGGGCGCGACAGTGATCGATCTCGGCGACGCGACGCTGTTGCCAGGATTCATCGACGCGCACACGCACCTGGACGGCCAATTCGAGAAGGACTACTACAAGGCCTTCTACGATCAGATGCTGCGTTTTCCCGTCGAGCAGGCGCACACCGCAGCCGTGTACGCCAAGCGCACGCTCGATGCGGGATTTACGACCGTACGCAACGTCGGCGCCAGCGATTGGCAGGACATCGGCCTGCGCAATGCCATCGACAAGGGAGTGATCATCGGGCCGCGCATGATCACGGCCGGGCATGCCATCGGCTCGACCGGCGGCCACTGCGATCAGAGCCCGTTTCCGCCCGACCTCATCCATCCGGTCGGACCGGTGGAAGGCGTGTGCAACGGTCCGGATGAATGTCGTACGGCGGTGCGCAACCAGATGAAGTGGGGCGCGGACGTGATCAAGATCTGCGCCTCCGGTGGCGTGCTGTCGGAAGCGGATCCGGTCGACGTGCCGCAGCTCACGCCCGCGGAGCTCGAGGCGATCATGTCGGAGGCGCATGCGTGGAAACGCAAGGTCGCGGCGCATGCGCACGGCGATCTGGCCGCGAAGCTGGCTGTCGAGGCGGGCGTCGACTCGATCGAGCACGGCAGTTTCCTCACGGAGGCGACGCTGAAGCTGATGAAGCAGAAAGGCGTCTATCTCGTGCCGACGCGCATGGCCGTGTACTGGATCGAGAAGGAAGCGGAAACCTATCCGCCGAAGATCCAGGCCAAGGCGCGCGCCGCAGCCGCCGCGCACGGCTCGATGCTGAAGATGGCGATCAAGCTCGGCGTGCCGATCGCGTTCGGCACGGACGCGGGCGTGTTTCCGCACGGCATGAATGCGCATGAATTCGCGTTGATGGTCGAGCAGGGCATGGCGCCAGGAGCGGCGCTGTTGTCGGGCACGCGTGAAGCGGCGAAGTTGCTAGGCGTCGATGCGGAAGTGGGAACGCTCGAAACCGGCAAGCTGGCGGACGTCGTCGCGGTTCGCGGCAACGTGCTCAATAACATCGCGGCCACGGAGCAGCCCGTGTTCGTGATGAAGCACGGCGTGGTGATCTTGAAGAAGTGACGCGCTACGCCGCGTCGTGAAAGATGATGCCGAGCGTGTGACGCTGACCGCGCGTCAGCGGGCTCACTCCATGTCGCAGCGTGACGCGGGAATAGCCGCGCGCGCCGCGACGTGGACGATGATTCACTGCAATCACTGCGGCATCGCCTTGCTGTAGCGAGATCACGCTGCCCTTCGACTGCATGCGCGGGCGCTGCTCGACAACCATCAACTCGCCGCCCGCAAAATCCTGCTCCGGCGCATTCAACAGCACGATCACCTGCAGCGGAAACCACTCGGCGCCGTACAGATCCTGGTGCAGGCAATTGTAGTCGCCTGCCACGTAGCGCAGCAGTAGCGGCGTCGGCCGACGCTGCTCGGCCGCATGACAACGCTCGATGTAGTCGCGGTGCGAAGCCGGATAGTCGTGCTCGTAACCCAGATCGGTCGCCCACTGATTTGCGACCGGCGCGAGGCGCGCATAGAGATCGCTGCGCAACTCCGTCAGCCACGGCGGCAGCGGATAGGCGAAGTAGCGATACTCGCCCTTGCCGAAGTTGTGCCGCGCCATCTGCACGTGCGAACGGAATCCTTCGGGCCGGTCGTACAAGGCAGCGACGGTTTCACAACTTGCGGGCGGCAGGAGATTGCGCAGAACGGCAGCACCGTTCTCAGTGACGTCAGTAGCGACACTCTTCCAGTTGAACGCCGCGAGCGGCTGATGATGTAGCGTCATCGCTTGCTCGCGGCGCGCTCGGTGTCCAACAGCACTCGCTTGCGTTGCACGCCCCAACGATATCCGCCGAGCTCGCCCGTGCCGCGCACGACGCGATGGCAAGGGATCAACAAGGCGACGCTGTTCGATGCGCACGCCCGAGCCACGGCACGCGCGGCGCTGGGCTTGCCGATCGCTTCGGCCACTTCCGAGTACGAGCGGACTTCGCCGTACGGCAGCTTCTGCAGATATCGCCACACGATCAGCTGAAACGCGGTGCCGCGCACGTCCAGAGGCAAATCGAGTCGCGGCTCGAGCCCGCGCAGATGGCGATTGAGCGCCGCCATCCAGGATTCGAATTGCTCCTCGTACGCCGCAGGCATCGGCTGAACGGCCGCAGCCGGAAACTGACGTCGCAACTCCGCTTGCAGCGCGCGGTCGCTGTCGCCGAACTGCAGGAAGCAGATACCGCGGTCCGTTGCACCGATCATCAGCAGACCGAGCGGCGTGCGGCCGCTCGCATAGGAAATCGTCAGTCCCTTGCCGCCGCTGCGATATTCGCTCGGTGTCATGCCGAGCTGACCGTCGGCCTTCTCGTACACGCGGCTGCCGGAGCCGAAGCCGGCCTGATAGATCGCGTCGGACACCGGCGCGTCTTTACGCAGCTCCTGCTTCAACGTGCGCAGTCGCGCAGCCGTTTGATATTCCTTCGGCGTGCTGCCGATGATCGCTTTGAAATTGCGCTGCAAGTGGAACGGGCTGTAGCCGGCACGCTGCGCGAGCTGCGCCAGTCGGAACGTTTGTTCCGGATTGGCCTCGATCTGGCGCGCCAGCTCGTGCACGACTGCATTGATCGGATTCGCGCTGCGATTCCCAGCCACCTCGTCCGGACGGCAGCGCTTGCAGGCGCGATAGCCGTGCTCGCGAGCTTCGGCAGTCGTCTCGAAGAACTCCACGTTCTTGCGCAGCGGACGCCGCGACGCACACGTCGGGCGGCAGTAGACGCCGGTTGTTTTCACGGCGTAGACGAACTCGCCGGTGGCCGACGTATCGCGATTGAGTACGGCGTTCCAGAGCTTAGTTTCGTTCTGCGTGGACATGACAGGTTTCCTCGATGATGTACCTGCCATTGTCGCGATTGGCCCTAAAGCCGAACTCCGAGTCTTGCGATCGAATCAATGCCGGAGGAGGAAGTCCGCCAGCGGCACGGTCACGAGCGACAGGACGATGCCGATGCCGAGCACCGTGTTCGCGAGCTGCGGCTCCAGGTCGTTCTGCTCGGCGAGGATAGCAGCGGAGATCATCGGCGCCATCGCGGATTCGAGTACAGCGATCGTGAGGATGGCGTCGGACACGCCTATTGCAAGCCCGGCGAGCCAGATCACGACCGGTGCCAGGGCGAGCTTCCAACCGAGCGCGAGCACCACGGCTGCTGCCTGACCCGGCCGAAACTGCAGGCGGAACTGCAGGCCGACTGAGAACAGCGCAATCGGTACGAGAGTCGCGCCGAGACGGTCGAAGACAACGTCGACCGGCTGCGGCCAGCCGCCGAGCAGGCCAACGACGATGCCGAAGACGAGCGAGACGAACGGCGGGAAGGTCAGCACTCTGCGCGCGACAGCCTTGGCGCTCGCACTCTTGCCGGAATAGAGCGCTGCAACGATCGTTCCGCCGATGGCGAGCGCCAGGAAGCATCCGAGCTGATCGGCGACGAGCGCGAGCTTCACGCCCTCGCGGCCGCGCAACGCTTCGATCATCGGGAAGCCGATGAAAGCCGTGTTGCCGAGCCCGCACACGAGCGTCATTGCGCCGATGCGCGCAGGCGACCAGTGCAGTGCGCGGCCCAGTGTCGCAAATACCGCCCACGCGCCGAGAAACACGACCCACTGCGAGACGCTGAGGAACCAGAACTGCCAGTCGAAGCGCAACGTCGGGATGAGATGCAGGACCAGCGCGGAGAGCGCGACGTTGATCACCCACCAGTTCAAGCCCTGCGACAACGTCGCCGGCGGATGCGCGAAGCGCGCGACCAGCACACCGAGAACGAGGCAGGCGACCAGCAACAGCAACGCGGACATCGGGCGGGGAGTTTAGCGACGAGCATGTCGAAAGTCAGAGTGGCCTTCGACCTTGCGGGAGTAGTCCGGCGGGACGGCCGTGCCGATGATGTGCATCGGCTGCCGCGGTCGGAAAACATGAGGAGTTTCGATCCCCGGCTCTCCGACCCCGGCCGTTGGCAGCCTACTCTCCCCGCAGGCATCATAGGCGCCTCCCCGCCCGCTCCGCCGAGGTCGCCCATGTCGTCGCACTTTCGAATCGCGCTGATCTGCGTCGCCGCTGCATTGCTGCCGTTCGGCGCGCAGGCGATCGAGCCCAGCCAGACCGTGAAGGTCACGCAGCTGCTGAAGACCACGCAGACCTGGAACGGCGTGCCGATCAAATATCCGCAAGGACAGGCCGAGGTCACCAGCCTGATGATCGAGATCGCGCCGGGCGGCGAGACCAATTGGCACGAGCACCCGGTGCCTTCGTTCGGCGTGCTGCTCGAAGGCTCGCTCGAAGTGAGCCTGGCCGACGGCAGCAAGAAGCTGCTGAAACCGGGCGAAGCGCTCGCCGAAGTCATCGCGACTGCGCACAACGGTCGCAACGTCGGCAAGACGCCGCTGAAACTGATCGTGTTCTACGCGGGCGCGGTCGACAAACAGTTGACGGTGCCGCGCCCCGAAGCACGCCCGACGACGAACTGAGCGCAAGTGTCATGACAATCTCGCGCCGCCAGATCGACAACATCTTCGTAGTGCAGATCGAGCGGCCCGAGCACCGCAACGCCGTCGACGCCGCGACTGCACGCCAACTCGCCGATGCCTTTCGCGAGTTCGACGCGGACCCGCGCAGCGACGTCGCGATTCTGACCGGCGCCGCCGGCCATTTCTGCGCGGGCGCCGATTTGAAAGCGTACGCGCGCGGCGATCGCCGCAAAGTCACGGAAGAAGGTGACGGTCCGATGGGCCCGTCACGCATGCGCTTGTCGAAGCCAGTGATTGCGGCTGTGGAAGGCTACGCGGTTGCCGGCGGCTGCGAGCTGGCGTTGTGGTGCGACCTGCGCGTGGCGTCGCAGACTGCGATCTTCGGCATCTTCTGTCGGCGCTTCGGCGTGCCGCTGATCGATCTCGGCACGATCCGCTTGCCGCGCCTGATCGGCCACAGCCGCGCGATGGACCTGATCCTCACCGGCCGCGAAGTGCGTGCGCAGGAAGCGTTGGACATCGGTCTCGCGAATCGGCTCGTGCCGGCCGGCGAGGCATTGAATGCTGCGATCGAGCTCTCTCGCCAGATCGCTTCGTCCCCGCAGACCTGCATGCGCAACGACCGGCTGTCGGCGATCGAGCAGTGGGGAATGGAAGAGGACGCAGCGATGCGCAACGAATTCCGGCACGGCACGCTCACGATGGCGAGCGGCGAGAGCGCGGCGGGTGCCAACGACTTCGCGAAAGGCGCCGGTCGGCATGGCAGTGCCCGCGAATCCAGTTGACAGCGCAAGCCCGGTCAATAAACTTCCAACCCTATGACGTACATCTTCACCCAACAGCCGAGCAACTGCGCGCGTGTCCAAAGCACGCGACTGCGCGCCGTTGCAGCAGGTGATTTGAGCCGTTAGCCTTCCGCGACAACGCTGGAAGGCCTGTGTGCCTTCCAGGATCCAGCCAAGAGCCCTGGTCGGCATGCCGATCGGGGTTTTTGCGTTTTGGAGCCGACGAAAGGGGAAGGATCATGGCTACGCGTCTACATATCGCGCAGTCCGAGCGGGCTCTCCTGTGGAGACAGGGGCGCTTCGTGGGCATTCTCGAGCCTGGCGTGCGCTGGGTCGTGCAGCCGTTCGCGTGCATCGCGGTCCAGCTGTACGACCTGAGCGTCCCGGAGTTCGAACATCCACGCTTGGATGAGCTGCTGACGCAGGCGCGGACCACCATGGAGCGTCACTTCCAGATCGTCGAGCTCGGCGAGCGGGAGATGGGTGTCGTTTACAAGAACGGCACGCTCGCGGGCGTGCTTGCGCCGGGAAAACGACAGCTCTACTGGAAAGGGCCGACTGAGGTTCGCGTACAGAAGGTGCGGGCCCGACGCGTGGCGTCGGGCCCTGGATCCGAGGAAGCTCAGTCCTTGGTCTTCTTGTAATCCGCAGGCAGCTCGAACGTCTGCGGGTTCACAGCGTCGCGGCTGATGGAGACCAGCTCGGTGCCCATGGTCATCAACGGCATCAGTCCGCCCGCCATCGTCGGGGGCGGCGCTGCCTGCGGCTGCGGCTGTTCCTGCTTCTTCTTGAACATGCCGCCGAGCGCACCCCCCAACGCGCCGCCGATACTCGGCGGCGATTGCGGGCCACCCTGCGCCTGCGTTTGCTGTGCGCTCTGACACTGCGGGCCGCCGACGCCCATGCTGAAGCCCGACTTCACGGCATAGCCTTTCACGTTGAGCTCGGCCATCCTCTTGCCGATCTCAGTCCAAATGCCCTTGTAGCGGCCGAACTGCGCCTGCGCACGCTCGGCGAAGTCGCGCGACGAGGCGGCGCCGAGGCCAAGCTTCTCCGCGTACGCGCGCTGATAAGTCGTCACCTCCGAGGACGCCTCCAACCCCGGCGCGATCCATTGGTCGAGCGCCAGGCCGAAATCGCAGACCTGCCCGTTCTTCTTGTTCGTGCACGACTGCGTCGCGGTGACCGTGACGTGCTCCGCCTGGAACCCGGCGATCAACGCCTTCTCGCCGGTGCGCTTCACTTCGGATTTCGGATCGGACCACTCGCATTCCGATTCATCGACGCCGGACGTGCCTTGCTGCTGCGAGGCCTGCGCCTTGTTCATCTGCTCCATCGCCTGCTGCATCTTGGCCCGCTGCTCGGCGAAGGTGGTTTCCGTGTAGGTCTTCTTCTTGGGATCGAGCGAATAGATCTTGTCCTGATCGAGCCGCACGATCTCGACGTGCGGGCCGCCCATGCGCGCGAAGGTGCGCATCATCGCGGATTCGAACTGCATGTTGCTCTCGGTGCGGGCGCGATCCTTGGAAATGACGGTCGTGGTCGTGCCGCTCATGTTGGCCATCTTCATCATGCCCGCGCCGCTGAGCGACATCTGCTCCTGCATCGTCACGTCGGCCTGAGCCGCGGCGCCGAACAGCACGCCGGCCACGCAGCACGCAAGCAGGTGCGATCGGAAAACGTTCGCCATGAGAGTCATCCTCCGGTTGAGTTCCGATGATTCGAGGCTGGCGCGCATGCTAGCAGCGCGCGCGGCGGCGAGGGAGCGGCCCTTTAGGACAACACCGATCCGCTGAGCAGTTTTTGCAGTTTTGCGGCATGCGTCGCAGCGAAATGCCGCGCCTCGATCTCATACCGGTTCAGCCAATACCCGCGCTTGAGCGACTCGACCAGGTAGCGCCAGACCGTCAGGCGTCCGGGCTGCCACTGGCGCAGAACGTGGAAGTACTCGTGCAGGACCAGATCCGGGTCGCACCAGAACGCCGCCGCGGAATCGCGCAGCAGAATGCGATTGCGTCGCGTCGTCGCGCGCGCGCCGAAGTGCAGGCGGGCGTACCAAGAGTGCTCGATAACCCGCACATGGTCGACCGGCTCGCCGAAGAGCTCGTGCAAGGCTGCACGCAGAGGCTCGGGAGGTGGCTGCGCGCTCACTTGCCGATGCAGAAGCTGGAAAAGATCCGGCCCAGCAAGTCTTCTGACGTGAACTCGCCCGTGATCTCCGCGAGCGCCTGCTGAGCTTGGCGCAACTCTTCCGCCATCAACTCGCCCGCTCGCTGCTCGAGTAGTTGCCGGCGCGCTTCCTGCAGATGCCGATCGGCGCGCGCGAGCGCGTCGAGGTGTCGGCGTCGTGCCGAGACTGTTCCCGCGTCCGCGCCCTGAAATCCCATGCATTCCTTCAGATGCTCGCGCAGCAGGTCGACGCCCTCGCCGGTGATGGCGGAGACGTAGAGCCTCGGTGGCTGCGATTGCTCATAGCGCGATGTCATCGCGAGCAGGTCGATCTTGTTGATCACGAGCGTCGCGGGAACATCCTTCGGCAGACTCGCGAGCTCGCGTTCGACTTCGGCCGGCTCGGGCCGACGCTGGCCATCCACTACATATAAGATGCGATCGGCGCGGGTCATCTCCTGGTGCGCGCGTCGGATGCCCTCCGCTTCCACGACATCTGCTTCATCGCGCAGGCCGGCTGTATCGGCAACGTGCAGCGGCATGCCGTCGATCGCGATCCGTTCGCGCAGGACATCGCGCGTCGTTCCAGGAATCGCGGTGACGATCGCGGCATCGTAGCCTGCGAGCCGATTCAACAGGCTCGACTTCCCGGCGTTCGGCCGACCCGCGATGACGACCGTCATGCCTTCGCGCAGCAATGCGCCCTGGCGCGCTCTCGCCGCAATCTGCGCGCAGAGTTCGATCGCGCCGTCGATGCGCGCACGCAAGGCAGTGTCAGCGAGAAAATCGATCTCCTCCTCCGGAAAGTCGATCGCTGCCTCGACGTGCATTCGCGTCTCCGTGACCGCCTCGGTCAACGAATTCACTGCGACGGAAAACTCGCCCTGCATCGAGCGGAGCGCAGCGCGCGCGGCTTCGACCGAACCGCTGTCGATGAGATCGGCGATGGCTTCAGCTTGTGCGAGATCGAGCTTGTCGTTGAGAAATGCGCGGCGGGAGAACTCACCGGGCTCGGCGACGCGAGCGCCGAGTTGCAACACGCGCGCGAGCAGCATGTCCATGACCACCGGGCCGCCGTGCCCGTGAAGCTCGAGAACATCCTCGCCCGTGAAAGAACCCGGCGCGGGAAAATACAGCGCGAGTCCGTGGTCCAGTGCTCGTCCGTCGGCGTCGCGAAAGGATCGAAGAACTGCGCGTCGCGCTCGTGGCAGGTCGCCGAGAATTCCGCGCGCGATCGTTGCAGAGAGGGGACCGGAAACGCGGATCACGCCGATGCCGCCACGGCCCGGTGGCGTGGCGAGCGCGGCGATCGTAGCGCGCGTCGCGTTCACATCCCTACGTCTTCTGCTGCTCCGCGGCCACGAGCTTGTTGATGCGCCATTGCTGCGCGATCGACAGCAGCGTGTTCGTGAGCCAGTACAGCACCAGACCCGCCGGGAACCACGCCATCGTCACCGACATGATCACCGGCATGAACGCGAACACTTTCGCCTGCATCGGATCGGTGCTCGGCATCGGCTGCAGCTTGAACTGCGCGAACATCGCGGCGCCCATCAGGATCGGCAGGATGAAGAACGGATCGCGCGAGCTGAGGTCG
>Ga0209382_10000880_pt1 | contig 48640 bp, 48 predicted proteins | sample SoiMetdeltSBSDD5_FD_187599 | JGI IMG/M metagenome (GOLD analysis project Ga0209382, IMG submission 187599) | Bulk soil microbial communities from a Populus tree surrounding site in Tennessee, USA - Soil MetaG P. deltoides SBSDD5 (SPAdes) (version 2) | ecosystem: Environmental > Terrestrial >...
CCAGCCGGCGAGCCCGGCGAGCAGACTGACCACGACGACGTCGAGTGGCCCGACTGTCGCGGTGTCCGTGCCGTGTTTGACCTTGAGGTCGCGGCCGCTGATTGGTGCCATCAGCAACCATGCGGCCAGGCTGGTCGCGGTGGTTACCCCGATCGCGGCGAGTCTGGTGCGCCGCGTGGTCCGGACTCGTGGCGCCGGGTTGGTGCTGGCGGTCATCGGGAGACGCTCCTTGCCGGTGACCGGTCGAACAGGATCCGGTACAGACCCGCGTTGTGGAAGTAGATGTTGGTGACGACCTGGAGGACGACGACGAGCGCGATCCACAGCGCGCCGTTCAGGCCGGGCACGACGTCGACGGGCAGCGTGTACGCCGTGACGACCCGGACCACGGCGTCGAGCAGGAGCGTGACCGACCAGATCGCGGTCACGACCCGCCAGCAACGGCGGAACACCGGCTCGTTGTCCCACATCTCGTCCCAGTCCCGGCGGGTCGGCATGATCGGCTCCATCAGCGGGCGGCCGAACAGCAGCCCGGCCGGGCGGGTGCCGTGCCACAGGCTGACGAGGAACCACAGCCCAGCCGCGGCGGTGATCGGCTAGGCCGCATATGTTGCGGGGCCAGGCCGGGAGTCGGTGCGCCGCTCTGGTGCGCGACACCTGCGGCGGACGAGTGCTCGTTTGGGTGCTTGCCGGTGGTTGTCTAGCTCACTGGGTGTGATGGCGCGGAGGTGAGTGTGTCCCAGGCGGCCATCGCGCAGGTGATGATCGCTTCCAGCTCGTCGCGAGTGGCGCCGTCGCGGGCTTGTATGGATAGGCCTTGCACGATGGTGGTGTAGTAGCGGGCGATGGCGTCGAGGCTGGCGGGCGGCGCGGTGAGGTCGCCGTCGGTGATGCCGCGGGCGAGCCGGTCTTTGATGGTGGTGAGCTGGTCGCGCCTGCGGTCGGCTAGGAACTCCCGGACCGCGTGGTTTTCCAGGGCGCCGGTGGGCGCGGCCAGGATGAGCATGCAGTAGTGCGGCGTGTCCGGGTGGGTGATCTGGTCGGCGGTGGCGCGAAGCATGGCGTGGATCGCGGCGCGTGCGGTCGGCTGTTCGCGCAGCGCGCGCCTGGGCGGCTCACCGGAGGTCGTGCCGTAGAGCGCCATGACCTTGCGGAACAGGTCCTGCTTGCCGCCGAAGCAGGCGTAGATGCTGGCTGAGGCGATTCCCATGGCCTGGGCCAGGTCGTTGAGCGAGGTGCCCTCGTAGCCCCGTTCCCAGAACAGGTCCAACGCCTGGCGCAGGGCGGTGTCCGGGTCGAAGGTGCGCGGCCTGCCGCGAGCAGCCATCCAGCGTCCTCCAGGTTTGTTTGTCGTTCGACCAACTTTACCTTGACTTGCACCGAACAGCCGTGACACGGTTTGTTGGTCGTTCGATAAACAAAGAGAGCCGATCGTCATGAGCATCCCCTCCACCATGCGCGCCCTGCAGCAGACGTCGCTGAACGGCCCGCAGGATCTTTGCCTGATCACCGACGCGCCGGTACCGAGTCCAGGCCCTGGCGAGGTCCTGATCCGGGTCACCGCCGCCGGGGTTAACTTCGTCGACGTCTCACAGGCCCGCGGCACGTTCGCAGGCGGCCCGCACCCGCCGTATCTGGCGGGGATCGAGGGCGCCGGTGAAGTCACCGCCGTTGGCCAGGGGGTGACAGACCTGGAGCCCGGCGCCCACGTCATCGGCGTCGGCGTCAAAGGCGGCGCCTTCGCCGAGTACATGGTGCTGCCCGCGGCCGCCCAGGTGCCGGTGCCGACGGGCTGGGCCGACGAGCAGGCCCTAGGCCTGGTCGTGAACTGGCCAACCGCACTGGCGGCGCTCAAGCCACTGGGCGACGTCACCGCAGGGCAGACCGTGCTAATCCACGCCGCGGCCGGCGGGACCGGCCAGGCCGCGGTGAAGATGGCCAAACACTACGGCGCGACGGTGATCGCCACGGCCTCGCCAGGCAAGCACGAGGTGGTGCGGGCGCTGGGCGCCGACCACGTCATCGACTCCCGCGGCGGGGACATCGCCGCCGAGGTCCTGCTGCTGACCGGCGGCGCGGGCGCCGACCTGGTACTGGAGTCGGTCGGCGGCGCCACCCTCGACGCCAGCCTGGCCGCGACCAAGCGGGTCACCGGCCGGGTCGTCGTGTATGGCCTGGCCGGCGGCGAAGCCGCGATCACCAACTGGGAACTGGTCTACAAGCACCAGATCCACGTCATCGGCCTGAACATCGGCACGCTGATCCAGGCCGCACCGCAGATCTTCGGCGAGGTCATGGGCCAGTTGTTCGGGCTCGTCGCAGCCGGCGTGCTCGGCCCTGGCCAGCCCACCGTGCATGAGCTGGCCGAGGGGCCGAAAGCACTCGCGGAGCTAGAAGCGCGGGCCACCGTGGGCAAGCTGGCACTGCTGCCCTGAACAGACCGCAACCCAAACGCAATCAGCGTCGGATGCTGAAAGGCCACATTGGCCGCGAGCCAGTACAGGCCGTGCAGAATTGCGAAGGGGCCCTCAGAAGGCGCGTCCTGTGACGCGGAGAGCCGCGAGGCTCCGAAGAGCGGTCCAACGAGGGCGGCAGGCCCCGACAGCAGCTCCGCACGCAGATCCGGAGAGGCGGACGCGACCACCGGCTCGAACAGCTGGCGGACGATCCCAAACGCGAACTCGCCCTCCAACTCCCTCCCGCGGGCGGTGAGCACCCGCATGCCCGCCGCGCCGGCAATCGTGCGTGCCTCGGCGAGCAGACGCGTCTTGCCGATGCCGGCACCTCCCTCGATGACGACGAACCGCCCACCGCCGCTACCCGCCGCCGCGTCAACCCAGGCCTGAAGCGCCGCGACCTGGGCTTCGCGCTCCAAGAGCAACCTGGTTCCGCCCGGAGGAAGGACACTCGCCAACGCCATCACGACCAACCCGTACAAGCCTCAGAACGAGAGTTTAGGGGCGCGCTTGGGGTTGACCCCAACGCGGGAAGGGCCTGGCCGGGCGCAGGCTCGCAACAGCGCGCGAGCTTCCTCAACAGCGTCTTCGCCTATCGCTGCAGCTAGACCCTCGATGGAGGAGCGCCGACATCGTGACCACATCCGCCAACGCTGTGCCCAGGAGGGCAGCCCCCTCCACCGTTGTGCGATTGATCGTGCCTCCGGTGTCGCAGCTGGATCGGTGGGCACGCCGTGGTCCGCCTCGTCTAGAGATCCGTCATGTCTGCATCTTCGACGCCACGGACGATTCGGCGTCGCGACTTTTATGAACAGTCCGGAAGGCATCTCCGTGGCGCTCCGCCGCGTTACCGGCCTTGCCTGGACAGAAATCTGGTATGAGCAACAATGTGCAGAAAGGAAAGTATGAGACATGACAGCGCCAGACGCAGCTGGTGGAAGCATTCTTGTTACAGGTGCGAGCGGCCTATCCGGCGCTGGCGTGATTCGTGAATTTGTTCGATCTAGTCATCCTGTGAGGGCCCTAGTTAGGGATCGAGCACATGCACGTGCATTCGAGGCATTTCCCACAGTGGACGTCGTGGAGGGCGACATGTTGCGCCCGGAGACGCTGACAGCGGCGCTGTCCGGTGTCGATCGGGTTTTGTTGATCTCCTCCTCCGACGAACGTATGGCAGAGACCCAGTCGACATTCATCGATGCCGCCAAGAGCTCGGGCGTACAGCACATCGTCAAGTTCTCCGGCCTGAGCGCGGCGGATGTGGGCACGCCATTCATCTTTGGCAGCATGCATGCGGAAATCGAGTCGTACCTGGAACGTTCCGGGCTCTCATGGACGCATCTCCGCCCAAGCCAGTTCATGACGGAGTACCTGCGGGAAGTGCCCACGATTCTCGCGCAAGGCGCGCTCTTCCTCCCGCTGAAGGACGCGAAGCTCGTCCCTGTGGATGTCACGGACATCGCAAAGGCTGCCTATCTACTTTTAACCACGCCAGGTCATGAGGGGAAGGTATACGCCATGTCGGGGCCACAAGCGCTAGGGATGGACGAGATTGCTGAGCAGATCTCGCGTGCCGTCGGCATGGTCGTTCGATATCTCAGCGTCTCACGGGAAGAAAGAAGGCAGGCGCTGTTGGCAGCAGGAGTTCCACCATTCTTGGCTGACGCGCTGGATATTCAGGCAGGTGAGCGTCTGCGAGGCACCGAGGCGGTCGTGCATTCAGAGACTCACGCCGCATTGCGGATTTTCCCAACGACATTCGCCGAATTTGCGCGTCGCAACGCCGCCGCCTTCCTCGGGGAATCGGCCTATGTCGGGCTCACGTGAGGACTGGACTCCCACGGCGGTGATCATGATGGTGGCCGAAGCGACCCGCGCAGGCTCCCGACCGCGGTACCAGGAACCGGGTTGGTGACCGATGAGCTCGGATCCTGTGCTGCCGGCTGACGCGGCGGGGTCGGTCACCACCACAATCACGCGGCGGGTCAAACCGGGGCACGAGGCAGCCTACGAGAAGTTCCTGGCCGATATCAGCGCCGCGGCCGGGGCCTTCCCCGGCTATCTCGGCGAAGAGGTCTTCCGCCCCGCGGGCGGCCAGAGCGAGTACCGGATCGTCTACCGCTTCGATTCTGCCGCTCACCTGCGCGGCTGGTTGGTGTCCGAGGAGCGTGCGGCGTGGCTTCAACGCGCCGAGCCCCACGTCGCCGGGCCGATGCGGACCCAGTTCCTCACCGGCTTGGAGGCCTGGTTCACCCTGCCTAACCGGCCAGGCACCCCAGCGCCGCCGCCCTACAAGATGGCCATCCTCACCTGGGTGACGATCTTCCCCTGATCACCCTGGTCGTGGTCGCCTCCGGGCCATTGCTGGGGAGCCTGCCACTGGTTGCCCGGCTGGCCGTCACCACGCTGGTGACGGTGTCCCTGATGACCTGGGTGGTGATGCCGCGGGTGACCAGGCTGCTGCACCGATGGCTGTACCCCGATCCCGGCCGGCGGCGATGAGCTCGGCGGCCCCCTGACAAGGAGGACTTCGCATGCTCAGTGACCACCCCGTCGACGTGATGCTGCTGGCGACCGACCCGGCGTGGCCCGCAGGTTCTACGGCGACACAATTAGCCTGGAGGTGCTGCTGTCCGATGAGCAGTTCCTCACCTTCCGGTGTGGCGGTGACAGCCGGTTGGTGGTCACCAAGAGCATCACCGGGACCGCCGATCAGGAGACCAAGGCATGCTGGCGCGTGGACGACTTGGCCGACGAGGTCGCCGAGTTGCGGGCACGCGGCGTCCAGATCAAGGAGTTCCCCGAGCTGGGGACCATGGACGGGGTCGCCGACATCGGGGTTCGCGCTGGCGTCCTGGTTCACCGACCCGCACGGCAACTCGATCGGCCTGCTCCAGCTCAAGTAGCTGCGTCGGGTGACACCCCGCCGCCCAGGACGACCCCCTGCGGTCGATCGAGCCCGGCCCCTGACCGCCGGCCATACGCCACCCCACAAGGAGAACATGTCGTGACCCGCAAGCGGGTTTTCATCCTCAACAGTGTGATCGCGGGTGGCTACGGCGTCGTGCGGCTGGTGGCCGCCAGCCCGATCCTGGACCTGTACGGCATCAGCCCCAGCCCCGAAGGCGCCTACGTGGCGCGCTGGTTTGGGGTGGAGCTGTTCGCCATCGGTCTGGTGACCTGGCTGGTCAGGGCCGCCACGGAGTCCGGCGGTGGGCTTGCGATTGCCCGAGCCCTGGCCGTCACCTACGGCATCCGGGGTGGTCCTGGCGCAGTGGGGGACGCTATACGGGCCCTTCAACGCGCTGGGTTGGATCGCGGTGGGACTGAACCTGCTGCCGGGATCGGGCTTCGCCAGTGCCCAGCTCAGCACGCCGAGCACCTCCTCGGCGCCGCCACCCTGAGCAGGAGCAGCAGCCCGGCGAGGATCGGTGAGTAGCACAGACCTACCCCTCACGTGGCACAACACCGGCAGGAGACAGGAAAGGGAGCAGCGTCATGCGTACCACCGTGACCTTTGAGGGCAACCTGGTCGACGACCCGCAGGTCCGGTTCACCCCGTCGGGCAAGCAGATCACCGAGATCACCGTGCTGGTCAACGAGCGCCGGCAGAACGGCGACGGCGAGTGGGTCGACGCCCAGCCGACTCGCCACGTCGTGCGGACGTTTAAGACCCGCACCGAGAACATCGTGGAGTCGGTGCGAAGGGTGATCGGGTCTTCGTCCACGCGACCGTGACGACCGAGGCGTGGACCGACAAGACGACCGGGGACAAGTGGACCCCGCAGCGTTTGTTGGCCGAGATCGTGGGGCCGAGCCTGCGCTGGGCCACCACTCGGATCCCAAGAGAACCCGCACCCCGGCCACCAACGAGGAGTCGCACGACGCAAGCGGCCAGGAGGCATGACCAAGTCAGGGGAGGGCGTCCGTGGAGGTCCGCTCCGGGCGCCCTCTCCATGTTTCCCGGCCGTGGCCAGTGCTTGATGCCGGACGCCATCGGCCGTGGTGCCATTCGTGGTGCGAGATGCAGGCGATTCCTGGAGATCATGGACGTGGTGCGGCCCGTGGGTATTGGTGCTGGTAGAGGGCGTTATCCACGAGTTCTGCTGAACGCCGCGTCCAGCAGTGTTTGGGCTGGCCGCCATCCAGGTGCCGACCGTGTAGGCGCCCCACCGATCGCCCTCACGTGTACGGCCGCCAAGCAGGAGGCGCTGTTGAAGCAGGGTGCGGCGGAGGTGCTCGTCACCGAGTCGGACGACGTCGTCGAGCGGTGCTCGCCCTTGCCGGCGGCCGGGGGCGCGCCGAGTTCGTCTTCGATGCGGTCGCGGGTCTGGCGTCACGGACCTGGCCCGGGTGGTCGCCGCCGACGGCCTGCACCTGGTGTACGGAGCGCTGAGCGGCGGGCCGACCCCATATCCCGCCAGCGACCTGGGTATGCCGCCGCTGAACATGCGTACATACACGGTGCGCGAGACCACCAGAGATCCTGAGCGGCTGCGCCGGGCTGAGGCCTTCGTGTCCTCGGGACTGCGCTAATAGCCATTCCGACCCTTAGTGGACCGCACTTCGACCTGGGCGACATCGTCGGGGCACCGCTTCCTGGAGTCGATCGACCGGATCGGCAAGGTCGTCGCCACGGTGTCGCACTGATGGTCGTCGAGGGCCGGTCCGCGCGAGCAGGTCGTCGACCATGGCGATCCCGGTCGCCGCTGTCCGGCGTCCACCGGGTGGGACGCGCCCGGCGTAGATGCCTTCGACGATCAGCCAGACGAGCTCGCCGAGCTCGTATGGATTGTCCGCACCGGTCCGCTTCGCGATGCTGAGCACCCGCCGGCGTACTCCGTGCAGGTGCTTGGCCACGACCCGTCCAGTACGGTGGTCCGGCTCAGGGAAATCGCGGTAGCAGTTGCGGAACGCGCAGCCGCCGTAGTCGGTCGCGGTGGCCTGCGCCGCGGCGAGGCGAGCGAGCGCCACCAGCTCTGCACGGGGATCGTTGGCAAGCGGCTCGACCTCCGTCCGCGCGCAACACACGCATTGCCTCCGCCACCGCTGCGGCCGGATGCTGTGGTGGTAGAGCATCCGCGGTGCGGCTACCGTCGAAATGTGTCCCTTGCGAACGGCAGGCATACGGCGTCCCCGCCGAGGACGAATCCGTCGTCGAGGCTGGACTCGGACGGCGCGAGTCGCGTCTGGTCAACCCCCAAGCGCCCATAAACTCTGATTCTGAGGGCTTTGTAGATTGGTCGTGATGGTGTCCGCGAGTGTCCTTCCTCCGGGCGGAACCACGTGGCTGCTGGAGCGCGAGGCCCAGGTGGCGGCGCTTGAGGCGTTGGCCGACGCGGCGCGGAGCGGCGGTGGGCGGTTTGTCGTCATCGAGGGGGGTGCCGGTATCGGTAAGACCCGGCTGCTGGCCGAGGCGCGCGCGATCGGCAGTGCGGCAGGGATGCGGGTGCTCGCCGCCCGCGGGGGTGAGTTGGAGGGCGCATTTGCGTACGGGGTCGTCCGTCAGCTGTTCGAGCCGCTGCTGGCGTCCGTAGCTCCTGGTCCTCGCGGCGAGCTGTTTTCGGGGTCGGCCGCGCTCGTCGAGCCGCTGTTCGGAGCCTCGCGGTCGCCCGTGTCACCCGAGTCGCCTGCAGAGGGCTCCTTCGCGGTTCTGCACGGGCTGTACTGGCTCGCGGCCAACGTGGCGTTTCAGCAGCCGACGCTGCTTGTGATCGACGACCTGCACTGGGCGGACAGCCCGTCGCTGCGGTGGCTGCTGTATCTGACGCGAAGGCTGGAGGGAGTGCCGCTGCTGGTCGCCGCCGCGGCCCGGCCGCCGGAGGGGGAGAGCCGCGATCCGGCCCTGGTCGCTGAGCTTATTGCCGACCCGGCGGCGGCCGCGATTCGCCTCGGACCGTTGGGGCGTGCCTCGATCGCGGTGCTCGCGCGCGAGGTGCACGGTCTGGAGCCGGACGGAGCCTTCAGCGCCGCGCTGGAGACGGCGACCGGCGGCAATCCGCTGTTCATTGGCGCGGTGCTCGAGGCGGTCGCACGGGAAGGAACTAGCCCGACCGCCGAGCAGGTGCCTCGGCTGTTGGAGATCGGGGCGCAGGGCGTTTCTCGCGCTGTCGGGCTGCGCCTGGCCCGCCTGCGGCCGGCGGCGCTTTCCTTGCTCCGTGCGGCTTCGATCCTCGGCGACGGGACCGAGCTGCGCCACGCCGCGGCGCTGGCCGGCGTGGAAGCAGGTGAGCTTGGTCCGGCCGCGACCGTCCTGGTTCGGCTTGACCTGCTCCGCCGTGCGGATCCGCTGGAGTTCTTCCACCCCATCGTTCGTAGCGCCGTCTACGAGACGCTCGATGTGGTCGAGCGAGACGCCGGGCACCGCTCGGCCGCCGAGCTGCTGGTCCGGGCCGGCGGGCGGCCGGAGAGCGCGGCGGGGCATCTTTTGCGCGTGGCGCCGCGGGCCGACGCGTTCGTGGTCTCGACGCTGCGCCAGGCGGCCGAGCGCTCGCTGGCCCGGGGCGCGGCCGAGGCCGCGGTCGGATATCTGACCCGGGCGCTGGACGAGCGGATTGATCCGGCGGCGCGGGCCGAGGTGCTGGTCGAGCTCGGGTTGGCGGAGCGGCGGACGAACGGCCCGGCCGCGGCCGACCACCTGCGCACCGGCCTGGAGCTCCTCGCCGACCCGGCGCGGCGCGGCGCGGTCGCGCTCGAGCTGGGCCGCGCGCTCTCGCACACGGACCGGATCGCCGATGCCCTCGCGGTCTTCGAGCAGGCGCTTGACGAGGTCGATCGGGAGCGAGATCCCGACCGCTACGAGCTGCTCCTGGGGGAGCTGATCAGCTCGGCGTGGTGGGACGCGCAGACCTATCCCATCGCCGAAGCAGCGATCGACGGGCTCGACCTGGATGCGCTCCACGGAGGCCTCGGCAGCGAGATCTTGCTCGCGACGATGGCGCATTACGAGTACCGGCTGGGGCTGCGCCGCGAGGTCGCACTCAAGCTGGCCCGGCGGGCGCTCGCGCCCGGGAACCTGTTGGCGAGCGGCTCGATCGCGTTCTACTACGCGGTGAACGTGCTGCCCCGGTCGGGGTTGCTCGACGAAGCGGTCTCCACCTTCGACCACGCGGTCGCTCTGGCTCGCCGGCGCGGCGACATCCTCAACGTCGCGTTAATGTTGATGTGGCGCGGCAAGCATCAGACCCGTCGCGGCGATCTTCGAGCAGCGGTCGCGGATCTGAGGGAGGCGACCGATCTCTGTGTCGCGCACGGCATGCGGGTCGCCTGGCCGTACACCATCGGGTTCTTGGCGCATGCGCTGCTGGAGCAGGGGGAGACCGACGAGGCGGCGCGAGTCATCGCCCTGGGTGACTTCCCGGAGCAGCTCCCGCTCCAGCAGCTCCACCTCGCCTGGTTTCGGCTCACCCGCGGCCGTCTGCACATCGAGGCCGGAAGGCCCGAGCGGGGAGTCGGGGAACTGCTGGAGGTTGGCGAGACCGTTCGCCTCGTCCCCTACGACAATCCAAGCGGCGTGCCGTGGCGCAGTTGGGCCGCCGAGGGCCTTCGACTCCTCGACCGGACCGAGGAAGCGCGTGCGCTCGCCGACGAGGAGCTCGCGCTCGCTCGACGCTGGGGTGACCCGCATTCCATCGGCGCCTGCCTGCGTGTGCTCGGTCTGGTGGAGGGCGGCGAGGCGGGAATCGGGCTGCTCCGGGAGGCGGTCGAGGTGCTTGCAGGCTCGCAAGCTGGACTCGAGCACGCCCGCGCCCTGGTCGACCTCGGCGCAGCACTCCGCCGCGCGAACCGGCGGACCGAGGCACGCGAGCTGCTCCGAGACGGCGTTGACCTCGCACTGGAACTTGGCGCGTTCGGCCTCGCCGAGCGGGCGAACGACGAGATCGCGGCCACCGGTGCGAGGCCGCGAAAGGTCCTCCATACGGGGCTCGACGCGCTCACTGCGAGCGAGCGGCGTGTGGCACAGCTTGCGGCAGACGGGATGAGCAACAAGGAGGTCGCGCAAACGCTCTTCGTCACGATCAAGACCGTCGAGGTGCACCTGAGCAGCGCCTATCGCAAGCTCGAGATCAGCTCCCGCGCACAGCTCGACAAGGCCCTCCTGACTCCCACACCGAACCCACCGTCTGCTTCGACCTAGTCGCTGGCCCGACCCTCCGTCGGACCGACGGAAGAACATTGGGGCGAGGTTCCGGATTGAATCCCTCCGAGCGCCACGCCAAGCCCAGGCCGAAACGACGGTGTCGACGCTGCACCGCTACTACTTCGGCACGCCTGACCTGCCTCGGCTGCCGAGGACCCACAACGTGATCAGCGCGTGCCGGCCGCCTGCATCGCCGTGGACTCGATCGTAGGGGCGCGGCGCACGAAACGCCTCGCGTACCCTCGCCAGCACCAGTTGTGGTTTCGGCGGGCGGCACGGTGCTGGCAGTATCTCGGTTCGAATCGCCGATCGAGGCAGGGGCTTCGATGTCACGTGCACGCCGGTCGAAGTCGAGATCGAGAAATGTCCGTCAGGTGGCTGGCGGCGGCTGCCCTCGCGCGGTCGGCGTGAGCTTCGTCGCCGTCAATCTGTTCGGCGACAACGGCACGGCAGATTCACCGTCGTCGGGTGCAACCGTCGGCTCCTCAACCTCGGCGACTGCCCCCGCGAATCCGTGCGCGGCCGAGGTCGCCGACGCGGAGGATGAGGTGAGCGCTGCGCGTGTCGCGGCCGGCACTGGCGCGTGCACGTGCAGGCCCGCACTGCGCTGCTGGCCGGTCGGATCGACCAGGCGACGACCATGGCGATCTGGAAGCGGACCCGCCTGGCCCGACGACGCACCCACAGCCTCCATCCCAGCCACCCCCAGCGCAAGCACCCGCCGTCGGCTCGTGACCCGCCTCGAGGCCGTGGGCATCACTTTGGGCATCAAGCGCATCACAGCATGACCGTGGTCAGCGAGCGGTTGGTGCGGGCAGGCGAGTCCAGCAGCGCCAGGTGGCCGGCGGAGTAGCTTCGCGAACCTTCCGGCAGATTCCGATGTTGCGGAAGGTCTTCGCGGCATCCACGTGGCCGGCATACGTCTCGTCACCGTGACCAACGGTGCCATCTCGATGTCGGATCGGCTGCTGGCCGATGCGGGCACCGATGGGTTGATCGAGCACAGGTGTCCGTGGACGAGCCACGGCGATGGAAGCCCCATCCGGACGCCTATGATTAGGGGACTGTTTCGGCCTGTGAGGGGGCGATGAGCGACGATTCTCGGGCGGCGACCCGACCGACGGAGCCCGGACGGCCGCGGCTATGAGGCGGGTTGTCTCACCACAGATGGTGGGCCGCGACGCTGAACTGGATCGGATCGTCGGCGTGGTGGCGGGGCCGCCGGCGGTGGTCGTGGTGGCGGGGGAGGCCGGGGTCGGTAAGACTCGGCTGGTGGAGGAGTTGCTGGCCAGCCCTACGTTGAGCGGCAGTCGCCGGCTGATTGGCCGGTGTCAGCCGATTCGGGAGTCGTTCCCGTTGGGCCCGTTGATCGAGGCACTGCGCCGGGTCGGTGATGAGCTGCGGGGATTGCGGCTGGGGGCGGTGGCCGGTGCGCTGCGGCCGTTGCTACCGGAGTTGGCGCAGTGGTTGCCGGCGGCGCCGGATCGGTTGGATGACCGGGCCGCGGAGCGGCATCGGGTGTTTCGTGGCCTGGCCGATGTGCTGGGCGCGTTGGGCTTGGCGCGGCCGGTGGTGCTGGTGGTGGAGGATCTGCACTGGGCCGATGAGCAGACCCGCGATTTCATCGGCTACTGGCTGGCGGACCCGACACCGCACCTATCGCTGGTGCTCACCTATCGCGGCGAGGACGCCGATCCGGACGTGTCCGCGTTAACCGCGCGGCTGCCCGCGGCGATCGTCAGCGAGCATCTAACGCTGGCGCCGTTGGACGCATCCATGACCGGGGCGTTGGTGGCGGCGATCCTGGACACCGACCAGGTGTCGGCCGAGTTCGCGGGCTACCTGTGGGATCGCACCGGCGGGTTGCCGCTGGCGGTGGAGGAAGTGCTCGCGCTGGTGCAGGCACGGGGTCTGCTGGTGCGCACCGGGCACACCTGGACCCGCAAGTCCCTCGACGAGTTGGACGTGCCGCGCGGGATCCGCGGTCCCACCCTGCAACGGCTGGCTCGCCTGCCCGAGGCGGCGCAACGCGTGGTGGAGGCGGCCGCGCTGTTGCAGACCGCGGCGCCGATGTCGGCTGTGCTGGCGACGTCGGGCCCGCTCGGCGCGCCAAACGGTGGGACCGCCGCAGTGGAGCAGGCGATCGACTCCGGGCTGCTGGTGGACGATGGGCACGCGATCGGATTCCGGCATGTGCTGGCGGCGCAGTCTGTGTACGGGAGCCTCAGTGGTCCGCGACGGCACAGCTTGCATGCCCGGGCCGCTGCCGCACTTGAGTTGCTGGACCCGGTTCCGCTCGGTCAGGTCGCGTATCACCTGAAGGGGTCTGGTCGGCTGGCGCAGTGGGCGGTCACGGCGGAGGCTGCCGCAGACGAGGCGACCATACTGGGAAACGACGACGAGGCGGCCCGTCTGCTCGCCGACGTGCTGCGGCACGCCCCTCTCGATGTTGAGCAGCGCGGCCGGATAGCGGTAAAGCTCGGCCGGGCGGCCGGCCAGACGCTGCATCCGGGCGAGGTCGTGGATGTGCTGTCGGAGGCGCTCGAGCGGGATCCACCCGCAGCCGTGCGAGGAGAGCTTCGGATGGTGCTGGCCAACGCCCTCTACCACAGCGGCGCTGACGTGGCGCGGCAGCGCAGGCTGTGGGCCGACGCTGTGACGGAACTCGACGGTCGGCCAGACCTGCAGGCTCAGGCGATGGTCGCGCTGGGCTTTCCTTACGATCTGGACGCTCCGATCGCGCAGGACGTGGCCTGGGTGCGGCGATCGCTGGCCTTGGTGGACAAGATCGATGATTCGCAGCTGCAGGTGTACCTCCTGGGTCAGGCCGTCAGCGTCCTTGTCCTCGCCGGCGAGGTGGGCTGGCGGGAGGTCGCCGACCGCGTGCGGGAACGGGTCGGCGACGCGCCCCGGCGACGCCGTGAGGTAAACGCCTGCTACAACGTCGGCGCCTGCGCGTGCTATGCGGGCCACCTGACCACCGCGGAGGTGTTCCTGGATGCGGGGCTGCGAACGCCGGCCGGGCACGAGAACCCGCGGCTGGACGCCAGTCTGCGATCTATGCGCGCGTTGCTCGCGTACTTCCGAGGTGAGTGGAGTGGGCTCGACGATGAGGTCAGCGGACTGATCGCCGAGCAAGCCGACTACCCGTACGGCCGCATCGATGTCGAGCTCGTCGCCGGCTGCCTGACCCTCGCGCACGGCGACGTTGACGCGGCGCTGCGCCGGCTGCACGAGGTCGTCGACCTGGCCGAGCGGCTCGTCTCGCTCGAGACGTTGCAATGCGCCGGCGAGGCGCTGGTGCGGGTGTTGCTATCCCGAGGCGAAGCCGCCGGCGCGGCTGAGGTGGTGCGCCGCTGCCTGGTCCCGCTGATGAGGAAGGACTCGTGGCTGCGAGCTAGCAGGCTGCTCCCGTCGGCGGTGGAGGCCTGGGTAGCCTCGGGGCGCGTCGCCGAAGCGCAGCAGTTCCTCGAGCGTGCCGAGGTCGGCCTGCGTGATCTCGACGCGCCGCTCGCCCCCGCCGCGCTGTCCTACGCTCGCGGCGTCCTGGCTAGGTCCGCCGAGGACCTCCTGACGGCGGCGGACAGCTACGACCGACTGCCCGCGCCGTACGAGGCGGCGAGGGCGCGTGAGCGCGCCGCCGGACTCCTCTTCGACCACGGGCAAGCGTCAGCTGCAGAGATCCAGCTCAAACGAGCGCTCCTGACATACGAAGGTCTCGGCGCGAACTGGGACTACGACCGCGCGGCCGCCGCCGCGCGTCGCCACGGTGTCAAGCTTCCGTCTCGGCAGCGCGGTAGCGTTCGAAAGAAGTACGGCACCGCACTATCGCCGCGAGAACGGGCGGTGGCCGAGCTGGCCGCAACCGGGCGGACGAACAAGGAGATCGCGACGGAGCTGTTCGTGTCGACAAAAACGGTCGACACCCATCTGTCAGCCGCGATGCGGAAACTCGGCGTACATACCCGCACAGCCTTGGCGCATCGATTGCGCACGTCCGATGACGGCACGAATCAGGTGAATTCCCGATAGGTCAGCAGCCTGGCGCCGTGGAGACTGCAGGCATGTTGTGCTGAGCGCGCGTTGTGGCGCCCCCCGATCCGAGGATTGACGCGACTTGCTACCGAGCGATGACTCGCTGTGTCGCGTCATACAGGTGACCCCCAGGCTAGACAGAGGACCCTTATGACAACCATCCATCGATGGCGGGCGTTTGTCGTACTCGCCGTGTCGTTCTACATGACGATCGTCGACCTGACGATGGTCAACGTCGCGTTGCTCGCCGCGCGCCGCGCCGAGCGAGGGTAGTGGTTGGGGATGGAGCAGATTGAGCGGGACTGTGGCGACGCTGCGCCGCCGCGATCGTTCGGAGCCGGACCGTTCGTCGTTGATCTGCGTGTGCCGGTGCGGTTGAGTGCGAGTCGGTGTGACGAGATTGAGAGCGTGCTGCGGCTCGCCGTCCGGCCGGAGGGTCTGGACCAGGTGACGGCGTGGATCGCGCAGCGCGCTGGGGGTTGTGCGGTCGTGTTCGATCACGATCTCCGGCCTCTGATCGCCAGTCCGATGGTGCCTACCGATCTGCTCCCGCGGATCACTGGGGACCTGCGTCGGGTCGCCCGGGGCGAGGTCAGCGCCGAGGCGGTTGAACTGGGCGACTGGTCGGCCCGCATCCTCCCGCTTGCCGGATCCGAGTCCGGTGTTCTGCTGGTGGCCAGCAGGTCATCGGTGTCGCGCGAGGTCCACAGCCTGGCCAGGGATGCGGCGAGCCTGATTTCACTGTGCCTGCGAGTCGAACGCTCCAATCAGAGTCAACACCGCCTCGAGGTGGCGTACGACCACAACCGCGAGGCCGTGATTCACCTCCTTATGGCGGGCCAGGTCGCGTGGGCGCGAACAGTTGCGGGAGCGCTCCAGCCGGAACTCCACGACACGGTCCGCGTGTATGTCGTCGAATGCACCGGACAGACCCGGCGAGCGGTAGCGTCGCGGTGCGAGGAGGCGACTGACGGAAAGGCATGGATCGTGCGCTGCCCGGTTTATTACCGCCATCTCTGTGTCATCGCCCCCGCTGCCGACCCGACGACTCTTGTCGATTCTGTGGAAAAGTCGCTTCACGATCTCGCGGCCGGCTCGGGTAGCTTCTATGTCGGAGCGAGCAATGCCGGAGGCCTGCGCGATGTTCCCAGCTGTTATTCGCAAGCCATCCATGCGCTTGCCGTCGCGAGGAACAGCCGGGAGCGGTTCGCCAGATTCCGCCCGCACGGAACGCTTGCCGCGACGATAGGGCCGATCGGTCGGTCGTGGGCGGTCCAGGTCTTGAAGCCGCTGCTGGACTATGTGCCCGATCGCCCACAGGATCCGGATGCGCTCGAACTGCTGGCCACCTTGACGTCGTGGCTGAGCTTCTACTCTGGCGCGGCCAGGCAGCTGAAGGTCCATCGCAACACGCTGGCTGGACGTGTTCGTCTGCTCTCAACGATTCTCGGTTCTGATCTGCGTCGGCTTGACTCCCAAGCAGTCACTCACCTTGCCCTGCAGCTGCTCGAGCACCCGCTGCGGCGCAACGCCGAGTCCGTCGACGAGCCGCCGACACTGGACATCCTCCTCGCCCACAAGTCGGTGCGGCAATGGGCAGAACTTCGCCTGTCGCCTTTGCGCGACCCGGTTCTGCTCGAAACCCTGCGGGTGTGGCTGCGGTGTGATGCACGGCTCGACACGACTGCGGCGGCCCTGCAGATCTCGCTCGGCGGGGCCCGAAAGCGACTCCTGCGTGCGGAACAGTTGCTACAGCTATCGCTGCTGACCGGGCCGTCCGCGCGATACGAGATGCTGCACGCGATGCGTGTTCGAGACCTGGAGAACAACGCCGACGACCCTTCGCGTGCTCGCACAATGCCTGCATAGCAACGATCGTGTGGTCATCAGCCCATGAACTCGACCTGTGGGTCGTACACACCTCCTCCGTTGGAATGGTGGCATACATGCCGAGCCACACGAGGAGCTGACCAAGACGAAGGCGGTCCGTCTGGTCATCGAGCAGCGAGAGGACTACGCCTCGGAGTGGGCGATCACGACGGTCGCGCGCCGACTGGGAGTGTCGTGTGCCTGACTTTATGACGCGTTTTGGCGTTCTCTTGGCATGTATCGTCGGGGCTCGGGTCGGGTTGAGTCTGCTGCGCCTGGCGGGCCCGGGCAAGGCGGTGTAGCCGGGCGTGTTCGAGTCCGGCTTCCCGGTCTTAGCGGTGGTCTCGTCTCGGTCGTGGTGTTCGTCGTGCGGCGTGACGTAGCCGATACCGGCGTGCAGCAGGACGCTGTTGTGATGCCTTCTGGGATGGCGAGTTCAGCGCGCAAGATGGCTGGCTCACCGATCGCGAGCAGGTGCGGATACCCGGTCTTGACCTGACCCTCGAGACCCTCGATCCAGGCATGGTCGGTCAGGGTGCCGGGCTGGCCGAAGTGCTGAGTGATCGCGCTGAGCCATGTTGGGAACCAGCGGGCCGTGCCCACGAACGCGTCCGACCGGCCGGACGCGTACAAACGGTTGGTCAGCCTAGCGAGCTGGTCGTCGTCGACGTCAAGGCGCAGACCAGTCATTAGATTGCCGTGCCGGACGTCGAGCAGGCCGTAGCGCACCGGACGGTGGGGATCAGACAGTTGAAAGCGATCTGAAAGCCGGTCCGCGTAATGGTTGTGCCGGCAGCACCCCGAGCGACGCGCTTGACGCACTGTCAGCGACCTCGGCCCCCGTCCATTGGAGTGTCACCGTGCGTTTGCCATCGATTCTCGCAGCCGTTGGTCTAATCACGACTGGGCTGGTCACTGCAGCCCCGACCGCCAGCGCCGCTGGTGCCTGCAGCTTGTACGCGCCGTCCCGGATCGCGATCGGATCGCCATTTCGAACCATCGCCATCAACCAGGGGCCGAACTGCGCGGCCGCTGGCGTCGTCGACGCGGCGTGGACCGCAACCCACCCAACCAGGGGCCCGATCGACATCATCATCTACGAGAACAGCGACCGCTCCGAGCCATTCGACATCTTCGGCGACGACCCGCTCGGCCGGTGGACCTGGCGACCCGAGGGGGCGTTTGACGCCAGCGACAACACGGTGTTCCAGTACTCCCCGACTACCGACGTCCGGCTCGCCTCGTTCGGGCGAGTGACGCCGACCCGCACCGGCTCGAAGGTCAACGTCAAGACCCTAGCCGGCCGCTACTGGCAGGCCGGCGAGAGATTCATCGGCTGGTCCGCGGCCCGCGGCCAGATCCAGTACCGCACCCTCGGCACGACGACCTGGCGGGGCCTGAAGGAGGTCTACTCCACTTCGGCGGGCACCTACAGCTACACCTACACGACCAGTGCGGTCCGCGACTACCGCGTCGTGCTCTACAACGCCACCAACAACACGATCTGGGGATCGACCAGCCCAACCGTCCGCAAGTAGACCTGACCTGGCTCACGCGCGAGGCGCTGGCGCAACTGCACCGCCGTGACCCGCGGCGGGGCTCGGCTGGCCCCAGCGGTCACCGGATTACCTCGGGGACTCCTGCCGCGCATCCTCCTGGCGATAACGGTCGTCAATGCCCGCCGCTTGATTGATCTTCAGGGCTGGCCAGTTCGTCCCCACGCAGCACGCGGTTAGACCATGGTCAGCACGACCTTGCCGGTCACGCGGCCCGTCTCGACGTGCCTGTGCGCCTCGGCGGCCTCCTCGAGGAGGAACGTCCGTTCGACGCGGACTCGTAGCTGTCCGGACTTGACCAGCGCGGTCAGCCCGAGCAGCCCGATACGGTCCGGCTCGACGAGCATCGCCGCGGCCCGGACGCCGCGCCCGGCGGCGACCGTGGCGAGTTCGGCAGGGATCCCGCTCACGACGCCAACCACGAGGCCTCCAGGCTTGACGAACTCCAGCCACCGGCGGTCGCTGTCCTCACCGACTGCCCCGAAAACCATGTCGAGCTCGCCGGGATCGGCGTCCGGGCTGTAGTAGTTGAGCGGTTCGTCGACACCGATCGAGCGTAGGAACTCATGCTTGCCTGCGCTCGCGGTACCGACGACGTACGCGCCGCGGGCCTTGGCGATCTGCACCGCGAGGTGACCGACACCGCCCGCGGCTCCGTCGATGAGAACGCGCTGTCCCGCCTGCACCTCGGCGACGTCAACCAGGCCCTGCCAGGCCGTTAGCCCAGCCAGCGGCAGACCCGCGGCCTCGGCGTGCGACAGACCCGGCGGCTTGCGAACAAACTGGCGCGACGGGGCGGTGACGTAATCCGCGTAGGCGGCGGCCTCACGCGGGAACCAGGGCATGCCGAGCACCTCGTCACCGACCGCGACCCCGGTGGCGCCGAGTCCGACCTCCTCGACGACACCAGAGACGTCCCAGCCGACCGTGTACGGCGGGTCGCCGAGGTAGGCCTCCTCGGCCCGGCACTTCCAGTCGACCGGGTTGATCCCGGCCGCATGAACGCGGACGAGTACCTCCGTCGGCATCGGCTCCGGCCGATCCGCCTCTATCAGCTCCAGCACTTCCGGCCCACCGAAGACCTGCTGACTCACTAGTCTCACTTGCACAGCCCTAACGGTCGGGAAACGTCGCCCGATCCTAGCCGCGCCTCGGCACAAACGGTCGTTTGTGACACATCGCTGGTCTGGGTGGATGGGCAACGCAACGCAACTTCGTTGAACGCGCGGTCAACAGGCTCAGGCAGACCGCGCGGTCGCCACCCGCGATGACCAACGCGAATACGTCTACCTCGGCACACGCGCTGGTGTCGCGCTAGTGCCTCGTCCAGAAAGGTTGGCATCGTAATCGTGTCGGGTTGACCGGGCCGGCGGTGAGTCTGAAGGCTTGCTGGCGGAGGTGGTGATGGCTCGGCAGCCTGAAGTGTTCGTGCGCTCGTTGGATACGGCGGAAGCGCAGCGCCTGGTGAAGATCACGCGGACGGCCAGGGATCGGGTTCGGCTTCGCCGTGCTGGGATTGTGCTGGCGTCGGTGCAGGGACGGAGCGCCTCGGAGGCGGCCGCGATGTTCGCGGCGTCGCCGCAGTATGCGCGGGAGGTGATCCACGCGTTCAACGCCCACGGCTTCGCGGCGCTGGACCCAAAATGGAGCGGGGGCCGTCCGAGGCGGATCGGCCCCGCGGTTCGTGAGACGGTCTGCCGGGTGGCCAAGACCCCGCCGCACGAGCTCGGCCGGCCGTTCACGACCTGGAGCCTGGCCAAGCTGGTCGAGTACCTGGCCGAGCACAAGAGCGTCCGGATCAGCGCCGAGTCGGCCCGCCAGATTCTGCGTGCCGCGGGCGTCAGCTGGCAGGCGACCAAGACGTGGAAGGCCAGCAAGGACCCGGACTTCACGGCGAAGATGGCCGCATTCTCGACCTGTACGACCACCCGCCGGCCGACGGGCGGGTGATCTGCGTCGACGAGTTCGGCCCGTTGAACCTTCAGCCGCGGCCCGGCAGGGGATGGTTCCCGACCGGGCGCCCGGCCCGGCTGCGGGCCACGTTCAACCGCACCGGCGGCGTGCGACACCTGTTGGCCGGCTTGGACCTGGCCACCGGCCAGATGTTCTACCGGTTCCGCGATCGCAAGCGCTGGACCGAGTTCCTCGGCTTCCTCAAGCAGCTGCGGGTCAGGTTCCCGACCGGAAAGCTGTACATCGTGTGCGACAACTTCTCGCCACACAAGAAGGCCCAGGTTGCCGACTGGTGCCAGACCCATGATGTGGAACTGGTGTTCACCCCGAGCAACGCGTCGTGGCTGAACTGGATCGAGTGTGAGTTCACCGCGCTGCGGTACTTCACCCTCGACGGCAGTGACTACCCCAGCCACACCGCCCAGGAGACCGCGATCGCAAGCTACGTCCGCTGGCACAACAAGCGAGCGCGGCCGAAACGCCACTTCGCCGTCGACTCCAAGATCCGCCGACCCGATTACCTACCCAACGTTGCTTGACGAGGCACTAGTTGTGGTGGCGGTGCCCGGACGGGGTGCCCGGGCGCTGTCCGGTGTCCAGGACGAGGAACTGTCCCATCATTCCGCGGTCTTCGTGTCGCAGCAGGTGGCAGTGGAACATGTACGGCGTGTGCGGGTCGGCGTAGTCGGTGAACCGTAGCGCCAGCCGGAACACCCGCTTGGGCGGGGTGTAGATGGTGTCCTTCCAGCCGGACAGCTCCGGTGGTGGCGGCGCGCCGTCGACGGTCAGGACCTGGAACTGCACGTCGTGGATGTGGAAGTTGTGCGGCTGCCCGTCGATGTTGACCACCTTCCAGATCTCGGTGCTGCCGAGCCGGGCCACCGTGTCGATCCGGCTCATGTCCATCGACTGCCCGTTGATCCGCGGCAGCGCCAGCTCGAACCGGCGGGTGGCGGCGACCACCGATGTGTCCACCCGGGCCGGTGGGGCCAGCTCGCGAGGTAGCGGCGGTGACGGCTCGAGCGTGGCGGCGGCGCGCAGCTCGAGCACGTCGAGGGTGTCGTCGCCGCCCGCGAACCGGTCGGAGAAGAAGTTCCCGCCCAGCTCGGGCGGGTCGCTGCGCAGCACCGCCCGCTCACCTGGCCGCATCGTCACCACGACCTCGGCCCGCTCGCCGGGGGAGAGCTGGACCGAGGAGGCCGGGTACGGCGCGGCCAGCAGCCCGCCGTCGGTGCCGATCAGGTCGAACGGCCGCCCGTCGGACAGCCGCAAGCGGTACACCCGGCCACCGGACGCGTTCAGCAGCCGGAGCCGGATCCGCTCGGTGCTGACCGGCAGGTACGGCGCCAGCGTGCCGTTGACGCACACGGTGCCGTGCACCTTGCCCGGGTTGTTCTCGTCCAGCCGGTTGTCGCCGGCGAGCTTCAGGTCCTGCACGATCAGCGGTACGTCGTCGACGCCGTACCGGCAGGGCAGCCCGCTCGGGCCGCACAGGTCCTCGTCGACGAGGAACAGTCCGGCCAGTCCGCGGTACACGTGCCGGGCGGTCTGCTGGTGCGGGTGCGGGTGGTACCACAGCGTGGCCGCCGGCTGGTCGATCCGCCAGCTCGGCGACCAGGTGCCGCCGGGCGGGACCGGCTGGTGCGGCCCGCCGTCCATCGCGGCCGGCAGGTGCATCCCGTGCCAGTGCACGGTCGTCGCCTCCGGCAGCTCGTTGTGCACGTTGACCACCACGGTCTCGCCGCGCCGGGCCCGCAGGGTCGGGCCCAGGTAACTGCCGTCGAAGCTCCAGGTCGGCGTCGGCACGCCGGAGCGGAAGCCGTGCCGCGCCGCCCGAGCGTGCAGATCGAACACCGTCCGGCCACGGTCGTCGCGTCCCGACCGGGCCAGCGGCGGCAGGGCGAGCCGGTTGGTGAACGGGATCCGGCCGGCGGTCTGAACGTCCGCGGTCGCGTAGAGCAGGCCCAGCCCGCCGGCCGCGACGCCGCCGGCCGTCGCGACCAGTCCGGCACCGGCCTTCAGCAGCGTGCGACGACGCATCACGCGACCTTCTCGTCCCAGGCGACGTGGTACCGGTACATCCACTCGTGCGCCTTCTCGCTGGCGAACACCTTGAGCACCAGCGGCATCATCAGGTCCCGGACGACCCGGCCCACCGGCCCGGCCGGCTTGTTGTTGCCGCGCTTGCGGGCGTAGGCGACGATCTTCTCGACCCGCTCGCGTCGCAGCCCCTCGTAGGCCGCAAACGCGGTCGCCGGGTCCGGCAGGTCGCGCAGGCACTTGGCCAGCACGATCGCGTCCTCGCAGGCGATCGACGCGCCCTGCCCCGCGCTCGGTGAGGTGGCGTGCGCCGCGTCGCCGATCAGCAGCACCCGGCCGCGGGACCAGACCGGGCTGGTTGGGATGTCGTGGATCGGATGCGCACCGATCGGGCCGGTGCTGGCGTCGATGATCCGGTTCACCAGCGGCAGGTCGCCGGCGAACAGACCGGTCAGCCGTCGCCGCCACTGCTGGCTGGAGACCGCTGAAAGCTCGGCGCTGGTCGCCTCCGGGTGCGCGAGGTTCGCGAACCAGTAGATCTCGCCGGAGTCGCGCACCAGGTACCCGAAGAATGCCCGCTTGCCGAACACGAAGTGCTGCTCGCCCACGGTCGGTGCCAGGTCGTCGAGTCGGCTGTAGCCGCCGGTGCCGATCATGCCGGTGTAGCTCGGCGGTGGTGCGGACCGGTCCAGCAGCCGCCGGGTCACCGAGTGGATTCCGTCGGCACCGATCAGCACGTCGCCGGCCGCCTCGGCCCCGTCCGCGAACCGCGCGACCACGCCGTCCGCGGTCTCGTCGTGCGAGTCCAGTCGCCTGCCGTACTCGAACCCGATGCCGCGCTCGATCGCCTCCTCGCGGATCACCTTCTGCAGCAGCCCGCGCTTCAGGCAGACGCTGACGGTGCCGTCGTCGAGCCGGACGCCGTTCGCGACCTCGCCGAGCCGGCGGCCGGCGCCGTTCCAGAAGATCAGCCGCGGCATCGGGTGCCCGTCGGCGCGTGCGGCCAGGTCCAGGTCGATCGCCTTCAGCGCGTCCAGCCCGTTCGAGGCGGTGTTCAGGAAGAAGCCGGTGTGGTCGGCCGGCGCGTCGTAGGCCTCGAACACGGTGGCCTCGATCCCGGCCTTCTGCAAGGCCATCGCGGCCACCGGTCCGGCGATGCCGCCGCCGATGATGAGTGCCTTGGTCACTTGTGCTGTCCCTTCGGTGCCAACCGCCACAGCAGGTCGGTGATCAGCCAGAGCGGGATGTTGCCGCCGGCCATCGGACGCAGCCGGGTGTTCTGGAAGGAGGTCAGTCGCCAGCCGTGCGGCGTCCGGACCGCGGTCAGCGTTTGGATCGAGTCGCGGACCTTGGACGGCTTGGTCTTGCCGCGCAGGATGGTGCCGCCGTGCGCGACGATCACCGCGGAGTCCGGCGTGGTGAAGCGAATCGTCGGCTCGCCGATCAGCCGGCTGCCCTTCAGCCACTTGTCGAACAGCGTCTGGTGGAACGCCGCGCACTGGGACTTGTCGGTGAAGTAGGTCCCGTCGAAGCCGATGAAGCTGATGGTGTCGGTGAACGGTGCCAGGAAGGCCTCGCCGCTGCCTGCGTTCCAGCCGTCCAGGACCCGGGTGAACAGTGCCTGTACCTCGGTCGCGTCAGTAATCGTGGTGGTCGTGGTGTTCATGGTGGGGAGCTCCTGGGGTTCAGGGGTGGGTGGTGACGGTGAGTCCGTCGACGCCGCCGGAGACCAGTACCAGGTACCGGTCCGCGGCCGTCTCGTAGCCGGTGGTGTGGTCGGCGAGTCCGTTGCCCACGGCACCGAACCGCCGGTCGTCGAGGTCGACCTTGGTCGCGCCCTTGGCGATCTCGACCCGGACCGGTACGTCGGCCGGACGCTCGATCCGCAGGTCCTTCAGCGAGCTGAGCCGGATCGTGCACCCGCCGGCCGGCCGGCCGAGCCGGACCCGCCCGTAGGCCGCGCCCGAGTGCAGCGACATCGCGCGCAGGTTCAGCCCGCGCAGGTCGGCGTCCAGGTGCGCGGCACCGCTGTGCACGTCCAGCGACCAGGCGACGGCCGGGCTGACCCGGACGGTGCTGTACTTCATCCGGCGCAGCAGCCGGGACCCGAGCGGGTACTCCACGTGCACGTCCTGGCCGGTGGCCCACACGACCGGGTACGGCTCGGCGAACCGGGCGTTCAGCAGGTCCTGCAGGTCCTCGTCGGCGCGCAGCTCGAGCCGCTCGAGGCCGTTGTCGAAGCTGAGCCGCGCGGTGTCGTCGGCGGTGGCGCTGAAGGGGACGACCACGTGTTCGTCCCGGGCTCCGGCGAGCGTCTTGTCGGTGGTCATGGTGGTTGTCCTTCCTGGTGATCAACTGGCCCCAGCCTGGGCCTGAGGCCGGTGCCGGCGGATCGGCCGGATGTCCTAGGAGCCACCTCAGATTCGGCCGCGGGCGCCGTACTGTGGCTCAGGTGACGACCGAGGGCTTCGTGGGGCGGCGCGAGCAGCTGGCGCTGCTGGACGAGGCGATGGGCGCGGCGCAGGCCAGTGAACCCGGCCTGGTGCTGCTGAACCCACATCTCCCCGGCCGGGCCTCGCGGTCGAGCCAATCGTGGGGGACCAGGCTCGACCGCGAGGACCTTCTTCTGGCGGCCCTTCGTGCCCCCCGGAGGGAGATGAAGGAGCGGGAGCACGCCGGTGTCCGCCACTGATGGCGGCACCCAACAAGCCGCCGGTGGGGTGGCATCGACCGGCCGCACCGGCCCATCCGCCCCGAAATACGCCATCCGAACCTCGCCGTCGACCGAACCTCAGACAGGCTCGCACCGACCTGTTTCAAATCGCTGTCATCGCCAAAGCCCCTGCCCAGGCAAACAAACGACTTAACCACCATCGGCCACCATCGGCCGGCCACTACGGGTGAACAGCGCAGCTTCTTGAGGACACCGGCGGGCAGCTTTGGCAGTCGGTCGGCGACACCGCCGTGTCGGGGCTTGAGCACTGGTCATCGACGAACAGGAACGGGGCGGCGTACAGCCCGACCAGCAGGGAGCTCGCGACGAGGCCGATCAGCACCGGCCAGATGTTGCGTCGGACCACCGTGACCACAGCGGTGACGATCATGCCGACAGCCGCCAGCAGGAGCCACAGCAGGCAGCAAGGTCAACGCCGATGCGACGACCACGACCATACGATGTCGACTCCACATCTGAGGGACTGAAGCGTCCCGGGTTTGGTGCAACTCCGTAGAACCCGGGACACACCAGCTGCGTGGTCACCATCGGGCTCCGACGAGAGACGCAGCGATCTGACGCTTGGCGGGCTCCTCATTGTGCAAACCGTCTGCAGTCCGGGGAGGGTCAGCGGCGTGACACTTGCTGCGCCAGTGACTGTGCATACCAGCACTCGTCGGTGCACCGCCGCCGGCCATAGCGTAAATCGCATCAAGTCCGAACCGAGCTACTGACCGTCTCAGCATCCGCTCGCGACAACCGCATCCGCTGCCGGCGCAGCAACCGGCCCGACGCGGCCTGGACGATCGTCTGAGGCCACACGCATCAGGAGTACGGCATGAAGCAGATCCAGGTCCGACCGAGTCATCGGTCGGCAGTCAAACGACGGCAGCGTGACGAGTATTTGCCACTCGATCCGCGCGATCCAGACATCCTCCGCGCAAAAACCTCGAGGAGCCGGCCACAGTCCGGCTCAGGCCAGCCTGCCGACGCCGCACTTTAGGGCAGACTGATGTCGGCCTTGCGGTCCCGTGGCCTGGTATGCGGCCAAACGCGTGCCGATCCCGCTCCGCTTCGCCGGGTGCCGGGAGGCAGTCGCTCGGCCCAGGACGTCGTCGTACGTGTTGATATCCCCATCGATGACGACCCCGAGGCCCTGACGACGACAGCCGCCGCAGTCCGGACGATGCATGCCGAAGGCGTGCTTGTCGAGTACGACTTCGACCTCTATCATCCCGTTGCGCGATTCAGCACCGTGCAAGGCAACGTACGGATCCTGCGGTCCATCGTCTGCGACGGCACCCTGCCAGCAGTGTTCTCGCTGCTATCAGAGCCAGGCAGATCGTGCTCGCCGTGGTTCGAGAAGTATCACAGGCGCCTGACCGTTGCGGTGCGGCCGTGGCTGCGTGAGCGCGGGTTCTCGGTGCGGCTGCACGACGCCTGGCTGGAACTGACCCTGGCCGAGCGGATGGTTCGCCAACCGCCATCAGTCGCCGCGCACAAGATCGCTCTGCAGCGAGCCACCATGCGCTCGAACACCATCCTGCTGGATCTAGTCGCCGAGAGCGCTCGTGACTTCGACCGGCACGGCGAGAGCGGGCTGCTCGACCGCGAACTGATCGGACAGCGGACCAGTGCGTTACAGCGCCAGATCGACGCACTAGCTGGTCGCGTGCCGCCGGTCGTGATGCCGGATGACGAGCTTCGTCCGAAAAGTCTGTGTCTCGAGGAGCTGAAATGAGCAAGGCACTCAGGACGCGTTCTGTTGCCGGACGTTGTGTCCAGAACGAGCAGGTGGTTCCCGTGGCTGGGACCGGGTGTTGTCACGTGTTGTGGTGGTCGCCCTCCGAGTGGGAGGACATCTGATCGATGAGGGACTGTGAGGCTTCTGTGGCGGTATCGGGGACGGCTGGTGGTGGGGGTGCGGGTGGTGTGGTGGCGGTTGGGTTGTTGGGTCCGTTGAGGGTGTCGCTGGACCGGGTGCCGCTGGAGTTGACGACGGGGCGGTTGCGGACGTTGCTGGCGGTGTTGGCGATGTCGGCGGGTGAAACGGTGTCGGTGGATCGTGTGGCTGGCGCGATGTGGGGTGAGGTGTTTCCGGTCAGTCCGCAGCGCAGCGTGCAGACGTACGTGACACGGTTGCGGGGTGTGTTGGGGCCGGGGTTGATCGGGACGCGGCCGGCCGGGTATGTGCTGCGGGTCGATCCCGACCAGGTGGATGCGTTGCGGTTCCTGCGGTTGTTGGATGCGGCGTTCGAGCAGCCCGATCGCGCCGCCCAGCGGAGGCTGCTGGGTGATGCGTTGTCGTTGTGGCGGGGCGATCCGTTCGAGGATGTTCCGTCGGCGTGGTTGGAGGAGTCGGAGGCGCCGCGGCTGGCGGAGCGGTATCTGACCGCGGTGGAGCGGCGTGTCGATTTGGATCTGGCCGCGGGTCGGCACGAGGAGGTGGTGGCCGAGCTGAGCCACTTGACGGCGCGGTTTCGGTTGCGTGAGCCGCTGTGGGTGCGGCTGCTGGTCGCGTTGGACCGGTGCGGGCGGCAGGCCGAGGCACTGGCCCGCTACGAGACGATCCGGGTGCGTATCGCCGAGGAGCTCGGGGTGGATCCCGGTCCGGAACTGCAACAGGTGCACGCCGATCTTCTGTCCGAGGGACCTGTCGCACCGCGCGGTCCACGAGCTCCGGGGGACGGGCCGGATGCGGCGGTGTCGAAGGCGCCAGCAGGGCTGGCAGGGCCGAGGGTGCCGAGGGTGCGGGTGGTGCCGCGGCAGTTGCCGGGCGATATCGACTCGTTCATCGGTCGGGAGGACAGCGTCACGGTGCTGGATGGCTTGCTAGCCGGCGTGCTGGGTGGCGATGGTCGCCGCGTTGCGCCTCCGATCGCTGTGGTGCATGGCGCCCCGGGTGTTGGCAAGACCGCTGTGGTTGTGCACTGGGCTCACACGGTGGGGGAGCGGTTCGTCGACGGGCAGCTGTTCGTGAACCTGCGCGGATTCGACGCGACCGGCCCGGCGTTGGATGGCGGGCAGGCGCTGCGGGTGCTGCTGGACGCGTTGGGCATCGCGCAGCACCAGATCCCCGACGAGCCGCAGGCGCAACGCGGCCTGTACCGCAGCCTGCTGGCCGACAAACGCATGCTGATCATCCTCGACAACGCCCATAGTGCCGAACAGGTACGCCCACTGCTGCCCGGATCCGGGGGCTGCGTCACGGTCGTGACCAGCCGCGACCAGCTGCCGGGTCTCGTGACGGCCGATGGGGCCCATCCGATCGGTGTCGGCCTGCTCACCGTCGACGACTCGCGCCGGCTGTTGGCCGCCCGTCTGGGCGAGCACCGCCTCGCCGCGGACCCATCGGCGGTGCGCGAGATCGTCGAGCGGTGCGCCGGGCTGCCGCTCGCGGTGGCGATCGTAGCCGCTCGCGCGGCCACCCATCCCACCCATCCGCTGGCGGCGCTGGCTGCCCAGCTGCACGAGTCGAAGGCCACCCTGGCCGCCTTCGCCGGCGGTGACCCGGCCACCGACATCCGCGCGGTCTTCTCATGGTCCTACCACGCACTGAGCCCGAACGCCGCGCGACTGTTCCGGCAACTGGCCGACCACCCCGGCCCAGACATCACCGCCCCGGCCGCCGCCAGCCTCACCGGCATCCCCACCAGGCAGGCACGACAGCTACTCACAGAACTCGCTTGCGCCCACGTCGTCGCCGAGCACGCACCCGGCCGCTATCGCGCACACGACCTGCTCCGTGCCTACGCCAGCGAACTCACACAAGCCCACGACCCCCGATCCGAACGGCGCGCGGCGTTGCAGCGCGCGCTGGATCACTACCTGCACACCGCAGATGCCGCCAGTCGATGGCTCAACCCCCGCCAAGACCCGATGCTCCTGAATACACCGCAGCCAGGGGTCATCCCAGAAGACCTCGCTGACCCTGACCAGGCACTGGCCTGGTTCACCGCAGAGCACGCGACACTGCTAGCCGCCCTGGCTCGGGCATTCAGCAACGGCTTCGACAGCCACGCTTTCCATCTCGCGGCCGCAATGTGGCCGTTCCTTGACCAACGAGGCCATTGGCACGACTGGGTCACCGTCCAGCAGACCGCGTTGGATGCCAGCCACCGGCTTGCGATCCCGGCGGGCCAAGGCCTCGCCCACCGCGGGCTTGGCCGCGCCTACACCCGGCTTGGTCGCCTCAACGAAGCCCGCACTCATCTGCGGCAGGCACTCTCCTTGTTCACTGCGCTCGGCGATCGCACCGGTCAGGCGCACACCCATCATGAATTCGGCTGGATGATGCGCGCGGCGGGCAACCCCAGGCAGGCGCTGCGCCACGACCAACGCGCCCACGACCTGTACCAGGCCACCGGCCTCCGGCCCTGCCAGGCCAAAGCCCTCAACAACATCGGATGGAACCACACCCTCCTCGGTGACCATCACCGCGCACTCACCCTGTGCCAACAGGCGCTGTCTCTGCTTCGAGAGATCGGAGACCACGAGAGCGAAGCGGCCACTTTGGACAGTCTCGGCCACGCCCACCACCACCTCGGCGACCATCAGCTGGCGATCGAGTACTACCAGCACGCGCTCAACCTGTTCCGAGACCTCGGCCACCGCTACTCCCAAGCCCGCGTACTCAACCATCTCGGCGCGCTCTACCAGGCCAGCGGGGCCGCTAACGCGGCCGATGACGCTTGGCAGCAAGCTCTCGAAATCCTTGAGCAACTTCACCATCCCGAAGCTGACAAGATCCGCGACAAACTCTAGCCAGAGCGAAAGACATTGAAGCCATCCCGCGTCGGTGCACACGCCCTCGTTCGAAAGCGGCGTCCATGCCGAGCGTGTACGACGAGCAGACGACGGCAAGGCAGGCCGTGCGATCAGCGACTACTTCGACGGACTTCGCGTCGGAGCGGAGGCGATCACGACGTCGCGAGCCGGTTTCGGAATGAGCGCGAAGATTCAACGAAAACGCTCACGTCAAACAATGGAGCTCCTCATGAACGACATCTCGACATCTCATCCTCGACTGACCAACTCCATGCTGGTGTGTGGTGCAGCGGGACCTGCGCTATTCGTCGTCGCTTCGTTGTTGGACGGCGCCTTCCGGCCCGGGTACAGTGCATGGCATCATTTCACCAGTGAGCTTGCACTGGGCGCCGGTGGCTGGCGGCAGATCGCCAACTTTCTCGTATGCGGAGTATCCGTATTGTGTCTTGCGCTGGGCATGCGGTGGACCCTGCGTGGTGGCAAAGGCGGCGCCAGCATTCCGATCACCTTCGGCGTCTTCGGTCTATCTCTAATTCTTGCCGGCGTTTTCGTAACGGATCCAGCGCTGGGCTATCCACCCAGTAGCACCCCTACACATAGCAGCGCTCATGGGAACATACACAACATGGCCGGCCTAATCATGTTCTCGTCGCTGGCCGTAGCCGCCTTTCTGATGGCGAACACGCTAGCCGCCAGTCCTGGATGGACGGCGTGGCCGCTCTACTCAAGGCTTACCGGTCTGCTGGTTTTTGCCTTCTTCGTGATTTCTATCGTCCTGGCCTCGATGGAGACGAGCGGTTCGATATCGAACGCTCCGGTCGGGCTCACCCAAAGAGTTGCCATAGTCTGCGGCTGGGGCTGGATATCATTGTCCGCTATCCGACGCCTCACGCTCAACCGATGGTAATCAGTCGACCTGTGAAAAGGGCCAACCATGCGTACCTCCGGTTCTCGTCGTAGACGGTGAACGGTTCGCCTGATCCAGCGCGCTCTCCCGGCGCTCGGCACACGATGGGCTAACGAAGGCTCGACTACCCCGAATCTGGCACAACCGAAAACGCCGACACAGCCAGCTCGGCATGCTCACCCGATACAGTTCGAGCACGAACGATTCATCACCGTGGCATGAGAATCCAGCAACGCAACTCCACCGAAGCCGAGGCAGACCAGAGCCTCCGTCAGACCCGGGGCGATTCGACCGTGGCTCGTCGCGTTGAGGTGGTCGAATCGGATGGTCGCTTTCATCCATCGCCGGCAGGACCATTCAGCGGTTCGATGCGGGGCGGTCTTCGTAGCAGCCCCGGACCGCTCGGCGTTCCTCGGATCAGGGCTGTACTCGTTGTCTCCGTTGTCGCCCTCGGTGGCGTGGAGGACCAACAGGACAACGAAGCCGATCAAGGGAACGAGCCCGATGAGAGCCCACCAGCCGCTCCTGCCCATGCCGTGCAGTCGACGCACGGAGACGGGCATGGTGGGCAGCAGGACCGCTACTCCGTACAGACCGAGGAGCAAGCCGCTGCCGAGGCTGTCATCGGTGTCGAGGACCGAGTCCGCGATGGCAATGACGATGGAAAGGATCGCGTCGAAAGCACGAACAACCAGTACTCTTTCCGCCTGGCACCACCGCCGAGGACGGCGACCGCTTGATGGCTAGCCGGCGGCGACCAGGCCGACGGCGATTCCCGCGAACCCGAGGCCGATGCCCTGCCTGCGGGTGATTTGTTCGTGGAGCACCAACGCCGCCAGGAAGACCGTGGTCGCCGGATAGAGCGACGTCAGGACGCTTGCGACAGTCAAGAGGCCGGCTTGGGTGGCAAGCTGGAACAGCCCGGTCGCCGCCGCACCGAGGAGTCCGGCCACCATGGCCTGGGCGGCGATCCGGCGAGGCGGACGGAGCGGCTGACGCAATACGAGTGCCGCGATCACGAGCACGGCCACAGCGCTGACCTGCATCAGCGTCAGTGGCGCGAGGCCGGCTTCGTCCGGGACCTGGCCGAGCGCGACGAACAGCAGCCCGAATCCAGTGCCCGCCGCCAGACCATCGAGGACGTCCTGGGATCGCGGCCGGCAATCCGGCTTCGCCTCGCCGAGGACCTCGTCGTGCTCGCTGCCGCGAGCCACCAGCCAGATCGCGGGGAACGCGATGATCACGCCGACCCAAGTGGCCGTCGTCGGCCGCTCGCCGGTGATGACGCCCACGGCGACCGGCAGCAGCGCGGCTCCGACCGCGGACACTGGTGCGACCACGCTCATCCGACCGGCGCTGAGGCCGCGGTAAAGCATGCCGGTGCCGGTGCCACTCCCTACGCCGGCCAACGCACCCCACGCGAGGTCGCCGATCGTCGGTGCGCCGCCGACCGGGATGGCCACGACGGCGACTCCGATCGCCGCCGCGGTCTGGGCGACGACCGCGACCGACCAGGCGCTGGCTCGCCGCGACACCAAACCGCCGACGAAGTCGGAGATTCCGTACGCGATCGATGCGGCGAGTGCGAAGACAACGGTCACGGCCGTGCGCTCTCAGACCTTGCGGTCGCCAGTTCAGCGGTGATCCTCCTCGCTGCGGGCCGGTATCTCCTCGGCATGGTCTTCTCCTGTCGCGTTGGGTCATATCCTTCGCGCGCCGCGATCAGGCTGCCCAGGTTGCGGAGGATCGCCCTGGCCACTAGCCGGGCCACGATCGGACCCGGCGACGGTTCGGTCATGACCAGTGCGCGCATCAGATCTCCTGTCGGCTCGCCTCGTACGACGTCCGCTGCCAGTCAGACTCCGCCGCCGCCCGGTTGCTCACCACGTACGGCCGGTGGTTAGCGGTGGTGTCGACTGCTGGCGCACGCGCCGGTGAGGTCGATGGCTTCTCGGTCCGACTGTCGCGGGTGGCGTCAGGCTGCGTCGAGGCCTGGCGCGCGGCGGGCCGGGACTCTGCCTGATTCGACCAGCCAGCGGAGGGTGTCGGCGATGGTCTGCGGGAACGGTCGTGGTTGGATGCCGAGGTCGGTCCGCGCGGCGGAGTCGTCGAACCGGGTGTCGCGACGGATGATCTCGACGCCTTCGCGGTCGGCCGGATAGTGCCACCGCTGCGGCAGCCGCCGCTGGACGGATTCGATCAGGTGGACCGATGGGCCGATCACCGGACCGGGCAGGACCACGTGCGGAAGACGCCGCGCGGCGGCCTCCGTGATCGCGGCGTAGAGTTCGGCGCCGCCGACGTGATGCCCCGGCACGACGTAGCGGTGCGGTCCGCCAAGCTGGACCACGGCTGCTATCAGCTTGGCGACCTCACGCACGTCGACGACATGCTGGGCCCCTCGCGGATAGGTCGGGAAGCGTCCGAGCAGCATCCAGCGCAACTGCTCGTTCTGGGCTCCTCGGTACGGGTCGTCGGGCCCATAAGCAGCGCCGGGATAGATCGTCACGACCGGCGCGCCAGCGTCTTGCAGCCGGCGAGCGACCTGTTCCGAAGCAATCTTCGACTGGGTATACGGCAGGTCGATGTCGCCCAGGGGCAGGTCCGGGCCGCTCCCGCCGTAGCGGGTAAGGGCCACTGTCGTCGACACATGCACGACCGGGTTCAGGCCGCGCTCCGCCGCGCTGTTCAGCACCAGCTCCGTGGCCCGGAGGTTGGTGCGCCGCATGTCCTCGGCACGCCGCGGATCCAGCGAGAAGATCGCCGCCGCGTGCACCGCCGCCTCGCAACCCTCCACCGCGCGCGAGATCGCTCGTTCGTCGAGCACGTCGCCCGCCATGACGTCGGCGACGTCCACCCGCAATGGGCCCAGCGACGCCCTCACCTGCTCCGGTCGGCGCGCCAGCAATCGCACGTCGTGCCCGGCACCCACGATCGCGGCCACGGCGTGCGAACCAACAAAACCAGTACCACCCGTGACGAGGACCTTCATACCGACTCCACCAGCTGCCAGATCAGATGTTCAGCGATCGGTGATCGCGTAGCGAAGGACGGAGTTGTCCGATGTGTCGAGCCGAACGGCATCGAGCAGCCTCAATCCAGACACCGGTGCGGTGAACGTCGGCGTGCCTGCGCCGAGTGCGGTGGCTCCCACGATCAAGTGCAGTTCGTCGACCAGGCCGGCGGCCAACAGGCTGTTCCAGGTCGTGTGGCTGGCGAACATGAGAATGTCGCGACCGGGACCCGCTTTGTGGTCGGCGACCCATTGCTCGGCGTCGCTGCGCGGGACAACCGTGGTCGTGTTGTGCCACGGCGAGTCCGGCGCGGGGCTGTACGTATCGGTGATGACGGCCTTGTCGACGTTGTTGTAGTACCGGCTGAACTCGCGGTGGACGTCGGTCGCCTCGGGGTTGTCGGCCATCATGGGCCAGAATCCACTGAACAGCTCGTACGAGGCGCGGCCGAGCAGCACGGTGTCGGCGCACTGGATGCGTTCGAGGTTGTACGCGTCGAACGCACCGTCCATCGGTAGCGCCATCACGTTGTTGCCGGGACCTTCATAGAAGCCGTCCACCGACATGATGTTGCAGACAATCAGTTTGCGCATAGGGAGCCTCTCAGCGTCTCAACGATGTGTTCTCGGCAGGGCGCCACCCCAAGTGTCTTGACCACCGACACCGCGTCAGGCGGGTGGCGGCCGTCGCCGGCAGATCACCCGAGCCCTGACGACTCTGGCCTCCTTGACCTGAGCACTGTCGCAGAGTAGATCACCGGACTTTCACATCGGCTTCATTTCAAGCTGAGGCGGCGAATTGAGGACTCCTTGGTGGCCGGGGAGCAACGGGCGGCCCGGCGGCTGGGGCGATTTGTACGCGGTGGGCGTGCGGGTTGGCGGTAGCGAATGGCGGAGCCTGGGAAGCCAGCCAAGCTGCTGGTCGATGGCACGAGGGTTCGGAGCGACTGGGCGATCGAGCGTGACGCGGTGCCGTCCGTGATCGGCGCTGAGGTCAGACGGCGTCTGCTCCTTCATCGTCAACGGTGTGGGTCCGATGTCGGTCCGCTGATCTGCGGGCCGGTGTCGGGTGCGCCGCCGCTTCGGGCGGACCGCGTGCCATCGGGGGATCGGTGAAGAGCACTGCACGCACGCGCGAGATTACGGAGCGCTATGCGCTGCGATGCGTTCGATGTCGGTGCGGCGGTCGGCATCAACCTGCCAGCTCGGACGCGTAACGCGACGGCCGTCCAGGACGGTTGATCGGGTAGCGGGGGATTGTTGCCGGCCGGTCGAGGGTTTGATCCCTCCCCAGGAAACGCGGGCCGCCCGGCGACGGGATCCCCGGCCGGGCCGCCTTCCCGGTCGGGGCCACCCACGATGCTGGGTGGCCGAGGTCCGGCCCGGGCGTGGCGCGCGGGCCGACAGCCCCGGCAGGTAGTCGACGGTGGCCGTCGTCACGGCGCACGCCCCGAGGCCACCTTCTTCAGCAGTCTCCTAGCCGGTCCAGGGCCGCAGTTTCTCGGGATTCCGGACCGACCAGATGCGCCGGATCCGGCAGCCGGCGACGTCGAGGGCCAGTACGGCGATGGTGGCGCCGGCGTGCTCGACCACCAGACCGGGCCGTCCGTTGACGGTCTGTTCGAGGATGCGGAGGCCCGTGGCGCGCCGGGCGATCTCGACGTAGAAGCGCGCGATCCGTTCCGCGCCCTCGATCGGGCGCAGCCGGGCCAGGACATGACCGCCGCCGTCGGCGACGGCCGTGGCGTCGGGGTCGAGCAGGCCGAGCAGCGCCTTGATGTCCTTGGTCTCCCAAGCTTGCTTGAACTGTCTCACGACCCGGGCGTGCTCGGCCGCCGTCGACGCCGGGACCGGGTGGGAGGTCCCGATCCGGCGCCGGGCCAACGAGGCCAGCTTGCGACACGCCGCCGGCGTACGGCCGACGATCTCCGCGACCTCGGCGTAGGAGTAGCGGAACACGTCGTGCAGAACGAACGCGACGCGCTCGGCCGGGGTCATCGACTCCAGCACCACCAGGAAGGCCATGCTGATTGACTCGTCGAGGGTGATCCGGTCCGCGGGGTCGCCATCGGTACGATCCGGCACTGGCTCGGGGATCCACTCGCCGACGTAGGTCTCCCGCCGGACCCGGGCCGAGCCCAGCACGTCGAGGCAGATCCGGCTCGCGACCCTGGTCAGCCAGGCGGCGGGGACCTCGATGGTGTCCTGCTCGGCCGGGGTCATCGCATACCAGCGGGCGTAGGTCTCCTGGACCACGTCCTCGGCATCCGACAACGAGCCGAGCATGCGGTAGGCGAGGTTGATCAGCAGCCCCCGGTCACCGGCGATCGTGCTCAGACCCGGATCGGCACTCATCACCCAACTCCTTCGGTCGCGTCCGCTGTCACCGGTCTGACGAGACAGCGCGCCGGAATGTGAGGTCACGGTTCACATTCCGGGCGGCTGTGTCGTCGTAATCCCGACACGGTTCGGCAATACAGGGAGACGATGATGGCGGCAACGAGGCGACACTGGCTGATCCTGGCCGTGATCTGTGTCGCGTATCTGATGATCACACTCGACGCGTCGGTGATGAACCTCGCGCTGCCGTCGGCACAGCAGGACCTCGGGTTCACGAACGCCGACCGGCAGTGGATCGTGACCTCGTACCTGCTGTCGTTCGGGAGCCTGCTGCTGTTCGGCGGGCGGCTGGCCGACCTCATCGGCCGGAAGGTCATCTTCCTCACGGGGCTGGTGGGTTTCGCGGCCGCATCCGCCGTCGGCGGTGCCGCCACCGGGTTCGGGATGCTGGTCTCGGCGCGCGCTTGCCAGGGAGGCTTCGCCGCGCTGCTGGCGCCGGCCGCGCTGTCCTTGCTGGCCACGACGTTCAGCGACCCGAAGGACCGGGGCAAGGCGTTCGGCGCGTTCGGCGCGGTCGCGGCCAGCGGCGCCGGGTTGGGCCTGATCGTCGGTGGCGCGCTGACTTCGACGCTGTCCTGGCGGTGGTGCATGTACGTCAACCTGGTGTTCGCCGGGATCGCGATCGCCGGCGCCGTCGCGCTGCTGGGCAGGCAGGGCAAGACGCCGGGAGCGCGGCTGGACGTGCCGGGGGTGCTGACCGCGGCGGGCGGGATGTTCTGCCTGGTGTACGGCTTCTCCAACGCCGCGACGCACGGCTGGGGTACGCCGTTGACGCGGGTGTTCCTCGCCGCCGGCGGCGTCCTGCTGGTCGTGTTCGCGTTCTGGCAGACGCGCGCCGCGCAGCCGCTGCTGCCGCCCCGGGTCGTGCTCGACCGCAACCGCGGCGGCGCCTACCTGACCATGCTGGTCCTGGGCGCGGGCATCTTCGGCATCTTCCTGTTCCTGATCTACTTCATGCAGACCACGCTGGGGTACTCGGCGATCGTCTCTGGTGTCGCCCTGTTGCCGATGGTGGCGGCCACCGCCGTCGGGGCGAACGTCGGCAACGTCGCGCTGATGCCGCGGTTCGGACCGAAGCCGCTGATCGCGGCTGGCCTGCTGCTCGCCGCGGTCAGCATGGTCTTGCTGACCAGGATCGGCCTGGACTCCAGCTACGCCGCGGCGCTGCTCGTGCCGACCATCGTGGCCGGTGTCGGCATGGGCCTGATCTACGGCGGCGCGGCCGACACCGGCACCTCGGGTGTGGCGCCCCAGGACGCCGGGGTGGCGTCCGCGTGCCTCAACGTCGGGCAGCAGCTCGGCGGTGCGACCGGGACCGCGCTGCTCAACACCATCGCGGCCAGCGCCACCACCAGCTACCTGTCCAGCCACACGCCGGGACCGCGGACGGTGCAGCTTGCCGCGATCCATAGCTACACAACGGTGTTCTGGTCGGCTGCCGGCATCTTCGCCGCCGGTGCCGTCGTGTGCGGCGCGCTGCTAAGGCCCGGCCCGCTGACTCGGCCGGAACAGGCCTCTGCCGAGGAGCGGGTCGCGGCCGGCGAAAGCGCCTAGGACCTGTAGCGGACGGCGAGTTGTCATAGCGGGTGGCGACCCCGCGCTCGTGCTTCACGACCGAGCCAGCGTGGGCAAGTGGCCGTCGCCGTGGTTCAGCCGCCACAATGTCGCGGGTGGCCGGAGGGCGCACCGACCCGGAGATGGCCCCGGTTCTCAGCCGAGCTGGGCGGCTCGTCGACACACCGTTAGTTTGCAGGCCAGACAATGTCGGCGGTTGAGGTTACCGCCACGATCGTGGCAGGAAGCCACGCTGCGGCATCGTATGCGGTGCCGCAACCGGCGGCGTACGTGACCGTCGCGCGCGGCAAAGCAGGGCGCCAAGTGTCGCCGCGGCACTCGATCGCGACGCCGCCAAAGTGTGGCAATCACTTTGTCACGTGGCGACCCGGGCGATCTTGAAAACTAAGCTGCCGCCCGCGGCGACCTGCCTACCGACGTCGACACCGACCTTGTGCAGGACGTGTGGGAGGGCGCGAGCGCCTACCGCCGGCTGGTCAGCGGCGGCCCGCTTGACCGGGATTTCGCCGAGGCGCTTCTCGACATGGTGATATCGGGCATGGCACCACTGCAGCGTCCGCAGACGTCAAGTGCGCAGCCGCGGGACGAGTCCCCGCCGTGGTGGGAGCGGGACAGCGCCGCATGGTTGAACCAGGCAGAGCCGGGCCGGGTCTACGGCCCCACCGACTACATACCCGTCCGAGCACTGCGCGAGGAGCCGCAGACGCTGACCATTGACGGACACGGTGTCGCCGTCGCTATCGACGCCTGGCGCGACTTCCAACCTCCTGAGCACATAGAAGGAAGCCCGTTGACGGTCAGCGTTGTGGTCAGCGCGGACGGCGCCGGCGTGCTGCCGCCGGTGTTGCGGGCCAACAGGATCGCTGTGCTGCACGATGACCAGGTCTGGGTGGCGCCGCTGGTCGAGGAGTCACTACGGATTCGAACCAGCAGAAGGTTCCAGGTCATGGCTCGGCACGGCCCCAGGTGGGGGCCAGGGGGGTCCGCGGACGTCGTGGTGGAGCTGCAGGACGGCGACGATTTCATCCACCTGGTACGCACGCCCGACCAGCCCATCGAAGAGACGTCGTGACGACGGGCCGGCTCGCCCGATCTCTGACGGGCTAGCCCCCCGAGCTACCGCTCACCTGCCCGCCGACAGACCACGCGAAGCCCACAGTGGGTAGCAGTCGTACTCGGCCATGAGGCGAAGTAGGCGCACGATCCGAGTACGACAACCAATTCAGAACGCACTGACATCGGCTACTTGAACGCGCGGACGCGGCATGACCGGACGTTCGATCGGGCGCCTTCTACGCTGGGGCTGTGTCCGACGACGCCAGCCGGCCTTCCCGGGTCGAGGATGTGCACGAGCTGGCTCTGGCCATGCCGCACGTGACCGTCGAGTACGGGACGGGCGACAATCCGGTCTACCAGGTGGGCGGGCAGTCGTTCATCTTCTTCCGCAATCCGCGGCCGGATGCGGTCGATCCCGGGACCGGGGAGCGCTATCCGGATGTGATCGTCTTCTGGGTTGCGTCCGAGGCGGATAAGCAGGCGATGGTTCAAGACGAGGCGTCGCCGTTCTTCACCACCGCGCATTTCGATGGCCACCCGTCGGTGTTGCTGCGGGCCAGTCGGATCGGTGAGCTTAGCCGAGAGGAACTGGCAGAGGTCGTCCACGACGCGTGGCTGTCCCGCGCATCAGCGCGCCGAGCGGCAGCCTGGCTCAGCGCACATCCGTCGGTGTGATCACACTCGCCACCTGGCCCGCGCCACGGGACGGCATGACCGCGCGGATCGCGTCAGATGAGAGTGCGTTCTCGCAGGAGGCGATGCATCCGCTCATCGGCACGACCGTGGCACACGCGGGCTACACGCGCTCATTCCCGTGGCGCTGCGGCTTGACCGGCTGGCGCTGGCTACCGTGGTGAAGTGACTGACCCGGACAGCGTCCGTGCCTCCGACCGTGAACGCGAAGCAGCTGTCGAGCGCTTGCGGTCAGCCTCGGTCGAGGGACGCCTCACCCTGGACGAGCTGACCAACCGGACCGAGGCCGCCTATTCCGCCCAAACACGCGGCGAGCTCACCAGGGTAACCGCCGATCTACCCGAACCCTCCGGTCCGAGGTCGGAGATGCAGTTGGCACGTTCGCAGCGGATCGTCTCGGTCTTCGCCAACGTCACGCGCAGCGGCTGGTGGCGTGCCGAGGGAACGGTCGCACCCATGTCCCTGTTCGGTGACGTCGAACTCGATCTACGTCAGGCCGTCGTGCCATCCGGCGAGGTGGAGATCAAGGCCGTTGCCCCGTTTGGGGACATCGAGGTCATCGTCCCCGACGGGGTTAGCGTCGAGCTGACCGGGCTCTCGGTGTTCGGTCGAAAGAAGCTGGACGTCCGGACATGGAGACGGCGCCGGTCGTACGTGTACGGGCCATCACCGCGTTCGGAAGCGTGCTGGTCCGCAGCTAAACGGAACGACTCTCCCCAGTCGGCGGCCAAGGATGGCGTCGATGCGGTCCGGCGCGCGGCAGCCTCGGCCGACGTGGTTGACGTCGACTGACCTCAGACCAGCCCAGCCATCAGCCCAGCATCAGTCAGCGCATCAGCCGGTCCCTGCCTCAACCGGCGCGTACTCGCACCCGGGAACAGACTGGGACCATGGCACGGGGATTCAACGCGCGATCAGCCGGGCTGTCGCCTGACCTTGCTGGCCCGGTGAGTGTCGCGCTCGCCAAGTCGGTGGAGCGGCTGCCCGGCCCGTACGCGTTGCCGAGTGGTTGCGTGTTTGAGCCGAAGTGGGATGGCTACCGCGCCGTTATCGTTCGGCAGGCCGACGGTGCGCGGGTGTGGTCGCGGCAGGGCACCGACCTGACCGACCGGTTTCCCGAGATTGCCGCGGCGGCGAGGCGGATGCTGCCTGCGGGCTGTGTCGTCGACGGTGAGCTGGTCGCGCTGGACAGCACGGGCCGGTTGTCGTTCGATCGGCTGCTGCGCCGCTTGGTCACCACCCGGGCGAACGCGCGGCGGTTGGTGCGCGAGGCGCCGGCGTCGTACATGGCCTTCGACCTGCTCGCCGTGAACGCGGTCGACCTCCGCATGCAGCGCTGGGCCACCCGCCGTGGCCGCCTTGAGTCGCTGGCGGCGTGGGAGCCGCCGATGCAGCTCACGCCGGAGGAAGTTCCTTGCGGGCCCAGGCGGCGGCGATCTCGTTGGTCGGGTCGTCGGCGGTCAGTGATCCGAGGATCAACGCGTGATGCGTGACTCGGTCGATTCAGGCGCAGCGAGATCGTTGTGGTGGCAGACCGTGGCCCACCAGGCTGATCTTTCATGGCGATTGCAGGCCATCGGCCGCAAGCATGGCTGTCGAGGCTGGTCGGCGCGACACTGTGCTGCGGTCCGTGCTGGCATCCGGGCCGGGGCGGCGGGACCCGAGCGGGAGACCGGGTACATCAACCCCGACCTGGCTGGTTGGGTCGCCGGGCCTGTCCGAGTTGTCCGGGCTCGTCGGCGGCATCCGCCGGGTCGTCGCGCGCTGCGGTGACTGGGAGCAGACCGTTCGCGGCGTCGCCGAGAAGCTGCGGCGAAACCTGCCGTCCCCGGACGTGCTGAGCGCCGAACAGCGGCTCGGCTCGGCCGACGGTTACCGCAGCCACATCCTGCACATCGAGCCCGACGGCTCGTTCTCGATCGTCGCGCTGGTCGGGCAACCCGGCCAGGCGACCGCCATCCACGACCACGTCACCTGGTGCGTGTCCGGGGTCATCCAGGGCATCGAGTACGAGGAACTGTTCGTCGAGAACCTCCGCCTGGTCGGTGAGACCATCAATCACGTCGGCGAGGTCAGCGGTTCCACCCCGCCCGACGACATCCACCGGGTCCGCAACATGGGCACGACGACGGCGATCTCCATCCACGTCTACGGCGCCGACATCGGCCGGCTCGGATCGAGCGTCCGGCGCTCCTACGACCGCTACTCCGACTGAGCCGCCGGATCAGAAGGTTGGCGGGGTTCGCATTCCGTCCGAGCGCGCCACCCCATCACTCCATCACCCAAAGCTGCCCCGCGGTGAAGGGTGGTCGACGACGTCTCGCACCAGGAGGTGCCAGCCCTGGCCTTCAGCGGGTTTGCGGGGCCGCGACGACGGCAGCTGTGGCCATAACTCAAGACACCTCGGCACCGTGGCGCCGTCGTCGCCGTGGACAGCGATCACCTCCTCCAGCGACGGCCAGACGACGGTGGAGGGGTGCGGTGGCCGCCACCGCAGCGCGACGGTACCGTCCCTGAGTTGGATGCCGTCGGCAATGCCGCGCACTGCCACCGCCACCAGACGAGACGGCCGCGGTCGAGGGCCTGGGACCTGCCACAAACGGGCCATATGTAGGCAGGCACCGCGTGGTCGACGAGCTGGCTTTTCGCCCGTCCGTCGCGCGGGCGGGCCGTGCAACATGTCAGCGGCCTCGGGTCGTGTATCTGCTGAGAGGCGGGAGATGGCATGGGATTCGAGGCCTGGGCACGGACCAACCTGGCTGGACTGCTCCGGTTCGCGACGGTGCTGTGCTGCGATGTTGGCGTCGGGGAGGACGTGGTGCAGGAGGTGCTGATCAAGGCCCACCGCCGGTGGGATCGGATTGCGTGCCTGGATCGGCCTGAGATGTATGTGCGTCGCATGATCGTCAACGAGTATCTGAGTTGGCGGCGCAAGTGGTCGCGGTATGTCCCGTCCGCCGACATTTCCCTGGGTCTCGTCGTGCCCGATCCGGCCCAGCGGCACGCCGAGCATGCCGAACTGATTGCCGAGTTGGTGAAGCTGCCGCCACGGCAGCGGGCGGTTCTCGCGCTGCGGTACTACGCCGATCTGTCCGACGTCGAGATCGCCGAGATGCTGTCGTGCCGCCCGGTGACGGTACGGACCCAGGCGTCACGCGCCCTCGCCAAGCTGCGCGTCGAACTCGGCGCCGAGATACCCACGAACACAGGAGCCCACCATGCGCACTGAACACGACATCCGCGACGCCTTCACCGCCGTCGCGGCAACCGCGGACCGGTCGCGCGCTTCCGAGCGCGGCGGCGTGGTGATCCCCGCCGACCGGCCGCCGGCCCGAGTCCGGCGCCGGGTCCTCCTCGCCGCCACCGCGGTAGCGACAGCGACCGCGGCGGTTGCCGCACCCGCGGCGCTGTCGATCCTGCGGGCCGATGCCCCGATCGAGCCCGCCACCAGCCCGACCCCGCCGGACCTCGGCGACGTCGACCGTAAAACGATCGGGAAGACGCCCGGCATCACCGTCGTTCCCGGCACCGGCCCGCGGACCCCGCACGGCACTGCCCCGGCCAAGGTCAAGGTCCCGGCCTCGGTGATCGGGACGCACCGGCCGGCGACTCCCCGCGCGACCAGCGGCGACCTGTTCCACGTCGACCTCCCGGCCGGGTGGAAGCAGGTCTCCTCGTCACCGGCCGGAATCTCGCAGAGCATGGAGTTCACCGCGCCCGGCGGACACCAGTGCGTCGCCAAGGTCTATGTCCGCGGTGGCCTCGACCCGCGGGAACTGCCGGACTATGCCGCACCGATGCCGATCAACGGCAACCCCGGCTACTGGGTCGACGCGCTGCTGTCCGCGGGTGTGGTGGACGGCGCCGTGGTCTGGCGATATGCAGACGACTCCTGGGCCGTCACCTCCTGCGGCTCGCTCGACGACCCCTCCGGCAGCGACCCCTACGGCCGCGACCGAACACTCGAGAAGACCCTGGCCAAGGCCGTGGCGGTCAACCACACACGTTAGATCACCTGGTCGGCCATGGTCGGCCCCCTGGTGGTTGGCCATGCGCGCCGGACCAGGTGATGTGGATGAGGGGGTCCGCGAACGCAGGCATGGTCCGAGCTGCCGCGTGCCGCGCTTACGCGACACTTGCGTCGCTTCCTTACGGATCATCCAAGCCTGCCCCGTTTGGCGGTGGGACTCGCGGTAAGCATTCGTCGCGCGGAGCCTTTTGGGCTGGGCTGAAAGGCCTGGACGCGCGGCTGGGCGGGTCTCACGCTGGAGGCCGTCGTTGAACGCCGTGCCGTGCCGGTGGCCGCATCGAAGGGATGCCATGGTCCGCTACATCGTTCGCCGGCTGCTGCAGACGGTGGTGGTTCTCGCGGTGATCAGCCTCGTCACGTTCCTGATCTTCTGGGCGGGGCCGGCCCGGCCGGCGCGGGAGACCTGCAACTACCACTGCACCGAGGCAACGTTCGCCGAGATCGACCGCACGTACGGGTTCGACAAGCCGGTCCTGGTCCAGTACGGCACCTACATGAGCGGGCTGATCAACCCGGACGGGCGCGATCTCGGCTCCGAGGGCTCGAAGGTCCACTGCCCGTGGCCGTGCTTCGACCGGTCCATCCATACCGGTCTGCAGGTGTGGGACTCGATCACCGATGCGTTCTGGCCGACCTTCTGGCTCGCCGTCGGTGGCGCCGTCCTGTGGCTCGCCGGTGGGGTGCTGCTCGGAATCCATGCGGCGCTGCGCAAGGGCCGACGCGCCGACAAGGTGAGCGTCGCCGCGGCCCTGGTCGGTGCGTCGATGCCGGCCTTGGTCCTCGGCAACCTGTTGTTGTTCGTCTTCGTCGTCAAGCTGGGGGTGCTTCCGTTCCCGTCGACGGAGAACGCCGCGTTGTTCACGGTCGGGCCCGGAGCGTGGCTGAAGTTCTACATCCTGCCGTGGATTACCCTGGCGCTGGTCAACGCGGCGCTGTACGCCAGGCTGACCAGAGCCAACATGCTCGACGCGATGAACGAGGACTTCATTCGGACCGCTCGAGCCAAGGGCCTCCGCGAGCGCAGGATCGTGTACAAACACGGGATGCGGGTGGCCCTGGCTCCGCTGGTGACCGCCTTCGGGCTCGACCTCGGCACGCTGCTCGGCGGTGCGGTGGTCACCGAGCAGATCTTCAGCATCTACGGCATCGGGCGGCTCACCATCGACGCCGTGCTCGGCACCGACCTGCCGATCATCATGGCCGTCACCATGCTCGGTGCGACCGCCGTCGTGGTCGCGAACTTGGTCGTGGACATCGTCTACGCCGCCATCGATCCACGCGTCCGCACAACCTGACTCGCAAGAGGACGCATGGTGACTATCCCGGATCGCGGCTGAAAGCGGCCTGATATATGCGCTGCGCGGATTAGTCAAGAGAGGTGGAGCGACCACCGAACCTGACTGCGCGCGCCATGGCGGCAGGCATATCCCTTTCCCCGAACAAGTCGCCAACGGCCGGTACGACGACTGTTCCGCCGCCTGATGCCGTATTGGGCATTGCGCCGCGCGCGGGCCGGGATCCACGCCGCACCGAGCTGCCGGTTGTCCTCGGGACCACGCCGTCCGGCTTGGTCGTGGTCGGATCCAATATGGTTGTGTATGTGCTGACCCTGCACCTCAACGCCGTGGACATCAGCCGGACGGTTGTGCGGTCGGTGCCGTCGGCAATGACGGAGCTCGCGGCGGCCGGGGAACGGATGATGCAGCCGTCCTCTATGCCGCCGCACTTGACGACCTGGGCGGCTCGCACTCGCGCGTCGCTGCGCCCGATCATGCGCCCGTACCTCGACCTGTGCACGGTGCCGCGATGGGTGCCAGACTTCATTGATCCGCCGTCAAGCGACGACGACTTCGCCGTCGCGCTCGATAAGGTGATGGCCACTCCGCCGTCGGCGATCCGGGCAGAGCTGCAGTCCCGGGTCGTGAGTGGCCAGCTTTCACCTCGGGCCGCCGCACTGGCCAGCGGCGACCCTGCAGCGATACGCCGCCTGCGCACCGCGATGGAAGCCTTCCACGAAGTGGCGGTCGCACCGTACTGGCCGCAGATCGTCGCGGCCGTGCATGCCGATCGCGCCGCGCGCGGGAGCACGCTGCTCGACGAAGGCATTGAGCGTGTGCTGCACACCCTCAGCCCCTACCTGCGTTGGAACTCGTCGAGCCTGTCGTACGAGTGCCCTGGCGGCACCGACCTCGAGATCTCGGCCAGCGGGCGGGGCGTCATCTTGGTGCCGACCTACCTGGATCCCTCGCCGAGCTTCCTGGACGTCGACGGGGCACCGGTGGTGCTGCATTATCCGATCGAGAAGCTGCCGCCGCAGCTTACGCCGCGTAAGCCGCTGACCGACCTACTGGGCCGGACTCGAGCCTCAGTACTCGCCGCCGTGGCAGGCGGACGCAGCACCACGCAGGTCGCGAGGAACGTCGGGATCTCGGCCGGCTCCGTCAGCCAACATGCAGCGGTCCTACGGTCGGCCGGGCTGATCACCACACACCGAACCGGCCCGTCCGTCAGGCATCAGCTGACCCCGCTCGGAGAACTCCTCCTGGTGTCGTCCTCACAAGCGCTCCACTCCAACTCCCGATCCGTCGCGCAGTAACGACGACCTCGTGTGGACCACCGCCAGTAGTGATCGGACACATCGCCGCGGTCCAACCTATGCCTCGGATCGCCGAAGCGACGCGCAGCTCCCAAGCCTGCGGCCTGCCCAGTCCAGACGAGCTCGGGCGGGTCGCGGCAGTTGCGGTCGCCGCGCTGACGTCGGGTGCGTCGCGTCGACGCATCTACGTGTGGCTCGAACCGCACGACGCGAAGCGGCCGCAGGCGACCGCTGCCACGCTCGGAGCGCCTCGTCGCATGTCCCCGGTGTGCGACGAGGAGCAGCCCGCCGCGAAACATGACCGTGGCCGGCCTCGTAGTCGGCGGTGAGCTTTGCTTGACTGCGGCACCCGTCTTGGCCCGGAGTCGCTGCCGTCCCAGCCGGTCTCACCGCGCCTGGCGGCGCTCGCCGTCCCACCGGCCGATGTCGCGTGTCGGCGCGGCCGTGAAGCGGTCGAGCCGCAGCATCGCCAAGCGCTCGCAGTCTTGCCCGCCGCGGCGGGCCCTGCCCACGCCTCGGGGCGCACGGGTGCCGGGCCAACGATCGTGTGGTGGGAACTGTGGGCATCACTTTGGGCATCAAGCAGCGTTAACCAGTGTTGTGAGAGTCCACAGGAGTCCTGCTCGCTGCCACTGCTGCGCGCTCGTGTCCCCTGTTGTCTATGGGTAGGTGCTGTCTACGGAACAGGTGATCGGAGGCTCGAATCCCCAGGCCGGCGTTGCCGGTTCGGGCTATTTAGTTGAGCATGCTCCAGCCGGTTCTTGTGGGTCCGCGGCTCGCCTGCACGCGCAGCGGTCAGCAGTCATCCGGCGAGGCGTGACCGTCGCCGCGATCGAATGCCTGGTGACCGGGCGGGAGACTGGTGCTATGGGCAACTTGCCGCCGGGTCTGGCCGGCCCGGTCGAGGTGGCGCTGGCCAAGGCCGTCGAACACCTCCCCGGGCTGCACGCACTGCCGGGCGGTTGCGTGTTCGAGCCGAAGTGGGACGGCTACCGGGCGGTCATCGTCCGCCAGGGCGACGAGGCGCGGTTGTGGTCGCGGCAGCGCAAGGACCTGACCGACCGGTTCGCCGACATCGCGGCCGCCGCCGTGCGTATCCTGCCCGCCGACTGTGTCGTGGACGGCGAGTTGGTCGCGTTGGATGCGTCCGGGCGGTTGTCGTTCGACCAGCTGCAGCGCCGCCTGGTCACCTCCCCGGCCAGCGCCCGCCGCGTGGCCGCGGCTGCACCGGCGTCCTACATGGCCTTCGACCTGCTCGCCGCCGCGAGCGTGGACATCCGCACCCAGCGCTGGGCCACCCGCCGCGCCCGCCTGGAGTCCCTCGCGGTCTGGGAGCCCCCGCTGCAGCTGTCACCGGTCACCCGCGACGTCGACGAGGCCCGTGAATGGCTCGACCTGCTGCCGGCCGCGATGGGCGTCGAGGGCCTGGTCGTCAAAGGCGTCTCCACACGCTACGCGCCGGGGCGGCGGGACTGGCTGAAGGTGAAGCACCGCGACACCGTCGAGGTCATCGTCGGCGGCGTCCTTGGCCCGATCGACCACCCTGAGGTCGTGATCGCCGGCCGCTACCACGACGGCGAGTTGGTCCAGGTTGGGCGCACCGTTGCGCTCACTAACGCGCAGGCCGCGGACCTCGCCGCCGTCCTCGTGCCGGCTCGGCGTGCGCATCCGTGGCCGGACGAAATCGGCGTCGGCCGCTGGGCCAGGTCCGGCAAGACCGTGCCTCTGACCAAGGTCGAACCCACCGTGGTCGCCGAAGTCACCGCCGACGCCGCCCTCCAAGCCGGCGCATGGCGACACCCACTGCGCTACCTGCGCCACCGCCCGGATCTGCAACCGGGCGACGTCGACGAACTCAGGTGACGTCCCGCGTCGCGCAGCGCCTGTCCGGCGAGCGTCTTCGTCGCGGCCGACGCGACGTGCGGGCTTCAGTCCCGGTTCGGTAACGCGGCGTTGATCGGGACCGATAGAGGGGGTACCAGGAGCGGCGAGGCGCCGCCCGGCGAGGGGGGCTTGCCGGGCACCAGCGTCTCCCGTTCGATCTCCACGGGGGACTGCTGAGGACGAGGATGGGCAGATGTACCCGTGCGCGGCCTCAGCGATCGAGCAGGTCGCCGTGTTCGTGCACGCCGCGGAACGCCAGCTCGCCGTGCTCGACGCTGATCCACCCCTTGGCTGGGCCCTGGACACCGCGGATCGGCGTACCGACGCCAGGGATGCTCTGCGCCGGCTGCGCGTGTATCCGCCGCAGGCACCACCGATGGCCGTCACCGACGAGGGTCCGGTCTTGCTGTATGAGCTGGCCGGCGTGGCGGCCCAGATGATCGACCCGGGCACGCTGCCATGCGGGATGCTGCTGACCGTCGTGACGACGGTGGACGCTGCCACCGAAGCACTGATCGACGCGGCCTGTAGACCCCCGCTCGACTCACCGATGAAGTCGGGCGGTCGTGTCCGCCGACCCACCGACTTCCGAACCTCCGGGTCGTTGCCGGTGGTGCGGGTGAGGGACATGATGCGAGCCGGCCCTGGCGGGCCGTGAGCGATGCCGACTGTGTCGGCGCTGCGCTGGTTGGGTTCGCCCCCTCCTGGCACCTCGATTCTGCGCCGCCGCGCCCTCCACGCAACCCCCGCACCTGCGGTGCCGCCCAGCCGGGCACAAACGTCGGGACGCGGTCGCAAGCTCCCTAACATCGCCCCGAAGCTTCCGCCCGCCTTACCGGTCCCGGGGGTTGCGCTCCAGGCGCCCGTTGGCGGCCCGTGATTCGTGTTGCCAGGAGGGGGCGAAGAACGGTCGGCCACTCAGAGCGCCACCGGCCCGCCACCCGGCAGACGGGAGCA
>Ga0209382_10000881_pt1 | contig 48629 bp, 54 predicted proteins | sample SoiMetdeltSBSDD5_FD_187599 | JGI IMG/M metagenome (GOLD analysis project Ga0209382, IMG submission 187599) | Bulk soil microbial communities from a Populus tree surrounding site in Tennessee, USA - Soil MetaG P. deltoides SBSDD5 (SPAdes) (version 2) | ecosystem: Environmental > Terrestrial >...
AGGGACGGCTGCTTGAGCTTGCTCAGGAAGGGCATGATCACCCGCTCCATCTCTGCCTTACTCACCGACTTGGCAGCTTGCACCGGCGGCGTCTTCAAGGCTTTCAGGAGCCAGCTCTGCTCGCGTTCGAAGAGATCCTTCGGCAGCACTTGGCGGATATCGAGCTGGCCGTTGATGAGTCGTTCGCACGCTTCGTCTGATACGGCCTGTGCCGCCGTGAGCTGATCAAAGGTCAGATTCAAGAAGGCACCGAGCATCTCGTCATCGACGAGCGCAAGCAACTTTGGGTAGTTCGCCGCGATCAGCTGGCGCGATGCGCTGTAGATCTCTCCGTCCTGTCCACCCTGCTCATGTGCCTTCCAAGCGGCATCGATGGCCGAGTCGACGAGCCCAGGGAAGCGAGCATCGAGAGCGCGCATCAGCTCCACGCTGTGGAAGGCGAGTGCCAGCTCGCTCTTCGAGCGGTACGTGCTCATCTCGCGCGCCTGTTCACCGCCCAATGAGACGCGATTGATCACGTGGGCATCGATCAGCTCATCGCGGCTTGGGTACCACATGTCACTCGATTCGGTGCGCTCTACGCGCGCGAGAAATGCTTCGGCAACGCCGGCGGTGCGATACACCTCGAGCATCTCGCGCGTCGCGTCTGCCATCTCGGCGTCATCGAAGCCTGGGAAACTCGGCCGGTGAAAGCCGAGACGTGCATTGGGCGTGGCAGCACGATCGCGCCCAGCCATGAAAATGTAGGTGCAGGCGCTCTCGCAATGCGTCTCGACATACGTGTTGAGCTCGCGCTTGCGCGTGAGTCGTGCAATCAGCTCGGCTTCGCGAAGCCGGCCGCCGGCGGAATCGAGCACGAGCGTGCGTACCCCCGGCGCCTGGTCGAGCAACCGGCTAACGTCCTCCGCTGAGCCTAGGCCCAAACCGCCCTTCAACACGATCGCCGCGCCGTTTGAGGTCACGGTCGCACTGATACGCCCGAACTTGTCGTAGCCGACAGCCAGCTTCGAATACTCCGTCAGCATGGGCAGGATGGTTTTATTCAGCGTGCCGAAGGAGCTCAAGAGTCCGAGCACGACCACGACCTGCGCTATCTTCGCCCAGCCTGGGCTTCCGCCGCGGCTGGCGTGCCGTTCCGCCGAGCGCCAGATACCGACCGGCGACCACACCATGACTGTGAGGAGCAGAGCAATCACCGCGAGTCCGAACCAGGCGGAAGTGCGCACCGACACTTCCTTGCCGATCAGTTCGCTCGTAAGCAGGATCAAGACGGCCACAACCGCACTGATCAGTGAACCGTTGATCCAGTACGATACAGGCAGGGACAAGTCGCCTCGCCAGTGCCGGATAAAGTAGTTCGGCAGAGCGGACGACTTCGCTGCCGTCACCGCCGGCGCCGTTGTGGGCGTAGCGTGCTCGACGCTCGAGCTTGCCTCGTCGACGGCCAGTGCGGGAGCGCGACCAGTGGGCCAGGCCGAGGCGCCCATGGCTTCGCTCTCAGGCAGAAGCGGAATCTCATCGTCTGCAGCGGCGGTTTTCGCTTCGTCCGCGCGTGCCGCTTGAGCGAGCCGCCGGATGCCCCAGATGTTGAGTGCAAACGGCACGCCCAGGATCAGCAGACCGACGGAAACTGTCGCGCCATCGTTGCGAGTGATGCCTAGGCCAACAATGAGCCCAATGACCAGGATGATCGCGAGCCCGTTCGAGATGAGCGTGGCGCGCACCCTACCTGCCGTGGGGTTCTGGACGGCACGTAGCGCGAGAAGCGGCGGTACCAGCCAGAGCGATGCGCCGATCGCTTCCGCCAACCCGTCCTTCAGTATGCCGATGGCGGTAAATGCCATCAGCGCCATCAGCGCAATGTTCACGACTCGCAGCGTCATTTTCATCGTTGTATTCCGTTAACTCGCACGCTGAGCTGAGATCGATGATGCCGCAGGCGGCGCTAGCAGCGCTACGCGGTTCGTCACGAGACAGAAACGTCAAGAGCAGATGCCCGGCGTGCGCCGCACTCAGTCAATTCGAGCAATGTGGTCCGAGCGGATCCATTCGCGCCAATTTCTCAGTCTCATGCAGGCGCCGTCGTGGCGCCGAACGGCTGCGCTCGAAGAGGCTTGGCTACGCAGCTACTGGAAGACCTGCGGCTCGGACGGATCGGGTTGTGCGATTAAGTGGAGGAGCCTGGCGAACGTAGTGGCCTTCGCGACAATGCTTCGTGCCACTCGCGAGCCCACGAAATAGGCATCCGCGCCGCTGTAGCGCGAATTTCTGGTCCCAACTCCGGTCACGAAGGAGTGTCGGTTTTTCTTACGCTCACATTGTGAACTTGCACGTGGGCGCCCCGTGTTGCACGCGATATGATCGGAGTACGAAGCGCTGGCATCGGCTCAAATGCCGAATAGCGAAAAGCGCCATATAACATTAGCGGAGCGGTGCGCGAAGCAGATCCGCCCGCGAGCCGGATCGAAAGGAGGCTCCTATGACGACGGATCTCGAGCAAGTCCCATTCAACGCGACCGAGTTCATCGAAAACCCAGAGAATCGCTGTCCGTGCGTGCTCGTTCTCGACACCTCCGGATCAATGCAGGGCCGTCCTATCGCGGAGCTCAATGAGGGCCTCGCTCAGTTTAAAAGCGAACTTCTCACAGACGAGATGGCCGCTAAGCGCGTGGAAGTAGCGGTTGTCGGCTTCGGCCCCGTACAAGTGCTCGCTCCCTTTGCAACCCCGGATGTGTTTGTTCCCCCCACGCTCAATGCGAGTGGGGACACCCCGATGGGCGCTGCTCTGACGCAGGCAGTCCAGATGGTCGACGTGCGCAAGCAGGAGTACAAGCAATTTGGCATCGCTTACTACCGTCCGTGGATCTTTCTCATCACCGACGGCGCACCGACCGACGCCTGGCAGTCTGCCGCGGCGACGCTGCAGGACGGTGTGCGGCAAAAGCGCTTCCAGTTCTTCGCGGTTGGCGTGCAGGGCGCCAACATGGAAATCTTGAAACAGATCGCACCACCCGAGCGCCCACCCCTCATGCTCAAAGGCCTGCAGTTCCGCGAACTGTTCAGCTGGCTATCTAACTCCTTGAGCGCGAAGTCGCGCTCACAAGTGGGCAATGAGGAAGCCGTCCCCGTCGAGAATCCCGTTTCACCGACAGGTTGGGCCACGGTGTAATGGAGCTGCAAGGCTGGCGTATCGCAGGAGCGAGCGCCGTCGGCACTTCCCACGCGAAAACTGGGGTGCCCTGTCAGGATGCGTTCAAGTGCGCGCTCATACACAGCGAGCGAGAAGGAGAGATCGCTCTGCTGATCGCCTGTGACGGAGCAGGGACCGCGAAGTTCTCCGATGTCGGGGCGGATCTTGCGTGCCGGGAATTCGCCTCGAATCTGGAACTCTTCCTGTGTGACGGACATCGCATCGAGGCGCTTACCGCTGCGAAGGTACGTGAGTGGCTCGACAACGTCGTTGCGGCACTGAACGCCCGCGCCACCGCCGATGGCGAGCAGCTGCGTGACTATGCGTGCACGCTGCTCGCAGCCATCCTCTCGCCGACGCACTCTGCATTCGTCCAGGTTGGCGATGGCGCCATGGTTGTGCGCGAGACGCACGAGGAGTGGTGCTACGTCTTTTGGCCGCAGCACGGGGAGTACATCAACACCACGTGCTTCATCACCGAGCCGGCCTCGCTCGACAAGTTCGAGTTCGCCCTGGAGGCTCGACCGATTCACGAAGTCGCCGCATTCACCGACGGCATTGAATCTCTTGTACTGCAGTACGCGACGAACACGGTGCACTCACGTTGGTTCAACCAGATGCTTCCGCCCGTGCGCGCGCTCGACCAGCCAGGAGTAGATGAAGCGCTGTCGCAGAAGCTTGTTACCTACCTGAGTTCCGCAGCGGTGTGCGCGCGCACCGATGACGACAAAACGCTTCTCCTAGCTTCACGCATCAAGACGCTCTGACATGGCCGCGCTGTCGCTCAAGGGCTCGATCGGGCGCGTTGCGCTCGGACGCGAGCTCGGCCGCGGCGGCGAAGGGGCCGTATACGAGGTCGCGGGGCATGCGGAGCTCGTCGCCAAGGTCTACCACTCACCTGTGTCGCCCGAGAAAGCACAGAAGCTTCAGGCCATGGCGAAGCTGGCCACGGCTGACCTGCTCACACTGACGGCATGGCCCGTTGACGTGCTGCAGGGACACGATGGCCGTGTGCAGGGACTGCTCATGCCGAAGGTCGACGGCTACAAAGACATCCATGCTCTGTATGGCCCAAAGAGTCGACGCACTGAATTTCCGGACGCAACATGGAGACATCTCATCCACGCAGCAACCAATGTTGCGCGTGCGTTCGCCGTCCTGCATGAGATGGGTTGCGTCATCGGCGATGTGAATCACGGCGGCATCCGTGTCCGCCGGGATATGACGGTCAAGCTGATCGACTGCGATAGCTTTCAGCTACAGTCGAACGGACGCACTTTTTATTGCGAGGTAGGGGTCGAGAATTTCACTCCACCGGAACTGCAAGGCCGTCCATTCAAAGGCGTGCTTCGCACGCCAAACCATGACAACTTCGGCCTCGCCGTCATGGTGTTCTATCTGCTCATGCTCGGCCGTCATCCCTTCGCTGGACGCTACAGCGGAAGGGGCGAGATGCCGATCGAAAAAGCGATCACCGAGCATCGCTACGCTTATGGCCGCAACGCCAAAGCGACCTCCATGGAGCCTCCACCTTTTGCGCCCGCCGCGCTCGCCGCTTCAGCAGAGATCGCTGACTTCTGGGAGCGGGCGTTTTCGCCGCAAGCAGCGCAAGGCGTGGAGCGCCCCACTGCGCGGGAGTGGATAGGACGGCTGAAGGCGCTCGAGGGTAGTGCCAAGCGCTGCGCTCAACATCCAGGGCACTACTTTGTCGCCGCGATCGGGCGGTGCCCGTGGTGTGCCATCGAGTCCTCGTCTGGAACGCTGCTGTTCCTGGCGCCCTTGGGCGCGATCGTCACCAACAGCCACTTCAACCTGGCGGTGGTCTGGTCGCGCATTACGCAGATCGCGCCACCAGGGCCAGTACCGGAAATCCCGCTGCCCGCTGCCAAACCGAGCCCGCAAGCAAGTGCGCTCCGAGCCTCACGCTTGGCACGCAAGATCGGCGGGCGCATCGCCGTGTTGATCGCAGCGAGTATCGCGTTAGCGGCGGCTCCAGGCGGGTTCATCCTGTGGTTACTGGTGGCGCTGGCCTTGTGGGTCGGAGTCGGCTCGTGGGCGAAGGCGGAAGAAGAGGTCACTGCTTTCCGCAAGAAGCGCAATGACGCCCACGGGTTATTCATGCAATTCCACGAGCGGCTGCGCGCGGAGACCGCGCCCGAGCGGTTCGTGCAGCGCCTGAAAGCACTCGAAACGATGCGCGCCGAGTACGCGAACCTGCCGATCGTGCGCGATCGAAAGATGAAAGCGCTGATCACCGATCGCGAGAAGCATGCGCGTACGCGCTTCCTCGAAGGCTTCGAGATTGAGGACGCGAAGATTCCCGGTATCGGCCCCGCTAAGCGCGCGATGCTTGAGAGCTACAACATTGAAACGGCCGCGGACATCATCGAGTCCGCTGTGTTGGACGTGCCGGGCTTCGGTCCAGCTCTCTACGGTCGACTGGCTGACTGGCGTCGCAGTGTGGAGACGCGCTTCAAGTTCGATCCGAACTCGGCGGTAGATCCGCGGGACATTCAGGATCTGGAACGCAGTCTCGTGCAGCGACGCATGCAACTCGAACGCAGCTTGCTGCAGGGCGCACAGGAGCTGGAGCGCTTGCGCCAGGAATTTGCTCGGCTGCGCGAACAACTGCTGAAGTCTGCCGCTCCCTACGCGGTCGCCTTCGCTCAGGCCGAGGCTGACTGGGTGGCGCTCAACGATTGATGGGGAGGTCGCGATGGGATTTCGCTTTCAACGACGCATCAACTTGGGTGGTGGCTGGGGTGTGAATGCGAGCGGCTCCGGTGGTTCAGTGAGCTACCGCTCGCGGCATGGTTCGATCGGCACAAAGGGTTTTAGCCTGCGCACTGGCATTCCCGGGTTGAGTTTTCGGCAAGGCTGGGGGAAGAACGCCGGCGCTGCCGCATTGATCTTCATCGCCATCATGGCGGCGTTAGCAACTCTGGCGCTCGCAGTGCGCATCCTTGCGTATCTAATTCCTCTCCTTTGGCAATTGGTGCGCTGGGTCGCACTCACGCTCTACGACCTGTTCGTGTACGGCATCCAGCAGTTCCGCAACTGGCGGGCGCGCTCGACGGGCACGCCGTAGCGACCGAAGTGCACGGGCGCACGGATTTCACACAAGTGCGTTCCGCTAGGACGTGCTATCGGCCGCTCAGGGCGGCTCGGGTGATGCACGCTCACGCGCAGCCTTTGCAGTTGCGCTACGCAACCGCGTCGAGCCCGTTCTTCTGAACGAGATGCAGAAGCTTGAGAGCAGTGCCTGTTGGCCGCTTTTGACCGATCTCCCACTTCTGCACTGATGACTTGCTGGTATTCAGGATCGCAGCGAATACCGCCTGGCTCACGTTTGCAGATTCGCGAATGCGCTTGATCTCAGCCGGGCGCAACGGCGGCACAGGCTTCAGACAGAGCTGATCAAACTCTCGCATGGTCACCTGATCGATAGCGTCTGCCGCATGTAGCCCGCGAGCAGTCTCATGGACTGCATCTAGAATCTTTGATCGCTTCTTACGCATCGCAATTCACCTTCGTCACTTCGCCGGCCTTCTCAGCTTTACCCAAGGCTGCCGGCGCCATGGTCAACAGCGTTTTGGCCAGTTTCTTCAGCGCCGCTTCCTCTTCGTCGTCGATATTGCTCCGCTCATTCTTCGCGAACCCGTACACAAAGAACCATCGACCCTCGTGGCTGATTGCGACAATAGTGCGAAATCCGCCACTCTTTCCTTGCCCCGGCCGAGCAATGCGCTTCTTCAGCAGGTTGCCGCCGAGATCGGCTTCGTACAGCCCCTCGGCCATCTCCTTTACAGCTTCGCAAAGGAGTGCGTCGGACAATCCCTGCTTACGCGCCCAACGGCTGAACCAGCGAACCTTGTAGATCGACATACCTGTCCCGGATTCTATATAGCACTGAGTGCTACAGTTTTCAAGTTAGCCGTAATTTCCATTGTCACGATCCGTCGAACTCAAGGAGCCGCTCAGGGCGGCTCCGGTGGGCTCTGGTGCGCGGCTTTCTGTAGCGCGACGCGATCGAGCGCGTGTAAAACGTCACTTACTAGACCCCTCACGACATACGCCACATCCCCTGGCTCAAGCTCTTCCTCGTAGTCGTACATCGCTGCGACCCGTAAACAATCGAGGAGGGCGCACGCGCGATACAGGTTCGTGCACTCGCGTTCGATGATCCCGAGCACCGCTTGCACGGCGTCTGGCGCCTCTACAGCTGCCACGCCATCCCTCGACGATTCGCCGTCGTCCTTCGTCATCCCTGTACGTCCGCTGCTGCGAGCTCGCCTCTGCGAATGCGTAGAATCTCGTCCGTGTCTTGTACCCATGATCGGCCTCTCTGTTAGGCTGGTTGTGGTAGCCGCTCGGGACTGCTCCAACAGTCTCGGGCGGCGCCTTCTGACCGACCTGGTCGGGCGGAGCCGGGGTAACTCTTCGGATTGCGCGGCCTTGGTGCGAGAGATTCGTTTTCAGTTACAACGGCTTGGATCGAAGCCACTCACTCGACCCTAGCCTCCACATCAGACTGGTGTTGCGCTACTGCACGCTTGCAGGCACCCACACAGTCCACAGCACGCCGAACCGGTCGGCGACCATGCCGAAGCGCGACGCGAACGGCGTCGGTCCGATCGGGACCTGCACGCGGCCGCCGTCGGCGAGTGCTGCGAACATCCGGTTCGCATCTGCATCGCGCTTCGCCGCGAGTGACAGCGAGAAGCCGCGAAAGTCAGTCTCGCCGTGAGCGTCGCCGTCGGATGCCAGCACCGTGGTGTCGCCGATGCGCAGGTCCGCGTGCAGCACCTTGTCGTCGATGCCTGGGCGGCGGGTCGCTTCTGGCGAATCCTTGTAGCGGGTCAGCGCCTTGAGCTGTGCGCCGAGCGCGCGCTGATAGAAGTTCACGGCCGCTTCGCACTGGCCGTTGAAGAACAGATAGGGTTGGACTTGCATTGCCGCATCTCCTTGGTCAAGCTTGCGTACGGAACCGTACCGTACGGTACGGTTATAACCGTACCGAGCAGTACGGTCAAGATCACGAGGTGCCCGGATGTCCGCCACGCCTGCCGCTGCCCGCAAAGATCGCAAACGCAGCGAAATCGTCGCGATCGCGCGCGACATGTTTTTCAAGGAGGGTTACGCGCACACGTCCATGTCGCAGATCGCCGCGACGCTCGGCGGCTCGAAAGGGACGCTGTATGCGTACTTCCGCTCGAAGGAGGAGTTGCTGCTCGCCGTCGTGCAGGACGTGGTCACGCCGCGGCCGGATGACTACGACTGGAGCAGGATGCCGAAGGAGTTTCGCGCGTGGCTCGTCTGGTTCGGCGCGGCCAGCATGAAGCGAATCACGACCTACAACTACATATCCCTGCAACGTCTCGCAGCCGGCGAGGCTTTGCGCTTCCCCGAGATCGGGCGCACGTTTTACGAAGCGATAGCACCGAGCTACCAGATGGCTGCTGAATTCTTCACCGAGGCAATGGACCGCGGCGTGCTCCGCCGCGCGGATCCGCGGGCGGCAGTCGAGCAGTTTCTGGAATTGTGTGCCGGCTGGCTGCTGCGGCGAGTGATCTGGAACATCGAGCCACCGCCGAGTGAAGAGCAATGGCAGGAAGCTGCACGCGCAGCTGCCGCGGTCTTCATGGACGGCTACGCGGCGAAGAAAGCACAGAAGAAAACCCCGCGGCGGCGGTGACTCGCTAACTGCCACTCGCAGCCGCCAGGCTCTGCGCCATCCGCTGCTCGAACTTCGCGGAGTCGCACTGGGCCACGTTCAGCCGCAACCAGTCGGAAGTCGTTTCATGCGGCGAGAAGATCGAGCCGGGCGCGAGAATGAGTCCGTGGTCGATGGCTGCCGCAGCGAGCCGCCGAGTGCAGCAGCCGCTCGCCGCTCGCGCCCACAGGAAGAAGCCGCCCTCGGGAACCGTCGGAACCTCCAGACCGAGCGAGTCCAGCCGCGCGAGGACGCGCGTGCGCGCGGCCGAGAGCCTGCTGCGCATGCGGTCCAGTTGCCGGCGATACGCTCCCGACGCCAGAAACTCCGTGACGATGCGCTCGTTGATCTCGGGTGTCGCCAGGTGCGTGAGCAATTTGCGCGCCGCCACTCGCTGCACGAGCTCCGCGCTGGCCGCCATGAAGCCGATGCGCAGGCTCGCCGCCAGCGTCTTCGAGAAGCTGGAGATGTAGACGACGCTGCTGAGCGAATCGAGGCTCGCGAGGCGCAGCGGCCGCCCTTCGTGGAAATCGCCGTAGAGATCGTCCTCGATCACTAACATGTCGTAGCGCTCGGCGATGCTCAGGATCTTGTGGGCATTGACCGTCGTCAGTGTCGATCCGGTGGGGTTGTGCAGGATCGAGTTCACGAACAGCGCTTTCGGCCGATGCTCCTGCACCGCGCGCTCGAGTGCTTCGAGATCGAGCCCGGCCTGCAACCGCGGCACGGTCGCAAACGGAATGTTTTCCTTCCGCAGGTAGGCGTACAGCGTGTAGTAACCCGGCTCCTCGATCAGCACCGAATCCGAGCGCCGCAGAATCGTTCGCAGCGTCAGGTCGAGCGCGTGACTCGCGCCGGATGTCAGCAATATCTGGTCCGCCTGCGCGGCGATGCCGAGGTCGATCAGCTTGAGCGCCAGCAGGTCACGCAACGGGCGATAGCCGAGCGGGCTCGGATATTCGCTGAACGTCGTGCCTGACTGACGCAGGGCGGCGCGCGCGCAGCGCTTGAGACCTGCGTCGTCGAACCACTCGGGAGGCAATACGCCCGCGCCGGCCTTGATCGCACCTGCCTGCTTCCTGAGCGCAGCGAACAGCCACACCGAGTCCATCGCATCGCCCGTGAGCAATTCGGGATCCGCGAGGTGATCGAGCTTGGGCTCGGCGACGAAGTAGCCGGAGCCGCGCCGTGACGTGAGCAGGTTCGCGGAAATCAGCCGATCGTATGCGGCGACGACGGTGAACGTGCTGATGCCGAGATCGTGTGCGAGCTGCCGCACCGACGGCATGCGCATGCCAGCGCGCAACTGCCCGCTCTCGATCAACTGCTTGGTCTGCATCTCGAGTTGCGCAACGATCGCGCAATCGCCGTCGAGCTTGATGGGCAGTGAAGTGGAAATCATCTGTACAGGTGAAACAGTCAACACACCGCGCGACTGCGCATCCAAACTGTACATGGAGCGTGCGAGGGCGTCACCCCTACACTAGCCCGGTGACACACCAAGACCTGCAGACGGCGCTCAGGGAACTGCTCGGCGAACAACCGTTGCGGCCGATCGCCAGCAAGACAGAAGCGGACCGGGTCGCGATGGTTGCCAAGACTGGCAATCAGCCGCTGCTCGACCTCGCCGCGTACAGCAATTCCTCGAGTACGCCGTTCATCGACTACTTGAACGCGGACATCCTGCACACGCTGCAGCAGCCGCGCAGCGAGCATCCCGATGAGATGACGTTCATCAGCATGGCGCACGTCATGGAGGTGACGTTCAAACTGCTCTGTTACGACGCATTGCGCGTCCAGCACGCGCTGCGTAGCGACGCGCTGGACGAAACTCGCACGATTCTGAGCCGCATGCACCGCACTCTCGAGGTGCTGGCCCAGACCTGGAGCGTGCTGGCGACGATTTCGCCACAGGGCTATCTGTCGTTCCGCGATCATCTCGGCGTCGGCTCGGGCTTCGAGTCCTTCATGTACCGGCGACTGGAGTTCCTGCTCGGTAACAAGCAGCCGCGATTGCTCGAGCTCCACAAGCACGTGCCGAGCGTCCATCAGGCACTGGAGCAGGTACTGCAGGCGCCGAGCCTATACGACGACGCGATTGCGTTTCTGCACCGGCGCGGCTACGAAATCGCGGCAGGCGCCCTGCAGCGTGACTGGTCGCAGCCCTATCAGAGCGATCCATCGGTGCGCGCCGCCTGGAAAAGAATTTACAGCGAGCACGCAGCCCATGAGCCGATCTATGCACTCGCGGAAGCGCTCGTCGATCTGGCTGAGCGCTTCAAGCTCTGGCGCTTCCGCCACTTCGTCACGGTCGAGCGGCTGATCGGTTTCAAACCGGGCAGCGGCGGTACCTCCGGCATCGGCTGGCTGCGCGGCATCGTCGACCAAAATTTCTTTCCGGAGCTGTGGGAAGTGCGCTCAGAGCTCTAGCGCCCCCCGGCGAGATCACCATGCAAAGCAACCTGACGCCCGCGCGCGGGCGAGCGCCGCGTGCGCCCATCAACTGGCGCATCAAGCCGATCGAAAGCTACGAAACGGACGCAGCCCAGCGGCCATTGCGGCGGAGCCTCGGAGCGCTGCAGCTCACGATGCTCGGCGTGGGCGGAATCATCGGCACCGGCATCTTCGTGCTGACGGCGCTCGGCGCCGAACGCGCCGGGCCGGGCCTGATTCTCGCGTTCGTGATTGCAGCAGCGGTGTGCGGTTTTGCCGCGCTTGCCTATGCCGAGCTCGCATCGATGGTCCCGGTAGCCGGGACTGCGTACGCATACTCGTACGTTTCCATGGGTGAGCTCGTGGCGTGGCTCGTCGGCTGGAATCTGATTCTGGAGTATGCCGTTTCGGCGGCAGTCGTCGCTGTCGGCTGGTCCGGCTACACCGTAGGTCTGCTGGCCAGCATCGGCTGGGAACTGCCTGTTGCCTTGACGCGCGGCGCGCTGGCAGGCGAGGGCGGCGTGATCAATCTGCCTGCCATGCTCGTGATCGCGACGATTGGTGTGCTGATCACGATGAGCATGCGCGTCAGCGGTACCATCGGATCGATCCTGGTGCTGGTGAAACTTGCGGCGCTCGCGCTGTTCCTGCTGGCAACGTTGCCGCACATCGATCCGCTGCATTTCCATCCCTTCATGCCTTATGGCTTCGGCTCCACGGAGGTGAACGGAGTCGCCCGAGGCGTGATGGCAGCTGCATCGCTGATCTTCTTCGCATACCTCGGCTTCGATGCAGTTTCCACGGCCGCGGAGGAAACGCGCAGACCGAGCCGCACTGTGCCGCTGGCGATCGTCGGCTCGCTCACGATCTGCATGCTGGTGTACATCCTGATCAGCGTCGGGGCGATCGGCACGACTTCGTACCAGGAACTGGCCGGCAGCACGGATCCGCTCGCGCTGGTCCTGCGCAGGATGGGAAACGTGCGGCTCGGCAACATCATCGCGATCGTGGCGATTGCAACTCTGCCGACGGTGCTGCTGGTGCTGTTGTACGGACAGTCGCGGATCTTCTTCGTGATGGCGCGAGACAGGCTGCTGCCTGATGCGCTCAGTGGCGTGCACGCACGCTTCGGCACGCCGCACGTTGTCACGCTCGTGACCAGCGTATTCGTCGCATTGCTTGCGGGGTTCGGGCGCGCCGATCAGATCGCCGAGCTGTCGAATGCAGGATCGCTGTTCGCGTTTTCGGCGGCGAGCATCGCGCTAGTCGTGTTACGAATCACTCAGCCGCATCGACCCCGTCTGTTCCGCTGCCCGCTGCCATGGCTCGTCGTGCCCGCAGCGCTGCTCGGCTGCGGATATCTGTTTTACAGCTTGCCCGCGCTGTCACAAATGCGCTTCGCGGTTTGGTCGATCATCGGCCTCGTCGTCTATGCGCTCTATGGGTATCGCCGCAGCGGACTGACGGCATAGACTTGGACTCCAGCAAGGAGTCCTTGGATATGAAAGCAATTTTTTCACGCACCCGTCGCCGCATTTTTGCTGTCGTCGTGCCCGCTCTCTTCGCGACACTGTCGTCATTCGCAGCCAGCGATGCGAAGCAGGCGACACCGTCTGCCGCCGAACGCATGCAACAATCCGGTCCCGAGGAGCAGCAGCTGAAACGACGTACCGGCACGTGGACCGTGAAGTCGACGTTTCGTCCGACACCCGACGCGAAGCCGATGGTGACGGAGCAGCTGGTGGCCGAACGCAAGATGGTGGGGCTCTACCTCGAAGAGACCATGCATCCGGACGCGGGAGCGAAGGTGGCGGACTTCCGCCGGCTCGCTTATCAGTACTACAGCCGTGTCGAGGGCCGCTGGCAGTACGTGTCGATCGACACGCGCTTTCCGGTCGGCATCATGCCCGCGTATAGCTTTGCGAACGAAGCGAACGGCAAGCTGACCCTGGTGTTCGAAAGCCTTGCGTTCGTCGGGCTGGGCCACGACGTCGAGGGCAGGATGATCCGTTCGAATCTCGAGATCGCGCGCGACGGCGACGATCATGAGTTCGTGCGCCAGTACTGGGTGCAATCCGACGGGACGGGGCGGCAGTGGCCGGCGGTGGAATACGAGTACACGCGTCGGCGCTGAGGGCGGATCACTCCGCGTCGGCACTGATCCGGAACAGTTCTTTGCAGGCTGTCCGGCAGCCGAAGATCGCCACGCGATCGGGCGGGGAGCCGCGGATGACGCCGAACGAACCGGCGTTGATCGAAAATTCGTACAGCTCGCCGTTGACCCGGATCGATCCCGAGTACTGGCAGGGTACGACGTTGAACGTCGTGGTCAGCTCGCTGGGAATGATTGCGGTGGCCAGCGTGAAGAACTCCAGCACCTGGGCCTCGCTCAGCTTCCAGCTCTCGCAAGCGCGCGCGAACGGTCCGTCCGGCACCTTGGGCGGCCCGAGGTGCCGCTCGAGACTCACGACCTTGACCGCGCCTTTCTCCAGCGCCGACTTCATCGCGCTTTCGTCGATCGGCAGCGGTGCACTGATCGCCGAGGCAGCGATCAGCGCGGGCAGGGTAGCGAGACCTGGCTTCATTCCTTCGCCTTGGGCTTGAGCTGGTGCAGCAGGATCGAGTTGCCTTCGGAGTCCAGGCATACGGCCATGCGGCACACCGGGCTGTGAATGATATCGCTCTTGAACTTGACGCCCTTGGACTTCAGGTCCGCCATCAGCTGCTCGATATCCTCGACCTCGAGCGCGATCGTACCGCCGGCCGAGTCGCTCGGCTGCTCGCCGGTGAAATTTGTGAGCGCCAGGCAGCCGCCGGCCGGCAGGTCGTACTCGATCCAGTAGTTGTCACCCTGGTTGCCCATCGAGCCGCGCTTCAGGCCGAGCGTTTCCTCGTAGAATCGGCGCGCCCGGGCCACGTCGCTGATCGGGTACATGGTGAACGCAACTCTCTTGAACATGGGACACCTCCAATGACGTCCGCCGGACTCATCGACCGCCTGTTCCTCGCGCATCCGCGCAGCGCGGGGCAGGGGTATTTCGAGCACATGCGCTTCGCGTGGAGCTTCGCTGCAACGCTGGCAGTCGCGGCCGTCGCTGCGTTGCTGCACGGGCTGTTGCCATTTTTGTGTCAGACAGCAGCGGGCGACAGAGTTCGCATGCTGTATGCACGTCTCGCCGGCCGCGAGCCGGGTAACACCGGCTAGGCAGCGGCGCGTCGCGCCTTGCGCACGGCAAAGAACAGCTGCCGGTTCTCGCCGGCCTTCTGAATCGAGGCCTGGTTCAGCGCCACCATCACGTACAGGATATTCAGCGCCTGCAGCCGGCCGGTGATGTGCTTGGTGCGGCGGCCCGCCTGCACGATGTCGTTCGCCGTCACGCCGCTGTGCCCGCCCATGCGATCCTGCACATAGTCCACCGCGGCTTCATCGATCAGATTGAAATAGCCCGAGCCCTTGCGGTCTTTCGCGCGCGCGAAGGACAACACGAGGAATGCGCCCTTCGCCTGGAAGACGTGATAGGTCTGGCGCACCGCCTCGACCCGCCCGCAGTAGTCGAGCCCTTGTTGGAGCTGCTTGATGTTCACGTGACCCCCGACGGTCTATGCGTCGCCAGCACCGGTGACGCATTCTCGGCCCAACCGTCGCGAAGCGCCAGCAATTCGCTCACGAGCGCCTTGCAGCTCGCTGGCAGGTATTACGTGCGCGAACTCAGCACAGCGCGAGGCGATGTGGATATTGACTTCGTCGACGTTGAGGGCAACCCGATCACGTTGTGCGATGACGATCGCACGTGGCTGCGATCGGTGCATTGATGCTCGATCGACGCAGGCGTGACATTGCGGCCGGCAAGCGCTTTATCGGTCCGCAGCAGTTGCGTCCGAGGTGATGTACGTTGCGCTGAGGTTGTCGGCGGCCCGGCAGGACATTCTGGCGCGAGCAGGGCGCGTGACCGGGCCGATCGCAATCCCTCATTCGAAGGGCTTCGACTTCGACTCGGGATTCGGCTTCGTCGACGCAGCGTGGCGTTGCGCCTCACGGCTGGCTTCTGAGCTGAACCGCACCCCGGGCCGCGAGCGCACGCGTCACTACCGGGAGGGGTGCCCGCGACTTGGCGACTCGGGGCGCGGTCCGTGGCCAGAATGCCTACGGCCGCGCAGCGCGCGAACTGGACCGTGGGACTAGGGACATCCCTTAGAACGGATTGCCGTCAGGGGTGCAGCCACTTCTTGAACTGCGCAGACGCGATGAACTTCGTAAACGTCGCGTCCTGCGCAAAGTTGTCTTTCGTGAACTGATAGCCGAAGTCTTCCTGCAGCGTCGAATACGTCTCGATCGCTTCGGCGAACTGGCCGAGCGCGACGTGCGACTGCGCGAGCGTGAAGTACGGATCGGGCAGGTCGGGCTCTACTTCGATCGCCTTGCGCGCATACGTGACGGCCTCGCTGTGCTTGCCGACCGTCATGTAGATGTTCGCGCGCAGCATCTGCGTGATGCCGTCGACGCCGACACGACCCTCGATCGCGGTGATCGCCTGCAGGCACTTCTCGACATCCTTTGAGTAGAAGTAGTGGTCGATCAGCATGAAGGCAGCGGCCGGATCCTTGCCGTGCAGCTCCTCCAGGCGGGCGAGCACCTTGCGGTAGCCGTCATCGTCGCCGGCTTCGCTGGCGAGCGAAGCGCGTCCGGTCAGGATCACGCGCGAGTCGGCGATCGGGGCCGGCAGTTTCTCCATTTCCTGGTAGGCGCCCTTCAGGTCGCCTTTGCGGCGCAGCTCGGCGGCGGTCTTCAAGTGCTTCAACGAGGCCTCGTCCATCTGCGGCATGCCCAGCAGCGTCTTGATGAGGCCGGGCGCCGGATCAGTGAGAATGCGCGCCATTCGGCCGATTGCTGCGCTGTAGAGCTCGCCGGCGCTCAACGGCGCCCAGTCGATGATCTTGACGTTGCCTTTGGCATCCGACTGCAGCACGAACTCGATGTACTCGAAGCCGCCTTCGCCGTACTTGAAGCGCAACAACGGGCGGCTTTCGCTGCCGCGGGTCACGACCTTCATGAACTTGACGGCGCTCTCCGGTGAGCGGTCGAGCCGCATGAAGAAGGCGTCGACCAGCGTCTTCGGTTGCGCCGAGTTGCTGAAGCCGCGCACGAAGTCGGCGCGGCCCCGGTCGTTCTCGTAGACATTCGCCGCGACGCGCTGCGCCAGCGCGTTGACGTCGAGCATGCCGGCCAGCGTGTCCGTCTGGCGCTCATTGAAAATCGTCGTGAGTTGCTCACCGACCGCTTCGAGGTTCGGACCCTTCGGGTCGTTCGGCAGAGCTGCCGCGGTACTGGCCACCCCGAGGGCCACGATGGCCCACAACACACGCAAGATGCGATCAGACTGTCTCGTCCCGCTCATGTGGCCTCCTGGCTGATGCGGGCGGCACACTGCCAGCAGTCGGGCCAGGGGAGAAGATAACTGCGTCCCAAACACGCCGGATTTCAGGGTTTCCTTGGCTGCGGCAAAGCTGGATACTTGCGTTCCAGGCCCCGACCGAAGTCCCAATGGAAAAGATCCACCCGCTATTCGAAAACGACGCCTCCGACGCGTCGTCGGCAGAAGAGTCGTTCAGCACCGGAATCCTGCCTGCCCAAGACCTGCTGCGCACTGTCCATGCCACGAAGGAGATTCGCGGCATCGAGCCTGTCCTCGACGACCAGATCCAGCCGGCGAGCATCGACCTGCGGCTCGGCGCCAAGGCCTATCGCGTGCGAGCGAGCTTCCTGCCGGGTGCGAAATCGACGGTCTCGGAGAAGCTCCGCGACCTCTCGATGCACGAAATGGACATCACGAACGGCGGAGTGCTCGAGAAGGGTTGCGTCTACATCATCCCGCTGCTCGAGACGCTGGCGCTGAAGCACAGGATGTCCGCGCGCGGCAACCCGAAGAGCTCCACCGGCCGGCTGGATGTCTTCACGCGCCTGATCACGGACCATGGAACGGAGTTCGACCAGGTCCGCGAAGGCTACAAGGGCCCGTTGTTCGCCGAAGTGTCGCCGCGGACGTTCACGATCCTCGTGCGCAAAGGCTCGCGGCTCAGTCAGCTGCGCATCCGGCGCGGTGCGCCGCCCAGCAGCGACCTGGAGCACAAGCGCCTGCAGGAGGAGTTCGGACTGGTCGATCGCGTGCTGTCGGACGAGGACATCAAGAATGGCGTGCCGATCACGGTGGACGTGCACGGCAGCGCGTCGAACAACGGCATCATCGGCTACAAGGCGAAGAGTCACTCGGGCCTGATCGACGTCGATCGCGTCGGGCACTACAACTGGCAGGAGTTCTGGGACGTCGTGCCGGCGCCGGGGCCGCAGGGCCTGATTCTCGATCCGGCAGATTTCTACATCCTGGCTTCGCGCGAAGCCGTCCGGGTTCCGCCCGGGTATGCGGCTGAAATGATCGCGTACGACACCCTGGTCGGTGAGTTCCGAGTGCACTACGCGGGATTCTTCGATCCGGGCTTCGGTCACGCGAGCGCGGGCGGCGAGGGCGCGCGCGCGGTTCTCGAAGTGCGCTCCTATGAGGTTCCGTTCGTCATCGAGGACGGGCAGATCGTCGGTCGTCTCGCCTACGAGCGCCTGACGGTGCATCCCGAACGTCTTTATGGGCTCAACGTCGGGTCCAACTATCAGCGTCAGGGCTTACGCCTGAGCAAGCACTTCAAGCAACCGTAGGTCGCTCATGAAACGACTCGCTCTCGCCGGCATTGCATTCGCATTACTCACACCGGCGCTGACTCAGGGCGCCAGCGCACCGACGGAGCTGACGGGCGATGCGCGTTCGCGCATCGACGCAGTGATCGATCGCGCGATTACGGAGAAGCGGCTGGTCGGGACGGTTGTTCTCATCAGCCACGACGGCAAGCTCGTTTATCAGCGCGCGGCCGGGCTTGCGGATCGCGAGTCCAAACGGCCGATGCAGCTCGACAGCGTGTTCCGGCTCTCGTCGGTCTCCAAGCCGATCGTCTCGGCCGCGGCGCTCGCGCTGGTGGATAAGGGCAAGCTGTCGCTCGACGATCCCGTGACGAAGTGGCTTCCGGACTTTCGGCCGAAGCTCGCGAACGGCGCAATGCCCGCCATCACGGTGCGGCAGCTCCTGACTCATACGTCCGGACTCGGCTACAAATTCGCAGAGAAGCCCGGCACGGCCTATTACCAGGCCGCTGTGTCGGACGGATTCGATGAGCTGCGCATCAGCCTGGACGAGAACCTGCGACGGCTCACGACTGTGCCGCTCTTCGACCGCCCGGGCGAAGCCTGGCGCTACTCGTTGTCCATCGACGTGCTCGGCGCTGTCGTACAGAAGGCATCGGGCAAGGCGCTGCCAGAAGCAGTAGCAACGCTGGTCACGCAGCCACTCGGCATGCATGACACCGCGTTCTGGGCCAAGGAGCCGGCGCGCCTCGCCGTGCCGTATCACGATGCGAAGCCCGAGCCGGCGAAGATGGACGATCCGTACGCCATGCCGTTCGGCGACGGCGGCCGCATGACGTACTCGCCTTCACGCGCGCTCGACCCTGAGGCGTATCCATCGGCTGGCGCCGGAATGGTCGGCACCGCTCCCGACACCATGCTTCTGCTCGAAGCGGTCCGCGGCGGCGGCAAGCCGATCCTGAGCGCGGCATCCGCCGCCAGCGCGATGCGTAATCAGATCGGTTCCTTGATCGGTCCTGGGCCGGGCGTTGGATTCGGCTTCGGCGGCGCCGTCGTCGTCGATCCGGCGACGGCGCACACGCCACAATCGCCAGGCACCTGGCAATGGGGCGGCGTGTACGGTCACAACTGGTTCGTCGATCCGACGCGCAAGCTGACGGTCGTTGCGTTCACCAACACCGCGCCTGAAGGCTTGTTCGGCAAGTTCAGCACCGACCTGCGCGACGCGGTCTACGAGAACGTGAAGTAACTTTTCAGTTGCGCTCTAGCCGCGCGCCGAGCCGCGTCGTGCGGCCTCGATCGCGGCGATGTCGATCTTCTTCATCTTCATCATCGCGTCGAACGCGCGCTTCGCGGCTGCACGATCGGAATCGGTCGTTGCCTCCAGCAGGACGCGCGGCGTGATCTGCCACGACAAACCCCACTTGTCCTTGCACCAGCCGCACATGCTCTCGGCGCCGCCATTGCTGACGATCGCATTCCAGTAGCGATCGGTCTCGGCCTGGTCCTCGGTGACGATCTGAAATGAGAAGGCTTCACTGTGCTTGAAGGTCGGGCCGCCATTCAGGCCGACGCAGGGCACACCGACTACCGTGAATTCGACTGTCAGCACCTGACCCTTCTTGCCATCGGGGTAATCGCCCGGAGCCTGGTGAACTGCCGTCACAGCGCTGTTCGGGAACGTCTTGGCGTAGAACCTGGCCGCTTCTTCGGCCGCGCCGTCGTACCAAAGGCAAATTACGTTCTTGGCCATCGTGTGCCTCCATTTGGCGATTGAGCAGCCCGTCCTGCCGAGGACGAAACTGCGATGCGAAAACCGACAGCGGCCTGGACGAGTTCCAGTAATCTCTCGCCCATGACCGACACCGCCACCAGCTACGACCAGGTCCCGTACGCCTTTTACTCCTTCCCCGAGAGCCATCCGCGGCGGTTGCAGGCGGTGGCGCATCTGTTCGGGATCGAGGCGCCTGCGTCGGCGGAGTGCCGGGTGCTGGAGCTCGGCTGTGCCGTGGGCGGCAACATCGTGCCGATGGCTTACTCGCTGCCCAAGGCGAGCCTCATCGGGAGCGATCTCGTGCCGTCGCAGATCGAGGCTGCGAAAAAGTTCGCAGCGGCGAGCGGCGTGACGAACCTCGACTTGCGGGCCGCCAGCATCATGGATGTCACGCCCGAGTGGGGGAAATTCGACTACATCGTTGCGCACGGTGTGTTCTCGTACGTTCCGTACGACGTGGCGGAGAAGATGTTGCAGATCTGCGCCGAGCAGCTCACGCCCACCGGCTTGGCGTATATCAGCTTCAACACCTATCCCGGTTGGCACGTACGCATGTGGGCGCGCAAGGCAATGCTCTTCCACGCCGGGAAAGTCGCAGACCCGATCGAGAAGGCGCGCGCGGGACGCGATTTCATCCTGGCGCTGGCCCAGGCTCCGTTCACCTCGGCCTTGCTGAAGGGCGAAGTGCAATGGCTGCAGGGTACGGACGAGAGCTACATCCTGCATGAATACTTCGAGGATGCGAATCATCCGTTCTATTTCCGCGAATTCGCCATGCGCGTTGCCAGGCACGGTCTGCAGTATCTCGGAGACGCGTTGCAAAACGGCGTGGTGGCGGCGGAGAAGTGGGCGCCGTTCAGGAGCTGGATGGATGCGAGTCGGGATGACCTGATTCGCCAGGAGCAGTACGCCGACTTCGTGCGCAATCGCGAGTTTCGCCGGGCGATCATCTGCCACGGCAATCTGACGATCGATCGGGCGCAGATGCTCGAGCGGGCCGAGACGATGCAGGCTGCCGTGTTCATGCGGCAATCGGCTGCGGGGAATGGCATGACGCGCTTCGAGCATTCGCGTGGCGACGTAGTCACCGGCGCCGGTCCGCTGCACGATGCCCTGGCGACGATCAGCCAGCGTTTTCCACAGACGATTTCCGTCAAGGAAGTGATCGACGCCGCCGGCCAACAGCGCGAGGCGCTGCTCCGCGAGCTGCTCAACTGCTGGATGAGCGGAACGCTCGAGCTATACCTCGACTCGCCACCCGTGTTGGCACAGGCGCCGGGTGACAAGCCGCGGGCGAGTCTCCTCGCGCGCTATCTCGCCGCACAGAATCAATCACCGATCAATCAACGGCACGGGAGCGTCCCGGTCGATGCAGCTCAGCGACGTTTCATTCAGCTTCTCGACGGCACCCGCACGCGCGACCAGCTCGCCGCTGAACTGGGCACGGGGAGCGAGAACGTCGATCAGCTGCTGCAGTTCACGAGGAATGCAGCCTTGCTGGAGGCGTAGCCTTACGTTTGCTCGAGGAGAAGCTGGCCGACGGCTCTATCCACTTCCACGGCGTATTCATCGCCGCCGATCGGCTTCAGGACGGTTGCGACGTTCCTCGTAGCGGCAGCACTCCTGAGCCGACTCAAAACGTCCTTGCCAGGCTCGCCAGTGGCATCGAGATCAACGATGACCAGGCGCGGGACTTGCGGATGGTCACTCGGCCAATAATCGAAAATGAGCTCGGCGGCCATCTGGGCACCCGAGACATGAACGGTCGAAAGGCCAGGCGCCTTGCGGCGGATGGCGGCCACCGTCTTGCGGGCGTCCGCCTCCGAAGGCTCAATGACGAGGACATCGATCGGATGTGTCATAGCGCAGCTCACGTCGAGGACCGGTGCTCAAGTGGACACGAGCAAGCGGCAAACGAAGTTCCTTGCGGTCATTACGTCAAGTGATCCGCGCGCACCAAGAGCGAGGCTGGCCAATTACACGAAGCAGCTGCGCCGAGCGTTCCATCACGCTGGCAGCACATTGACAAAACGCGCCATGCGCCACAGATCTGCAGCCGCAGTTTGACTTCACGCGGCTGCGCTCGAAGTATCGACGCGTGGGTTAAAGGCGACCTGTCTCAAAAGACGGGCGACACGATCAAGTACTTTTTTTCGGGAAGTCAAGCCATGGTCGAACGTTCGACGACTCTTCGCTGCGACGTCTCGCTCGACTCGACGCAGACTGTCCGAGCACTCTCGCCGACCGAGCTCCAGGACCCGGGTCAAAGAAAATGGTTCGTGGTCCAGCTCGTCACGTCCGAGAAGCCGATCAATCTGGAGATGATGCCGCGGCTGGAAATTTTCGCGTCGCATCGACTCTACGTCGTCGAGACCCGGTCCGGCGGTGCGAGCCTGTATGGATTGCGGCTTGGATTCTTCGATGACGAAGTCGCCGTGAATGCCACCTGCGGGTATCTCAGGACGTTCTTCGGTTCACCCGGAGTAGTGCGAGTCAGCGCTGCGGAGCATGCCCGCTTCGCGCAATCCTCATCCGCAGTACCCCTGGCAAAGGCTCCGCAGCCTGTGCCGCGTGACGCCCCCCGGCGTGAATTACCCGCAGCCAAATCAGCAGTCGCACCGGCTGCACGTAGCCCAAAGGCGGCCGGCAATTCGCAGCCGCGCGGCAGTCGGCCGAAAACGCTCGGTGAGGAATTGGTGGAGGAGGCGCGGCAACTGCAGCGCTCCAGAGGCTCCAAGCAGCGCGCAAACGAGGCGCCGCAATCCTGGCTGTCTCGTTTGCTGAAACAGTAGCAAGGCCAGGAAGCACTTCTCCAGCCACCTCGTAGCGCCGCAGCGGACACCTCTACGGCGGCACCTCGCGAAGCTTCAGCTGAAACCACGCGACGTCATGCCATCGATCGAATTTCCTGCCCACGGATCGAAATGTGCCGATGTATTCGAAACCCACACCGCGGTGCAATGCCATGCTGGGTTCGTTCGGCTGCGTGACGCCAGCGTAGACGTTGCAGTAGCCGAGTCTGGCGAGTTCACTGAACAACCGCTCGTACAAGTGCCGACCGACGCCTTGTCGTCTGGCGCCGGAGTCTACGTAGATCGTGACCTCGACCGACCAGCGATAGGCCGCTCGCTCTCGATGCGAATGGCCATACGCGTATCCAATGCAGCGCCCATCCTTCTCGGCGATGAGCCAGGTCCAGGCTGACAACGACTTCTCGATCCGCGCAGCAAACTCTTCGGGCGTGGGAACGACCGTCTCAAACGACACGGCAGTCGACTCGACCAACGGCCGGTAGATTGCGACACATGCGGCAGCGTCAGCAGTAGTTGCAGTTCGAATGATGACAGGCGTCGGCGCGCTACTCATTCGTCACTCCAGCCATGATCCCCGAACCGATGACGGCTGTCGCCAGCGGCATCGAGCCAAGGCCCTCGGCTATGACGGCTCTGACTCTGCAAGAATGCTGCGAGCAGAGTTACCCGTGCACAGGAAGAGCACGCTGTAAGGCCGATCGCGCATGACTCATGCGGCCGTCGTGGGCTCACAGCAAGGCTTGCCCTGATTCAGCCTGCCGGGCGCGGCGCCGTAGTTCGTGCTTTCGCCGGTCGTAAGGAAGGTCTCCCACTGAATGCCCTGTGGATCTGCGATCCAGCTCTTCTCGCTCCTGGCGTAGCAACAGGTCGTGGCTCCTTCTTCCAGGATCGGCGCCTGCGCGCGCTGCAGACGTGAATAGACGTCCGCCAGCTCGGCCCGGTCCTCGACTTGAATGCCGAGGTGCCGGATACCCGCTTCATTGCCGCGCTTGCTGATCGCGAAGTTGACGCGCGGATCCTCGAGCATCCATTTCGCGTAGTCGTCCTTGGTCACAGTCGGCTCCGCGGCGAACAGCGTGCTGTAGAACTGGATCGACTTGGCCAGGTCATCGACGCTCACGTGCACATGCAGTCGCTTCACGACAGGTACCTCGATCAAAGACGCTTGGAGAGGAATGCCGAGCTCGCCGGACACAAGCGTGCGAACTCAGGCGTGGTTCGAATCGCGGGTGGCGCGCTGTCGCGTGGCGTAACGACGTAGCCACGAGATCGGAAGAAGTGTTCGGCAGTCGTCGTCAGCAAGTAAATGGTAGCCACCCCGCGCGTGCGAGCGTGTTGCTCGGCATGCTCGACGAGTTGTTGCCCCAGTCCTTGCGCGCGATGGGCCGCGCTCACGACCAGCGAGCGGAGCAGGGCGTCGGAGCCATAGAACTGAAGACCGACGATGCCGATAGGTGCGTTCGACGGCCCGGCATAGAAGAAATCCCGCATGTCGCCATCCGAGAGATCGGCAGTCGGGAGCGATGCGTTCTCCAAGAGACCGACGATGTCGACGCGACGGGGCGCCTGCTGTATCGCCGTGTGCATGATCAGGCAACCTTCCTGCGCTTTGCGGTCTTGGATATCGAAGCAGGCTTGCAGGCAGTCGCGCAGGACTCGCCACTGCGAGCGCAACAGTTCTCGGTGAGATAGCCCACCAGACCGTTCATCGCGTCGAAATCGACGCTATAGATCAGGCTGCGACTTTCGCGTCGCTGCACGATCAGGCCGGCACGGTGCAGGTTCTGCAGGTGGAAGGTGAGCGAGGAGGGAGCGAGGCCCACCGCCTCACCGATGGCGCCTGCGGCCAGGCCCTCGGGACCCTGCTCGACGAGGCGACGATAGATTTCGAGGCGGTACTCATGCGCAAGCGCGCCCAGAGCTGCGACCGCATGCTTGGTTTCCATGGCGCGTACGATATTACGAGAAAAGTCGTATTGTCAACGATAGGAGCATAGAAGGGAGGCTGAGTTGCGGCGACCTAGGCGCGGCTGATCTTCCAACCTCCGAGCAGCGGAACCGTTGCACAGCAAGGTCCGCCATCTCGTGCCCTTACCTCGATCTGTGTTTCGACTATCGCGTCGTCGGCGAGCGCTTGCTCGACCAGCTTCCACGTGATGCCGCCAGTTTTGATCTTGGCGCGCCTCGTGAAGCACGACTCGGGCTGCCCGGCCATCGTTCCGGAATTGACGTAGATGAAGCGATCATCGGGCTTGCCCTGCGCGTAAGGACCCAGCACGGTCGGTGACCCGCCGCCTCTGCGCGCCACCACGCGTACGCTCAGATCGAAGATCAACGATCCGTCCTTCGAGCGCGAAGGCGGCAGCAGTTCGTGCTTGCCGCGCTGAATCGCGAACGCGACGTCAGGTGGCACATGCAGAACAGCTATTCGGATAGGAAGCTCGGTGTCCATGCGCCTACGCAGGCGCGCAGCACGATGCCGCCGACTGGATCGGCGGGCACTTGTGAGTGCCGTACGAACAGAACACACAGCAGTCGCCCGGCTTCGGACGCAACAAAGCCCCGCACCCTTTGCAGTCGAAGAAATACATGCACGCGTCCGTAGGCATGCACTCCAGCGACGCATGTCCGCACTCAGGACAGGTCAGAAGCGAGTGTGTCTCAACGGTAGTTGTCATCGCGGTGTCGCAGTCGACGCGGTAAGGGCCTGCAGACGATTGTGCACTTCGCGTGCAAATACGGCACTGTCGAGCTTTGGAAACTTCGTTCCCTCGAGCTTCCACAGCTGATGCATCAAGAGCTCGGGCTGCGGAATGCCGGCGTCGGTCCATTCGGCCTCTGGCCCGTAAAGCAGCCACACATCCCACGCATAGATAGTCTCTTTGCCATTCTTGAGCTGGACCGCCTTCGCCAGCGCGCGACCGAACTCGCCGCTCGCATTCCAGTAGTTGCGGACTTGCCGGTTCTCGAGAACGCGGGCGGCCGGCATGACATCCTTCGCTTTCGCGCCGATCACGGGAACGTGCACGACGAACGTCTTCAACCGCTCGTCCTGCGTTCGAGACAGAAGGTCCTTGTTCATGTCGTCCATCCCGCGCAAACATCCGGGACAGATCGGATCGACTACAAAGAGCAGCCGAACGGATCCCTTGGCGCGATTGAAGTCCTCTCGAAGCTGCGAGAAGTCATCGCGAAGGACTGTGTAACCGGCGGCTGCAGCCGCATCAGCCGCGCCTGCGATTCCGGATGCTACGACCGAGAATGGCGCAACGAACGCCAGCAGGACATGGGCATAGCGCATAGAGACTCTCCGATCAGGCAGTAACTCTCAAACAAAAAGCCGTAACAGCCAGCGCGACAATCACAGCCGCTGTAGCCCACATGATCCCCGCAACAGACGAGGCGGCTGCGCAGGACACTCGCCATCCGCGCAGGCTGGCTTGCGATAGGCGAGCCAGAACCCAAAACCGAGAAACACGGCGGCCAGCGCGAGCGAGTAGGGCACCAGGAATGCCAAACGGGCAAATGCGATGGCTCCCGACACTCCGAGAAGCGCGACGGCCCAGGGCACGCTGCAGCACAAGCCCAGGGCGGCAGCAAAACCCCCAAGACCGACCGCGCCGCCTGCAGCGCCGAGCACTTTCAGCTTTTCTGCCATCGGGACTCAGCCACCTTCAGTGAACGCGGGCCATAGGGTAAGGTCCGTACCTTGGTACGGAGTCAAGCGTCTTTCGTCGATGTCGGAAATGCTGGAGGCGGCTCGATGGCAACAAGATCGTCGCCCACATTGCTCACCATCTCGGGTCTCGCCGCTGCCGCTGCGGTCAGTATTGAGACCGTTCGCTACTACCAACGGCGAGGACTTCTGCGTGAGCCGCCGCGGCCGCCGGGCGGAATGAGGCGCTATGCAAACGCGGACGTGGATCAGCTGCGATTCATCAAGCGCGCGCAGGCGATGGGATTCACGCTGGAGGAGATTGGAAGCCTGCTCAAGTTGCGTGTGCAGAATGCCTGCCACGCGACGCGTGCGCTCGCCGTATCCAAGCTACGGCTGGTCGATACGAATATTCGCGAACTGCAGCAGCTGCGCGCAGAGCTCGCGCAACTCATCGCGGCGTGCGACGCGAATGCCGAAGAGTCTCGTTGTCCAGTGATCGAGCGGCTGACGCACTGAGTCGCGGCAGCAGCGCTCTGCCCACGACTCGTCTCACTCCTGCGACCTTGAGCTCACTGGTCTCTCAATTGCCGCAGGAGCGGATGCCGAAGCAGGGTGCGAGCGATGATAGGGATTCCCACGACCGCGGGCAGCAGCCAGAGGACAATCGGCGGCAGCTCTTTCCACAACGGCAGGTTCTTTCCGTTGTCCACGTAGAAGGCAGTCAGCATGAACACGTAGGAGAGCCCCATCCCGGCGACATGCAAGTCGAGGCGCCGACGGGGCTGCGGGTGAGCGGCTGATCGACCGAGAAGAGCCGTCGCGAAGGCAAGGGCTCCGATAATGAACAGGTGGTAGTTCTCGGCCCAACGCATCACGGACAACACGGTAGCGGAGGCGAAGACGGCCGAGAGGCACCAATAGTAGACCGTGCCAAACGTCGAGTGACGGCCACGGCCTTTTCGACTCATCATCGCAACGAAACCCGTTACGACGCAGATCAGCGCCAGGCAAATGTGGAGTGCCACAATGGTCAGGAAGACCGGCGAAGTCGACGGGATCTCGATTCCCGCGATCGTCGTAACTTCATCTGTCATTGATCTGCGGCATTTCGTGCGTGTGGACGGACGATATCAGACGACGGAAAACCCTGTGCTGGTGCCGGGGCCGGACTCGAACCGGCATGGAGTTTCCTCCGAGGGATTTTCGTACCCGCTACAGCTTTCGCTGCTGAGCCCGCTCATCTCGTCGCGGGCCCATTTGGAGTCTGGACTTTCTCTTTGCCGTGCGCTCGCCGCTCGATTGCGGCTTCAGCGTTTAGGCAGGGGCCGTCAAGTCTCTACACTTTCCGCACGCATCGTTCGCGTCGCGGCTTAGCTCGGGATTGCAGGCACGCCAGCGCGTGGTGCTGGTTCCCCGAATTTGACCCCATTCACACCGGGCGTTTCCGCGCCGGGTGCTCAACTTTCAAGTCCCTTGCGTCTACCAATTTCGCCACCCGGGCAGCGGGCGGGGGCCGATTGTAAGCCACGCGGCCGGGAGTGTGGGCCATCGCAGACGCCTGCAGACCGCGACGGCCGGCTGATGGCAGGCGTGGTGTAAACTGCCGCCGCTTTTCCAGGCGGGTCCGCATAACAACATGCACGCACAGGCCGCGGCGGCCGCAGCCGAGCCGCAACTCGACGTTCGCGCCGTTCACCTGTGGCGCGGCGAGCGGCATCTGTTACGCGGCACGTCGTTCGTTCTGAATCGCGGTGAGCTCCTGCAGGTCGTCGGTCCGAATGGCGTCGGCAAGACGAGCCTCCTGCGATGTGTGGCCGGATTGCTGCCGACGGAATCGGGCGAGATCGTCTGGCGCGGGCAGCAGCTGCACGACTGTCGCGACGACTATCACCAGGCGCTCGCGTACCTCGCTCATATCAATGCGCTCAAGCCTGACCTCACGGCGCTCGAGAATCTGCAGTACAGCGTCGCACTGCGCCGCCCGGTCACGAGGCAGGAGCTGCGCGACACATTCGAGCGCCTCCGTATCGCTCAGTGTGTCGACTTGCCCGCACGCGCACTCTCGGCAGGGCAGAAGCGTCGCGTGGCGATCGGTCGCATACTGCTGACGCAAGCTTCGTTGTGGATTCTCGACGAGCCAATCACGAACCTCGACTCCGCCGGTATCGCGCTGTTCGAAGAGTGCATGACCGAGCACCTCGCGCAGGGCGGACTGATCCTGACTGCTGCTCATCAGCTGCTGTTGCAAGGTCGAGCGGGCGTGCGAACTCTGGAGTTGCACTGATGCAGTCCTCCGGACTCGGCGCGCTCGTTCGCTTGGTGGTCGCGCGCGACTTGCGGCTCGCGGTCCGGCACTGGGATCAAGTGATCCAGCCGCTGATCTTCTTCGCGATCATCACCACGTTGTTCCCGCTCGCGATCAGTCCCGCGCTCGACGAGCTGCGGCGCATCGCTCCCGGCATCGTCTGGGTGGCAGCGATGCTCGCATCGCTCCTGGCGCTGGAGTCGCTGTTCCGCCCGGACGTCGAGGACGGGACGATGGAGCAGTGGGTATTGTCCGGCCAGCCGTTGTCGCTGCTGCTGCTGGCGAAAGTTGTGACGCACTGGCTTCTCACCGGCCTGCCGCTGGTGCTGATGTCGCCGCTCGTGGGCACTGCGCTGGGCATGCCGCCGTCTGCCTGGCCAGTGCTGATTGCGGCGCTCGCACTCGGCACCGGCTCGCTCAGTATGCTGGGTGCCGTGGGCGCGGCGCTGACGGTCGGCGTGCGCCGGGGCAGTGTTTTGCTGGCCCTGCTGGTGCTGCCGCTCGAAATGCCCGTACTGATTTTCGGTGCGCGGGCCGTGGATCTGGCGATGCACGGCGAAGCGGTCGCAGGTCCGCTAAACTTGCTCGCCGCAGTGCTGCTGCTGTTCGTCAGCCTGGGGCCGTTCGCGATGGCGGCAGCGATGCGGGTCAGCGTCGAGTCCTGACAATCACGGGATCGCACTCACTCTTTTTATATGTGGCTCTGGTTTCACAAGCTCAGCTCGCCGCCCTACGCCTATCGGGTAGCGACGCAGCTGCGTCCCTGGTTCTTGTGGACTGCGCTCGCGCTGATGCTGTTCGCGGCATACGGCGGGCTGGTGCTTGCGCCGCCCGACTACCAGCAGAAAGATGCATTCCGGATTATTTACGTGCATGCCCCGGCGGCGATCATGTCGCTGCAGGTCTACGTGGTGATGGCAATTGCTGCGGCCATAGGCGTCATCTGGCGCATCAAGCTCGCGCATGCGGTGGCGGCAGCGTGTGCTCCGGTCGGCGCGGGTTTCACGATCGTCGCGCTCGCAACAGGTTCGATCTACGGCAAGCCGATGTGGGGCACGTGGTGGGAATGGGATCCGCGCATCACCTCCGAGCTCATCCAGCTGTTCCTGTATCTCGGCTACATGGCGTTGCGCGCATCGTTCGACGACACACAACGTGCCGATCGTGCGAGTGCGATCCTGGCGATCGTGGGTGTCGTCAATGTCCCGATAGTCAAATACTCGGTGGTCTGGTGGAACAGCCTGCACCAGGCGCCGACCATCTCGAAGCTGGGCAAGCCCTCGATCGAGCTGTCGATGGCGTGGCCGCTCTACACGATGTTGCTCGGCTTTATGCTCTACTTCGCAGCCGTGTTGTGCGATCGGGTGCGCAGCGAAATCCTGCGACGTGAGCGGAACGCCTCTTGGTTGACTGAAACCGTAAAAACATCATGAGCTTACGCGAATTTATTGCCATGGGTTCTTACGGGCCGTACATCTGGTCGTGCTACGCCGTGACGATTGCCATGCTGATCTTCAGCGCCTGGTCCGCGCGTCGCAGCCTGCGCGAGCAGATCGCCGCTGCGCAGCGTCGCGCAGCGATGCAGAAGGAGGCCTCATGACCCTGACACCGCGCCGCCGCCGAATGGTGCTGGTCGGGCTGATCGTCCTCGGTGTGGGCGCAGCCACGGCCTTCGCGCTGACCGCGTTCAAGCAGAACCTTCTCTATTACTACCCGCCGACCGACGTCACCGCGGGCAAGGCGCCGGGAGATCGCGTGTTCCGCCTCGGCGGCATGGTCGAGGAAGGCAGCCTGAAGCGCCAGCGGGGAAGCATGGAAGTGCGCTTCGTCGTCACTGATTTTCAGAACGACGTGACCGTCAGCTACAGCGGCGTGCTGCCGGACCTGTTTCGCGAAGGGCAGGGCGTGATCGCGCGCGGTCAGCTCGGTCCTGGCGGCGTCTTCGTCGCGCAGGAAGTGCTCGCGAAGCACGACGAGAAGTACATGCCGCCGGCAGTGGCAGAAAGCCTGCGCAAGCAGCACGAAAAGAAGGCTGCGCCCGCGACGCCGTCGACGTGAGGATCTGGACCGTCATGGCCGCAGAGCTCGGACATTTCGCGCTGATCCTGGCGTTCTGCCTGGCGTTGCCGCAGGCGTTCTTCGGACTGGTCGGTGCCGCGACGCGCCGCCCGCACTGGATGGCGCTCACCACGCGCGCTGTCGCCGGCCAGTTCGTATTCACCGCCTTCGCATTCGCGGCGCTCGCGTACTGCTTCTTTCGCAACGATTTCTCGGTGCTGTACGTCGCGCAGAACTCGAATTCCGAGCTGCCGACGTTCTATCGCTTCGCCGCGGTCTGGGGCGCACACGAAGGCTCGCTGCTGCTGTGGCTGCTGGTGCAGTCGATCTGGACGGTCGCTGTCGCGGCCTTCAGCCGCAACATGCCGAACACGATGACGAGCCGCGTGCTCGGCGTGCTCGGCTTGGTCAGCGCCGGCTTTGCGCTGTTCATTCTCACCACGTCGAACCCGTTCGAGCGCATGTGGCCGGCCGCGCAGGACGGCCGCGATCTGAATCCGCTGCTGCAGGATCCGGCGCTCGCGATTCATCCGCCGATGCTCTACACCGGCTACGTCGGCATGTCGGTGCCGTTCGCGTTCGCCGTCGCTGCGATGCTGGAAGGCAAGCTCGATTCGCTGTGGGCGCGCTGGGTGCGGCCGTGGACGACGGTCGCGTGGATGTTCCTAACCGTCGGCATCGCGCTCGGCAGCTGGTGGGCCTACTACGAGCTCGGCTGGGGCGGCTGGTGGTTCTGGGATCCGGTCGAGAACGCTTCGTTCATGCCCTGGCTGATCGGCACGGCGCTCATTCACTCGCTCGCGGTCACTGAGAAGCGCGGCCTGTTCAAGAGCTGGACGCTGCTGCTGTCGATCATGGCGTTCTCGCTATCGCTGCTCGGGACGTTCCTGGTGCGCTCCGGGGTCGTCGAATCAGTCCACGCATTTGCAAGTGATCCCGCGCGCGGCCTGTTCATCCTCGCGTTCCTCGTCGTCACCATCGGCGGCGCGCTTTGCCTGTACGCGTGGCGCGCACCGCGGTTCAAGTCCAACGCGGGCTTCGCGCCGATTTCGCGCGAGTCGTTCCTGCTGATGAACAACGTGCTGCTGGTCGTGGCGATGACTGTGATCCTCGGCGGCACGCTGTACCCGATTTTCCTCGATGCGTTCGATCTGCGCGCCGTGTCCGTCGGCCCGCCGTACTTTGCCACGATGTTCCTGGTGCCGATGCTGCCGCTCGCATTCCTGCTCGCACCTGGCATGCACGCGGCGTGGAAACGGGCTTCGTTCGAGCGCACCAAGGTCCTGCTGGCCGTGCTGCTCGTAGCAGCGCTCGCGCTCGGCATCGCCATTCCAGCGTGGTTCTATGGCTGGCGCTCGATCCTCAGTGCCATCGGCATCATCGTCGCGCTGTGGGTCGCGTTCGCCTCGTTGATCGAGCCGGTCGAGCGGCTGCGCAAGGGCCACTCGTTGTCCGCGGGCGTGCTCGGCATGAGCGTCGCGCACTTCGGGCTTGCGATGTTCATCCTCGGCGCGACCACGGTCGAGTCGTACAAACAGGAAAAGGACCTGAGCCTGCGGCCGGGGCAGAGCACCGAGGTCGCGGGCTTCACGTTCACTATGAACAGCCTGCGCAACGTGGCGGGCCCGAATTATCACGCCGTCGAAAGCGAGGTCACCATTACGCGCAACGGCAGAGAGCTCGCGAAGCTGCAGCCGCAGAAGCGCGTGTATCGCGTGCAGCGCAATCCGATGACTGAAGCGGGCATCGACGCCGGCTGGAACCGCGACCTGTTCGTGGCGATGGGCGAGGATCTCGGCGATGGTTCCTGGAGCCTGCGGCTGCAGTACAAGCCGATGGTGCGCTTCGTCTGGCTGGGCGCTGTCATCATCGCCCTCGGCGGCTTGATCGCGATCTGCGACCGGCGCTACCGGCAACGCGTCGGCGCCGAGGCGACCAGTCCCGCGCAGGCGGGGACCAGCGCGGCGTAGCACGCATCATGTGGCGATTCATCATTCCGATCGGCTTGTTCGCGGCGCTCGTCACGTTCCTGTTCGTCGGCCTCGGCCGTGACAAGGAAACGCTGGCGTCGCCGCTGATCGGCAAGCCGGCGCCGCAGTTCGAGTTGCCGCGCGTCGACGATCCATCGCAGACGATCTCGAATCGCGAGTTCGCCGGGCGGCCGTACGTGGTGAACATCTGGGGCAGCTGGTGCTTTGCGTGTCGCGATGAGCACGCCGTGCTGATGCAGATCGCGCGCCGCGGCGAAGTGCCGCTGGTCGGCCTCAATTGGAAAGACGAGCTGCCCCTGGCGCAGCAGTGGCTGCAGCAACTCGGCAATCCGTACGTCGCAACTGCGTTCGATCCCAAGGGCGACGTCGGGATCGACTATGGCGCTTACGGCGCGCCGGAGACATATCTCGTCGATGCCCAGGGCATCATCGTCTACAAGTACGTCTCGCCGGTCACGATCGACGTGTGGGAGCGCGAATTCCTGCCGCGTATCAAGCAGGCCGGAGCGAAAGGCGAATGAGAGCGCTGCTCGTCATGCTCGCCGCGCTGCTCGGCATGCAGCTCGCGTTCGCGATCGACACCGCCCCGGCCTTTGCCGATCCGGCGCAACAGGCGCGCTATGAGCGCATCATTCATCAGCTGCGCTGCCTGCAATGCCGCAGCGAGTCGATTGCGGATTCCGGCGTCACGCTCGCGGCAGATCTGCGCCGGCAGGTGCGGGAGATGATGGCTGCCGGCAAGAGCGACGAGGAAATCTATCAGCACATGGTCGATCGCTATGGCGACTACGTGCTCTACAAGCCGCCGCTGGCGGCGCGCACGCTGCTGCTGTGGGGCGGGCCGATCCTGCTGCTCGTCGGTGGCGCTGCCGTGGCAGTGTTCGTCATCGCTCGCAAGTCGAAGCTGCCGGACACCGATCCTGCCGATCCCGGCCTGGGTGCCTCGTGACCGGTTTCATCATTGCCTGCGCCGCCATGCTCGCGGCGGCTCTGCTGTGGATCGTGCTGCCGCTGCTGCGTACGAAAGCGGCGGACGCCGACGCCTCACGCAAGGAGCGGCGAATTTCCGCGCTCGTGATCGCCTTGGTCGTGCCCGCGCTGGCGGCCGGGTTGTATCTGACGTTGAGCAAATGGAAGTGGAGCGAAACGGCTGCGGACGTGGCGCGCGAACAGCAGATGGACGAATTGCTCGACAAGCTGAAGGCGAAGCTCGCGGAGAATCCCAACGACGTGAACGGCTGGCTGCTGCTCGGGCGCTCGTACGGCACGATGGGACGCTACGCGCTCGCGGTCGATGCGTTCCAGAACGCCTATGACCGATCGCAGGGGGAGAACGTCGAAGCGATGGTCGGCCTCGGCGAAGCGCTCGCGATGACCGATGAAGCCTCGCTCACGGGTCGTGCCGGTCGCCTGTTCGAGGCTGCGCTCGCCAAGGCGCCGAATCATCCGAAGGCGCTCTGGTACGGCGGTGTCGCGGCACTGCAAGCCGGCAACCTGCGTCTCGGCCGCGACCGCTTGCAGCTGCTGCTCGCGTTGAATCCACCAGCGGAGCTGCGCAGTGTGCTACAGCGGCAAATCCAGGACCTCGACCAGCAGCTCAACGAAGCGGGGCAGGGTGGACCCGCGGTGGCGGCAGGCGCAGAAGGCGCACCCGCCGCCGCACAGCGTTCGATCAAGGTCGCCGTTTCGATCACGCCCCAGATCCGCGAACAGTTGAAGGGCGGAACGTTGCCGCTCTTCATCCTGGCTCGCGACCCATTAGCGGCCGGGCCGCCGCTGGCGGTGCAGCGCCACAGCTCCTCGGACCTGCCGATCACCGTCGAGCTGAGCGAGCGCGATGCAATGATTGCAGCTCGTACAATCGCCAGCGTCCCACGAGTACAGGTCGTCGCCCGCCTGTCGCGCTCGGGCACGCCTCAGGCCCGCAGCGGCGACTACTACGGCGAAGCCGAGTACGATTTTTCGCAGAATGCAGCCGCGGGCACCGGCACTTTGAATATCATCATCGACCGCGCCGTGCCGTGACCGCCTTTCAGACCTGATGCCAGCCACGACCCAGAGCTCCCCGACCCGGATTTCCTTCGGCAGCCTGCCCTCCATGGTGCCGGCCTATGTGCGAGTGCTCCTCAGCAGGAAGCCGTACGTTGCTCCGCCCGAAATCGTCATCGAGCCGGTGGAGCTCGAGGCGCGGCGCGTCATGCTGTCGCCCGCGCACTTGCAGCGCTATCGTGACGTGTGCTCCGTCCCCGACGGTGCGGAGCTGCCGCCGGCGTACCTGCATCTCGTTGCGATGCCGATGCACATGCAACTGTTCATCTGTCGCAACTTCCCGGTGAAAGTGCTCGGCCTGATTCACCTGCGCAACACCATTCGTGTACTGCACCCGGTCGATGTGCGCGCACCGCTGCGCCTGACGGTGCATTTCGACACGATGCGACTCACGGACTTCGGCCAGGAGTACGACTTCGTGACGCGTTACGAGCAGAACGGCGTCGTCGTCTGGGAGGAAGTGAGCACGATGTTCGCGCGCGGCAACGCGCCACCGAAAGAGGGCGCGAAGCGCGCGGGGATCGAGCGCGCGAATCCGCCGGAGAGCGGCGTGTCGACCGAGACGCTCGACGTGCGGGACAACACAGGCTGGCGCTACGCGCGGGTCTCCGGCGACTTCAATCCGATTCATCTCACCACGCGCACAGCGCAGATGTTCGGATTCAAGCAGGTGGTCGCACACGGTATGTGGTCGCTCGGCCGCTGCCTCGCGGCGGCAGCCCCGCACTTGCCGAAAGGACGGATGCAGGTCGACACGCAGTTCAAGCTGCCGGTCTACATTCCATCGCAGGCGCTGTCGCGCACGTGGAACGTCAGCGAGACCGTGGAGATCGCGATGTGCACGATGCGCGGCGATCGATTGCATCTCGCGATGCAGGTTCGCCCGCTATGAGCGCGACGATCGTCGACCTGCTGAGCGCCATCGAATCGCGCGCCAGCGCACTGAAGCTCATGGAGCCCGGTCCGACGCGGAGCCATCTTGAACAAATCATGCGCGCTGGCGTGCGCGCACCGGACCACGGCCGCTTGCGCCCCTGGCGCTTCGTGGTGCTCGAAGGCGCCGCACGCGACAAGCTCGGCGACGAGATGGCGCGGTTGTCGCTGGCAAAGTTTCCTCAGTCCATGCCAGAGCAGCTGGACGCCGCACGCCGCAAGGCGCTGCGCGCGCCGACGATCGTCGTCGTGGCCGCCAGGGTCACGCCAGGGAAGATTCCTGAAGTGGAACAGATCAGCGCCGTCGCAGCCGGCGTCGAGAACATGGTGCTCGTGGCCCAGGCACTGGGCTATGGCGTGATGTGGAAAACCGGCGCGCCGGCCTACGATGCGCAAACGAAGGCGATGCTCGGTCTCAGCGCGCAGGATCACATCGTCGCATTTCTGTATCTCGGCACGACTGCGCTCGCGGGAACCGCGGCGCCCGCTTCCCTCGAAGGCGCGGTCAGCTGGATGGAGTGAGCGCCGGCGAGCCTGCGTTGCGAGAGCGCAGGGCGCACCGGCGTCGTATCGCTGCTGCGGACGCGACGATCTGCGGCAACTCAGAAGGATCGTAGGGCTTCGAAATCATGGCGACTGCTATGTCGGAGTGGGCGCGCGCCACTGCCATTTGTCCCGTGGTGAAGACCACCGCCGTTCCGTAAAGCGTCCGCAGCTGACGCGCCAACCCGATTCCAGCGCTGGGAAATTCCAGATCGACGTCGATGAGCGCGACTTCCGGTGCCCGCTTGCTTGCCAACTCAAGTGCATCTCGTGCGGTGTGCACCGGCCCGAGCACAGTGTGCCCTGCATCCTCGAGCATCGCGGCCGAACAGTAGGCAACGATGACTTCGTCTTCGACCACCAATACGACTATCACACGATCACTCTGATTAACCCTGTATAAAGACAAGGAACCAGCGCCGCCGCGAGTTCCGATCGCGGCGGCGTGTGAGACATTGCCGATGGTCGAGTCGCGGATCGTCTACTTGCCGAGTTTCGCCTCCGTCGCGAACGCGCGCAGCAGAATGCGCTCCCGTGCCTCCGCCGGCAGCGGAACGCGAGCCGCATCGTTCTTTGCGACGGAATCAGCGTTGCCGTGTCCGTGCTCGTCGACTGGGAACACCCACACCGGAATCTGTTCGCCCGTGCCCGCCTTCAGAGCGTAGCCAGTGATCTGTCCGTTGTTGTTGATGTCGTTCGCCGTGTACACGTGGTCGGCGTAGTCGTCCTGCACGAGCTCGTTCAGATCCATCATTACGCCGTGGTCGTAGAAGAACGCACGACAGCTCGCGAAGCCCGCAGTGCACGAGATGCCGACGATCTGACCCTTGTCGTTGATACCGAGCGCCTGGCTCAGGCTGTCGCCCGGCAGCACGCCGAGATTTTCGATACCGCGGCCGCGCGTCCAGCGGAATGCCTGCGCATTGAAGTTCACGCCATCTGCGGCCGAGACGTTGGAGAAGCCGACGATGTCGCCATGCTCGTTGATTGCCATCGGCGTATTCCACGCGACGCCGCCGAGTGTGCCGAGGGAAATAGTCTTGCCCTGGTCCCACAGCACCATGTGCTCGGCGCTGACACCGCCCACGGCTGTGCCGCACGCGCCGGAAATACCGACCGCCTGACCTTTGTTGTTGATGGCCGTGGCGGCGCTGGTGCGGTCATTGCCCAGCGGCGGCAACTCGCGCATCTCGTCCTTTCCCGGACCCCAGAGCGCCGCGCGGAACTGGAGCTTCTGCGGCGCCACGCACGAGGAGTCTTCCACCGTGTTCTCCGCCCAGCCGACGACCTGGCGCAGATTGTTCGCGCCGGTTGCGAAGCCGTTGTCGCCGCCGAAAGTGGGCAGCGCGCGGATCTTGCCTTCTTCCCACACGACACCGAGGCACGTGGCGGCGGTACGCGTCGGCGCCGCGAAGAACTGACGACAGCTCCACCGCTCGCCGCGCGGTTGCGGCGTCGTCGTCTGCGCGATGCCGGCGACGAGTCCATTGGTGTTCTTCACCGGCCACGCGATGGCGCTGTTCGGGCCGCCGAGCGTGCCGAGATCGAAGCGAAAACCGTAGAGCCACAGCATGGCGTGGCGGCTGTTGTTGTCGGCGAGATTTGCGTAGCCGCCGACCAGGTTGAGGTCATTGATGCTGTTGCCGACGTTCTCGGCGCCACCGAGCGTGGAAAGATTCACGACACGATAGTCAGGCCGCCGGTGGCGGAGACTGTTCGTGTCATCGGCGAGCGTGGCGCCGACAGTGAGGGTGGCGGCCGCAGCGAGCGTCCACCGCGCGATCGAAGTGTTCATAGCAGGATCTCCCGGGCTGTTGACGCTTCGATGTAACTGCCGGGCAGGACACGCTACTCGCCACTTTCGGACGCAACTAGCGCGCGTACTTCGCGCCTAGCCGCATCGGCCGGAATTCATAGGATCGGACAGCCGCGCCGTACTCGCGCGCAGCAGGAAAGGACTACGCAATGCCGAACAGTCGCGCGAAGTTCTCCGAGTAGAAGTGCGTCTGCGCAGACGCGCTGCAACTCGCGAGCGAGCTGCCGAAGCGTTCGAGCGGATGACGTCCGCCTTCGGCGTGCGGATAGTCGCTCGAGAACAGATAGAGGCGGCTGTCGGACTGTCGGATGAGGTCGCCGACGTCCTCGTACACGTACGGCGTGAACGCCATGTGCTCGATGATTTGCTGCGACGGCCGGCGCGTCAGCGACTTCAGCTGCGGATCCGATTTGCTCCAGATGTCCGCGATCCAGTCGAGCCGCTTGATCATCGCAGGCACCCAGCCGGCGCCGAGCTCGATCACGCCGCCGCGCAGAGTGCGATGCCGCTCGAACGCGCCGTCGAGCACGAGAGCGCCAACGAACGTCTCGGCGGGCTGATGCAGCGAAGTCATGTCTTTGCCGCGGACGTTCTCGCCGGTGCCGAGCCAGTCGGTCGGCACGGGCCGACCCGTGTTCATCCACGCGGCATCGATCTGCAACGGCACGCCGGCGACGTGCAGGACGAATGGCACGCCCGCCTCGGCGAGCCGCGCCCAGATCGGATCCAGATCGCTATGGCCGGGCGAGCGGCCGCCGCACGGCCGATGCGGCACCCAGACTGCAGCGAGGTTGAGCCGCAGAATGTGTTCCAGCTCGACGAGCGAGGTCTGCGGATCGTCGAGCGGCAGCAACGCTACTCCCATCAGTCGCGGATCCTTGCCGCAGAACTCCGCCATGGCGCGATTGTGAGCGCGCGCCGCGGCGTAACGCTCTTCGAGCGGGCGCTCCAGCGAGAAGGCCAGGCTTTCGGAGAATGTCGCGAACACGAGCTGGCGCGCGAACCCCAGCAGGTCGAGCGCCTGCGCGCGCTCGTCACGATTGAATGCGCCGAGCGCCATGTAGCCCTTCGGTCCGCTGATGAGCGCATCGCCGAGCGCGAGCAGCTCGGCCACCTCGCGCTCGCCATGTCGGCGAGTACGTGCAGCTTCCTCAACGAGGTTCGCCAGCCGGCCGACGCGCGGCAGCCTGAGCGGAGGCAGTCGATCCTTCATGTCCGGATCGATGTACTCGGCGAGAAAATCCGGCAGCTCCATGATGTGACTGTCGGCATCGTAGAACGTGCGACCTTGCGCGTACGTCATGAGCGGATCCCCGAGCGGCGCGAACCGCTCGGACGTTACCGCAGCGCGCAGGCAAACGCGACTCTAAAACGCGTACTGCGTTCGCAATGCGTAGATGTCGAGGTCCTGGCCGATCTGCACACCGAGCGGCGGCGTTGCCGGCGCCGGCCCGAACGGCGTCAGATTGCCGACGCCTGCGGGATTCAACCGATCGACGTCGACGTGCAGCCAGTTGAGCATCAGCTTCACGTTGGAGTCGATGTACCAGTTCACGCCGAGCGTCAGGATGTCCTGCGTGCCGCCGCGAATCGCATCTGCGGTTGCGGCAGTGCCGTCGAGACCGGCATGAAAATCCAGGTCCAGGTGCGAATAGCGCAGCCCTAGTTCCCATGCGCCGAGCCCGCCGCTCGACGTGAAGGGAATGAAGGGGCGCGGCGACTGGAACGCGCCGCTTGCGGGATCGTAGCGGCGTGTCTCGCCGGTGAGGATCCAGCTGCCCTGCACATAGTAGCCATCGAAAGTCGGATCGGGCAGCGTTGCGGTTGTGGCAGTCCGCTCGATGCCGAAGCGGAAGCTCTCGCCTTGCAGGTACCAGTTCTTCCAGTTCGCACCGGCCTCGATGCCGTACACGTATGCCGAATCGGTATCGATCGAACCGGTGTCGACCAGCCGTGTACTGTCGACGCGAATCTCCGGGCGATCGCGCAAGCGCAGGACGTGTCGCTGCGCGGTCGCGGCACTCGATCCTTGATCGGGCGGCTGGAACACATACGTGCCCGACAATCCCGCGTGGATGTTGTAGTCGGAGGAGGTGGCGATCACGCCGCCGAGCCGTCCCACGGCCGCGAGCTGTGAATCGAACACTTCGGCATCGTTGACGGTCCGGCTCGTCAGCGTGAGCGAGCTCATCCAGCGCGCGCCGCTGCCGCGCACACCGAGACCTATGCGGCCATCTGCGCCGCCAAGCGAGCGTGACAACTCCGCGGGGGAGGCACGCTCGATGAAGAGCGTGCTTTCGACGCTCGTGCCGTCGTCCATGTTCGCCGGCGGCGAGAAGGCGCCGACCTGGATCGTGAACGGCGCGAAGCCGCTGTAACCGAGCCAGAAGTCGTTGATGCGTGCCGGGCCTTCGGTGCCGGAACCGCCGAGCTCTGCCAGCACGCGATAGCTGAAGTCGCGACTGAAATTGCCTTCGAAGCCGAAACGCGCGCGACGGAAGTAGGCGCCGTCGGAGAAGTCGCGGGCTGCGGCAGTCTCGCGATTCGCAGTCGCGCCGACCGAGCCGCGACGGAAGTCGGTGGCGATCCCGCCATCTGGATCCTCGCCGTGGTGGGCGGCGTCGAGCTGCACGACGCTGCGCAAAGATATGGACGAGTGACCGTCGGCGCTGGTGATCGCCGGTCGAGCGTTGATGATCGCCACACGCGGGGCATCTTGGGCAGCCAGCTTGGCTTGTTGCATGTCGCTGGCGAGCTGCTCGACCGTGGCACCGGCACCGGACGACGAGGTCGCGAGTTGCTGGCGCAGACGCTCGATCTCCTGCTGCTGTTGTGCGAGTTGCTCCTGCTGCTTGGCCAGCGCCTGCTGCAGGACGTTCAGTTGCTGCTCGATCGCGGCCGGGTCGGATGCGGCGAATACCGGCGATGCAACGAGCGCAGCGACCAGTGCCGCATGCGAGATGCGGAAGGACGAATCGGACATCGGTCAGCTCCTCAACGCTGCGGGGTCGTCGTGAACCCGTATTTCTTGAAGATTTCTTGCGCGGGCGCGCTTTGCAGGAATTCCACGAACTGACGCGCGGCCGGTCGCGCGCTGGAGGTCACCGCGACCGGATAGACGATCGGCGAGTGTGAGTCGGCGGGGAAGAAGTCGACGACCCGGACGCGTTTTTCGACGCGCGCGTCCGTTTCGTAGACGATGCCGAGCGGCGTTTCGCCGCGGGCGATGAACGCAAGTGCGGAGCGCACGTTGTCGGCGCGCACCAGCCGGTCCGCGATGTCGTTCCAGACGCCGAGCGATGTCAGTGCCGAGCGTGCGTACTTGCCCGCGGGGACGGAATCCGGATCTCCGGTAGCAAGCCGGCCGTTGCTGCAGAGCGCCGCAGCGAGATCGAATCCGGGCGCGATCTTCAGGTCGATCTTGCTGTCGGCCGGCGCTACCAGCACCAGGCGATTGCTGAGCACATTGCGTCGCGTGGTGCGGTCGACGAGGTTGCGTGCCTGGACGTAATCCATCCATTCGAGATCCGCCGAGAAGAAAACGTCGGCGCGCGCACCCGACTCGAGCTGCCGCGCGAGCGCCGAGCTGGCTGCGAAGGAGAACTTCACCGGCTGCTGCGTTTGCTGTGTGTAGGCTTTGCCGATCTCGTCCAGGGCGTTCGTCAGCGATGCCGCTGCGAAGACCAGCAGAGCCTCGTCCTTCGATTCGGCAGCGCCTGCTGGCGCGCCAAACGTGCCGAGCAAGACCGCGCCAAGGCTGAGCGAAACGGCGCGCCACTTGCGAAGTCCAAGACGAAACATGCGGGTGCTGCTCCTTCGTCGGTTCGTTATATCTGAGCGGACATAACGATACGGACCGCTGACCGGGCGCGCAAGCGCCGGTGCCCGTTTGGCAGTAACATTGACCGTATGAGCAAGGCGCACACGCCGACGATCCGTCTGCGGATCGACCTGAGCCCCGACAGCGCAATCGGCCCCGGCAAGATCGCGCTGCTCGAGCACATCGAGGCCACCGGCTCGCTGTCGCAGGCGGCGCGCGAGCTCGGCATGAGCTACCGCCGCGCCTGGCTGTTGCTGAACGACGTCAACCGGATGTTCTCCGACCCAGCTACGACAGCCAGCGTCGGCGGCAGCGGCGGCGGCGGCGCGCAGCTGACTGAACTCGGTCGCGCTATCGTCAAGGCGTATCGCGAGATCGAAGATGCAGCCGAGAAAGCTGCCGGCACCCGTATCGCATGGCTCGCGAGCTGCCGGCGCAAGTCCGGCCGGCGCAGCGCATCGGTTCGACGGCCCCTGACACCCTCGGCACGCAAAGCACATGCCGCACGCAAGTAGCGTCCTCGTGTTGTTGGCTACCGTTTGCAGTACGGCACCGGCCTGCGCCGAGTCCGTTGCAGCGAGCTACCACCCGCCACGAACGCTCGACGGCCACCCGAGCTTCGAAGGCAACTGGACCAACGCCACGATCACCTCGCTGCAACGACCGGCGCGCTATACGTCGCTGGTCATTCCGCCTGGCGAGGTCGCTGCCCAGACGGCGTCGCATCCACAGGTCGTGCGTCAACGCACGGACGACGACCTCGACGAGAGCAAGCCGCTGAACGGCTCCGACCTGAAGGGCGGACGCGGCTACAACGCCTTCTGGATTGCTCCCGGCACGACGTTCGCGCGTGTGCGGGGCGAGTACCGCACGTCGTGGATCGTCGATCCGGCCGACGGCCAGATCCCGTTTCGGGAGGGCGTGCGCGAGCGCCTGGACGAGGCGCGCGGCGGCTTCGACGGCCCGGAGGCCCGCCCGCTCGGCGAGCGCTGCATCATCAACAGCAACAGCGCCGGTCCGCCGATGCTGAACTACTTGTACAACAACAATTACGAATGGGTTCAGACGGCCGACGCGCTCGTCATTCGCGCGGAGATGAACAACTACGCGCGTATCGTGCGCATCGGCGGCCATCATCCGCCGGCGCCTGTTGTCGCTCTGCACGGCGACTCGATCGGGCACTGGGAAGGAGACACGCTGGTTGCCGAGACGTCCAGCTTCCATCCTCTGCACGCCACAGGCGTCGTGCCGCTCACCGAAGGGGCAAAGGTAATCGAGCGCTTCACGCGAGTTTCACCCAGCGAAATTCTCTACGAGTTCACGGTCGAGGATCCCGCCCTCTACGCGCGTGCCTGGCGCGGTGAGATGACTTTCAACGCGACCCGCGAACGCGTTTTCGAATACGCCTGCCACGAAGGCAACTACGCGCTGCCCGGAATTCTGGCGGGGGCGCGCGAAGAAGAGCGGCGCGGAGTTATGCCGTAGCCTTCGCGGTACGCGCAGGGTAGTCTGTGCGCACCGCTTTCATGGGGAGACCGTCGTGAAGAGAGCGATCCTGGCGCTGGCGCTGTTGACTGTTGGCATAGCCGCGATGGCGGGTACCGATGCGAAGCGCGTCGGCGATTTCTCCCTGCTGGATCAGCAGGGCTACTTCCACCAGATGAGCTACTACGATGACCACAAGGCGATCGCCCTGCTGGTTCAGAGCAGCGGCCGGCCGGTGAGCGACAAGGACCTCGCAGCCTTCAGCGAGGCGCGCGCGAAGTACCAGGACAAGATCAAGTTCTTCATGATCGACCCGGTCGCGAACGAAACGCGTGCTTCGGTCCAGCAGGAGCTGGATAAGCACAGCCTAGACATTCCAGTGCTGATGGATGAGACGCAACTGGTCGCCGAAGGGCTCGGCATCAGCAAGGTCGGCGAGGTGTTCCTGATTCAGTCGGGCACGACCGACGTGCTGTATCGCGGCCCGGTCGACAAGTATTTCGTGCGCGCGATCGACGACGTGCTCGCCGGCCGTGAAGTGAAGAAGGCCAAGGTCAGAGCGCGCGGCGCTGCCGTCACGTATGTCGCCGCGGCCGATCGCGGCCATCGCAAGAGCTCGATCTCGTACTCGAAAGACGTCGCGCCCATCCTCGCCGAGAACTGCGCGCGCTGCCATCGCGAAGGCGGCATCGCGCCATTTGCCATGAACAGCCACGCGGTCGTTCAGGGCTTCGCACCGATGATTCGCGAGGTCGTGCTGACCAAGCGGATGCCGCCGGGGCAGATCGATCCGCATGTCGGCGACTTCAAGGAAACGTTCGCGCTGACGCCGCAGGAGCAGCAGACGCTGATCCACTGGATCGAATCGGGCGCACAGAAGGACGAGGCGGTGGATCCGCTCACTCAGCTGAAGTGGCCGGCGACCAAGTGGGCGTACGGCGAGCCGGATCTGGTCATCCGCATTCCGGCGCAGGACGTGCCGGCGAGCGGCGTGCTCGACTATCGCTATATCAAAGTGCCGATCGAAGGGCTGGAACGCGACCGCTGGGTACGCGCGAGCCAGTACATCGCAGGCGACCGGACGGTGCTGCACCACACGCTCAATCAACTGATTCCGCCGGATGCGCCGAAAGATCAGCGCATCGACTTCGGCCGCGCCGATCCGAACGCAGCGCGCATCACTGCGTACATTCCGGGCGCACAGCCGCAGCAGGAACCGCCGAACACCGGCGGACTGCTGAAGAAGGGCTCGACGCTGGCGCTGCAGCTGCACTACACCACGAACGGCAAGGCGACTGTCGACGCAGGCGAGATCGGCCTGTGGTTCTACAAGGATGACGAGGTGCCGACCGAGCGCATGATTCCGGACTGCGCCTGCATCTTCACGCAGGGCTGGGATCCGATCCCGCCGTTCGATCCCGATCACGAGATGCGGCAGACGATCACGATCAAGAAGGACGCACACCTGTACAGCATGCTGCCGCACATGCACTTCCGTGGTAAGCGCATGCGCTTCTACGCCGAGTATCCGGACGGACGCAAAGAGGAATTGCTCAACATCGCGAAGTACAACTACAACTGGCAGCTGGACTACGAGCTGAAAGAGCCGAAGTTCATGCCGGCCGGCACCAAGGTCACCGCGGTCGCGGCGTTCGACAACTCGACGCAGAACAAGGCGAACCCGGACCCGGCGCGCAAGGTGCCGTGGGGCCAGCAGAGCTGGGACGAGATGTTCTTCGGCGCGGTGACGTACAAGTTTGTCGATCAGGGCGGCACGCGCGTCGCGCAGGATCAGAAGAACTGACGCAGTTAACAGAAGAACTGCAGCAGCTCCTCGGCGGTCTCCGCTGAGTTCTGCTCGGGAAAGAAATGGCCGCCCGCGATCGGGCAGCCTTTGACTTCATCGGCCCAGTTGCGCCAGACAGTCAGCGGCCCGCCGATGTCCTGATACCAAGTGTCGAGCGCGCTGCCGGCGCTCCACAGCACCAGCAGTGGACACTGGATCCGCCGTCCGGCGACGCGATCTTCCTTGTCCTGCTCGATGTCCAGCGTGGCAGCGGCGCGGTACTCCTCGCAGATCGCATGGATCGACTCGCGATCGCTCAGTGCCGCGACATAGGCGGCGCGGACATCATCCGGAAACGCAGCTGCATCCGAGCCCCAGCCGCTCAGAGCATCGTCGATCACGGCCTGCGGCGCGCCGGCGATCAGCGATTCCGGCAGCGGTGACGGTTGCGCGAGCAACGACCAGGGCCAGAACCCCAATGCAAAGCGTGCATCGGCGCGTGCGAATGCGTCGCTCGTGGGAATGATGTCGAGGACGGCAAGGCGTTCGACCTGCTTGCCGTGATCCAGCGCCAATCGATACGCGACGCGTGCTCCGCGATCGTGACCGGCAACGCCGAAGCGATCGAAGCCGAGCTTCTGCATCATGCGCACCATGTCGAGGGCCATCGTGCGTTTCGAGTAGGGCGAGTGATCCGGCTGCGATTTCGGTTTGCCGCTTGCGCCATAGCCACGCAGATCGGCGCAGACAACTGTGAAGTTCTCCGCGAGCTCGAGCGCCACGCGATGCCACATCACGTGCGTCTCGGGAAACCCGTGAAGCAATAAGAGCGGTGCGCCGCTACCGCCGCGGCGAATGAAAATCGCGGTGTCTTCTGTCTCGACCGTCGCCGATTCGAATCCTTCGAACATACGAGAGCTCCGTCAGTGCCTTCGATGCAATTCAACGCACCGGAAGGGGAGGCGGTGTCGTCGATCTCTTCAGGCCACGGGAAAGCTGTTGCAAACAAGAATGATTCGCATTACAGTTTTCAGGTCTCTGCGGGATAAGCCCAAGAACAGGGAGAACGGTGGTGCTGCTCGAGAACGATCCTTCACGAATCGCCCAGTCGCGGGGCCCGCTCGCCGCAGCGATCAGCGTCATTCTTGGAGCTGCGAGCCCGTCGATCCTGCATGCACAGGAGACGTCGTCGTCGGGTGATCCGGCCGTGGTACTCGCTGCGGCCGCAGAAGGAGACTCATCAGAACGCGCCTCTCGATCGGGCCGGCGGCGCAGTCCGACGCTCGAAGAAGTCACGGTCGAGGGCCAGAAGTACCGCAGCGAAGTGTCCTCGCCGAAATACACGGCCGAGCTCGTGAACATGCCGCAAACGGTGGTGGTGATTCCGAAGACCGTGTTTCGCGAGCAAGCCGCGATCACGCTCTCTGACGTCCTTCGTAACACGCCGGGCATCACGATGCTGGCGGGCGAGGGCGGCGGCGCTTCCAACACCGCCGGCGACAGCTTCTTCATGCGCGGCTTCGATGCAACCAACAGCATTTTCATCGACGGCGTGCGCGACCAGGCTGCTTACAGCCGCGATGTATTCAATCTCGATCAGGTCGAAGTGTCGAAAGGCCCGTCGGGCTCGTACACGGGACGCGGTAACGCCGCGGGCTCCGTGAACCTCGTGACCAAGACGCCGACCGAGCAACCGCTGCGGCTGATGGGCGTCACATACGGCACGAACGATCACGTGCGCGGCACGGCTGATTTCAATCAGCCGCTGTCGGAATCGTTCCTCGGTGGCACGGCAGTGCGTCTCAATGCCATGTGGCAGGACGGCGGCGTCGCCGGCCGCGACGAAGTCCAGCACGATGCCTGGGGCATCGCGCCGTCGATCGCATTCGGTCTCGACGCCGATACGCGACTTGCGTTAGCGGCTCAGATCCTGCGGCAGGAGAACACGCCGGACTACGGGCTGCCAGCCGCTGCACTGCCAGGCCTCGCTCCCAGCACGCCGCCCGTCGGGCACGTCGACCAGAGCAACTTCTACGGCATTGCCGACATCGACTTCGACGATGTCGACTCCGACAGCTACATGGCGCGCTTCGAGCACGATTTCGCACCGGGCGTGACGCTGCGCAATCTCACGCGTTACAGCGACAATCATCGCTTCGCGGTGATCACGACCATCCAGAACGCCGATGCCTTCGATCCCGCCAGCGGTCTCGTGACGCGCGCGCGGCAGATCAACGAGCGCATCAATCGCAACTTCACGAATCAGACGAATATGAATTTCGGGTTCCAGACCGGCGGTCTGGAGCACGCAATGAGCGCCGGTGTCGAGTACGCCGACGAGACGCAGATCAGCCCGGGCCGCACCGGCGCGGGCACGGCGCCGCCGACCGACATCTATCATCCGAATCCCCACGATCCAGTCACGGATTACGCGCCGGCACGCACTGGCGCGTTCACAGAAGGCGAAACGGAAACCTTCGCCGCGTATGGCTTCGACACGATCGAGTTGAGCCGCCAATGGCAGGTGTCCGCGGGGATGCGCGTCGAGCGCTACGACACCGACTTCCTCAGCGTCGCAGTCCCCGGATCGGGCACGCCCGACATCAAGCTGGATGTGTCGGACACGTTGACCAGCTGGAATGCCGGCCTGGTGTTCAAGCCGCTAGACAACGGCAGCGTCTACGTCTCCGCCGCAACGACTCAGACGCCGCCGGGCGGCCTCAATTTCACGCTGTCGCCGACGTCGACGAACGCCAACAACCCGGCGCTAGAGCCGCAGAAGTCGACGAACTACGAGCTCGGCACGAAGTGGCAGGTGCTCGAAGGCCGCCTGTCGACGACCGCAGCAGTTTTCCACACCGTCAACACCAACGTGATCACGAGCGAGACGATCGGCGGCACGGTCGTGGCAGTGAGCTTCGACAGCGAGCAGCAGGTGGACGGCGTCGAGTTGACCCTGAGCGGGCTGATCACACCGCAGTGGCAGGTGTTCGCGGGATACACGTACCTCGACAGCGAATTCACCAAGTCGGTCGCGCCGGGTCAGCAGGATGCCACCTTGCAATGGACGCCGAGGAATTCCGGCAATCTGTGGACGACCTACCAGCTGCCGTTCGGCTTCTCGGTCGGCGGAGGCGTGCGCTACATGGATACGGTCGCACGCAGTTCGACCAGCACACCGACCGGTACTGGAGCGGCGAGTACGCCCGATTACTGGGTCTACAGCGCGACGGCCGCGTGGCAGGCGAACGATCGGGTCACGTTGCGACTCAACGTCAACAACCTCACCGACGAGGTTTACGTGCTCGGCCTGAACAACAACGGTGGGCGCTACAACCCCGGTCCGGAGCGCTCGTATCTGCTGAGCGCGGACTTCGCGTTCTAGTCCGCTGCGAGACACGCGCTTGCTGTTGCAAATTCCAGGTGTGCTCGCGGCGCAGGAACTGGCTCACTCGCAGCGACTGCTCGAGCACGCCGAGTGGATCGACGGCCGCGTGACCGCGGGTCACCAGTCCGTGCAGGTCAAGCACAATAGCCAGCTGGCGGAAGACTCCGAGGCGGCGCGCGAGCTCGGCAA
>Ga0209382_10000882_pt1 | contig 48572 bp, 48 predicted proteins | sample SoiMetdeltSBSDD5_FD_187599 | JGI IMG/M metagenome (GOLD analysis project Ga0209382, IMG submission 187599) | Bulk soil microbial communities from a Populus tree surrounding site in Tennessee, USA - Soil MetaG P. deltoides SBSDD5 (SPAdes) (version 2) | ecosystem: Environmental > Terrestrial >...
CGGCCACTACGTCGCCGGCAACCTCGCCGCCCGCCACAACATCAACGTCACCCTCCACAACTCCCCCGGCCACGGCATCACCGCCACCATCAACCTCCCACCCACCCTCCTCACCACCGAGTCGGCGACGGGCGAGGTCGACACCGCGCCCGGTGCACCGGAGCTGACGAGCGAGTTCATCCCCCGGGCCGAGGACGTGCCGCCGGTCGCCCGGCGAGCCAACGGCAAGCCGCCGGTCGCGCCCCGCGAGCCGGCTGCGCTCGCCAGCCTCGACGAGCTGACCGCCGACGAGCCGGTGCTCGACCCGCTGATGCCGGTGCTCGACACCACGCTCGAACCCGTTCTCGATGCGCCGTTGGAAGCCGTCCCGGAGCACGCCGAGACGCCCGACTACGCCAGCGCCCTCGCCGGCGACGCGGAGCTCCCCGGCGTGGCCGACCAGACCCTCAGCGGGCTCGCCAAGCGGTCGCACAACGTCGGCGGCCAGGCCGCGATCCCCACACGACCCGACCGGCCGAAGCCGCCGGGCCTCGACGACGACCTCATCCGGACGCTGGAGGCCTACACCACCGGGCTCCACAAGCCGGTCACCGACCTACCCCCCACGGCACCCCAGCCGGTCTTGCCGTCGCGGGACCACCTCGCTCCCCCGCCGGCGCAGCCCCCGGACCTGCCGGCCACCCCCCAGCGCCGGCGCCTCGCCGATCAACTCGGCAGCCGGGCCGGCTCGGCCGGTGGTGCCTACCGCGACGACCGGGATCGCTCCTACGGCCCGGACTACGACAGCCGGACAGGGGGGCCGCTGAGCCGCAGCGACGCCCCCACCGACAACCCGTTCGGCCCCGATCTCGACGGCCCGCTCGGCCCGCCGCTGGAGCGCCCCGAGGCACCGGCCGGCCGCTACCTGGCCGGCAACGACCGCCCGAGCGGCCGTGGCGGCCCTGGCGGTCCGCTCGGCGACTACGACCGCCCACGCGGGCCTGGCGGCCCCGGATCGCTCGCCGGCAACGACCGCCCGGCCAGCCCTGGCCCCCTCGGCGACTACGACCGCCCGGGTGGGCCTGGCGCCCCCGGAGCCCCCGGAGCCCTCGGCGACTACGACCGGCCCACCGGCCCGCCGCTGGGCGGCCCCGGTGGGTCCCCGTTCGACAGCCCCGTCGGCCCCCCGCTCGGCGGGCCCGACGCCCCGGCCGCTCGACCTCCGTTCGACAGCCCCGTCGGCCCGCCACTCGGTGGTCCCGATTCGCCCGCCGCCAGGTCGCCCTACGCCGACCTCGACAGCCCTCTCGGTCCGCCGCTCGGCGGGCCCGACGCCCCCCGGGGACGCGGACGGCGCCCCGACGCCAAGGATCCCCTCGAGCCGGCGGTGGGCACCCCGCCGCCGATCGAGCGGCCGTCCCGGGGCGACCGTCGACGGCGCGGCGCAACCCCGCCTGCGGTCGGAGGGCCGCACTTCGCGGACAACGGCGGCGCGCCAGCCGCGCCCCCCGTCCCGATCACCCCTCCGCCGCTCGACAATTCTGGCCGCCCGGCGCCCCCGCCGGGCGGCCTACAAAAGCGCGTCCGAGGCGCCCAGATGCCCACCACCGAGCCGCTCAACCTCCGGCGCGGCGGCGGCCGTCAGGGCCCCCCGAGCCGGGAGACGGCATCGTCCCGCCCGGCTGCTCGGCCGCCGCAGGGCGAGCCCCCGGAGCCGAACGGCGACCACCGGGCCGCCGACGAGGTCTACGGCTTCCTGTCGAGCTTCAGCGCCGGCGTCCAGCGCGGCCTCGACGAGGCCCGCCGCCGCGGCCCCGACGACTGACGACGAGCGACGAGCCGCTAGCCCAGCTTGGTGAGCGTGCGGCGCAGGCCCCGGATGGCCTGGTGGATGCGCTGCTCGTTCTCGATCAGCGCGAACCGCACGTAACCCTCGCCGCCCGGCCCGAAGCCGATGCCCGGTGACGTGGCCACGTGGGCCTCGCGGACCAGCATCGACGCGAACTCGACCGAGCCCATCTCCTTGTACGGCTCGGGGATCGGCGCCCAGGCGAACATGGTGCCCCGGGGCCGGGGCACGTCCCAGCCGATGCGTAGCAGCCCGTCGATGAGGGCGTCCCGGCGGCCCTGGTAGACCTTGCCGACCTCGGCCGGGTAGTCCGTCTCCTCCCGCAGCGTGACCGTGGCCGCGATCTGGATGGGCTGGAAGGTGCCGTAGTCGAGGTACGACTTCAGCTTGGCCAGGGCCTGGACGATGGTGCGGTTGCCGACCAGGTAGGCGACCCGCCAGCCGGCCATCGAGTACGACTTGGTCATCGAGTACAGCTCGACCGCGCACTCCTTGGCGCCCTCGGCCTGCAGGATCGACGGGGGCCGGTAGCCGTCGAAGCCGAGCTCGGCGTAGGCGTTGTCGTGGACGATCACGATGTCGTGCTCACGGGCGAAGTCGACGACCTGCTGGAAGAAGTCGAGGTCGACGCAGGCCGTGGTGGGGTTGTGGGGGAAGCTGAGCACGATGACCCGCGGCTTGGGCCACGAGTACTCGTAGGCCTCCCGGACCCGCTCGACGAAGTCGCCGTCGGTCGACATGGGGATCTCGCGGGCGGCGGCGCCGGCGAAGAGTGGCCCCCAGATGTGGATGGGATACGACGGCGACGGGACCAGCGCGGCATCACCCGGGCCGAGCAGCACCCACATGAGGTGGGAGAAGCCCTCCTTGGACCCGATCGTGGTGATGATCTCGCTCTCGGGGTCGAGGTCGACGTCGAAGCGCCGCTTGTAGAGCCCGGCGACGGCCTCCCGGAGCTTGGGGATGCCGCGGCTGGCCGAGTAGCGATGGTTGCGGGTGTTGTGGGCCGCCTCGCAGAGCTTCTCGACCGCCAGCTCGGGCGACGGGATGTCGGGGTTGCCGAAGCCCAGGTCGACGACGTCCATCCCAGCTCGCCGGGCCTCCATCTTCAGACCGTCGATGATCGTGAAGACGTACGGGGGAAGTCCCTCGATGCGGCGAAGCTCCATGGAGCCACGGTAGCGCCCGGGGACCAGCGGGTTTCACCCCGTTTCGTCGCTGTTCACCCGCTGGACGGGTTGCTGGGGAGACAGTTGCTAGGCGCGTTGCCGGTGGAGCAGCGCCGCGCCGATGGCACCGGCCCGCTCGCCCAGCTGGGCGGCGACGATCTCGACGTCGGGCCGCTGGTCCTGGGCCATGACCAGGTTCCGGTAGTGCTCCCGGGTCGGGTCGATGAGCGGGTCACCGATCTCGACGAGGCCGCCGCCGATGACCACCACACCGGGGTCGAGCAGCGTGACGAGGTTGGCGAGGCCCATCGCCACCCACCAGGCGAACGAGCGGAGCAGCTCTCGCGCCTCGGCGTCACCCTCCGCCGCGGCCAGGGCGACGTGCTCGCCCCGCACCGCCATGAGGTCGTCGTGGGCCAGCTCCAGGGCCCGGCCGAGCCGCCCGGCCTCGGCCGCGTCCCGGGCGAGGCGCCCGAGACCGCTCCCCGACGCCATCCGCTCCCAGCAGCCCCGCCGCCCGCACGGGCACAGCGGTCCGGTCGGGTCGACCACCATGTGGCCGGCCTCGCCGGCGAAGCCGTGGGCGCCGTGGTCGATCCCCCCGGCGTCGACGATCCCCGCCCCGATGCCGGTGCCGAGGGTGACGAGGATGATGTCGGCGAACCCGCGGGCCGCGCCGGCCAGGTGCTCACCCCACGCGGCGCAGGTGGCGTCGTTGTCGACCGCGACCGGGATGTCGAGCCGCCCGGCCAGCGACTCCAGCACCGGCGTGTCGTGCATCTGCGGGAGGTTGGGCCCGACCCGCAGGACACCATTGCGGTCGACCAGCCCCGCGATGCCGACCCCCAGCGACTGCACCGACCCGTCGTCCAGCGCCTTGACCACGTCCATGATGGCCCCGAGGACCGCCTCGGCCCCATGGGGAGTCGGCACCTTGTGCTCGGCGAGCACCTGGGTCGGGTCGGCCCGGTCGACGATGACGCCGAGGATCTTCGTGCCGCCGACGTCGACGCCGGCGAGCAGTTCCGACGGCATGCGTCAGTATCGCAGGAAGGCGCCGATGCGCCCCATGACGTCGAGGTCGGCGTTGCCGATGCAGATGTCGACGCGACCGTTGTGCGCCAACACCTTCTCGACGACCTCCTCCACGATGTCCTCGACCTCGGTCATCTCGCCGCGGCAGCCCTTGCACTTGCGGCCGAGGAGCACGTGGGAGTCGCAGTCGTCGCAGCGCCAGCCGGGCGCGGTGTAGCCCCGGGACACGACGAGGTGGTCGATGCGGTTGGCGGCGAGGGCGTCGAGCACCGGGCCGAGCCCGACGACGCCCCGCCCGCCGGACGCCGTGGCGTCACGCAGCCGGCCGACGACCACTGCCTCGCGGTCCCGCTCGATCTGGGTCTCGGCGGCCTGGGCGGCGGCGAGCACCTTCTCGCGGTTGGCGCCCACGCCGACCGCGGCGCGTTGGCTGGCCAGCCGCTTGACGAGGTACGGGTGCAGGTGGGTGATCAGCTCAGGCGCCAGCGACTCGGGCGCGCCGATGACGAGGTGGGCGAAGGGGTAGTTCTGCCAGACCTCGAAGGCCACCCGGGCGGCGTTGCGCAGGTGCTGTTGGACGCGGGCCTCGAGGTGGTGGGGGTGGTCGCCGCCCCGGTCCTGCTGGCCGCGGGTGCTCTCCTCGCGGCGCAGGACGTCCAGCTGTTCGGAGTGCTCCACCAGCTCCCCCAGCGCGAACACGTACATCTGGGCCCGCTGGCGATCGGCGAGCAGCACCCCGATGGGCTCGTGCTCCCGCAGCACCGACTCCAGCTGGCCGACCGCCGGCACCTGGTTGATGACGAGCTGGCTGCGGACCGGCACCGGCAGCTCGATGACCTCCCACAGGTCGAGGTCCGAGCAGGCGAAGATGGCCAGGCCGCGGGTGCGGGACCGGTCGATGCCGCCCCGCACCAGGCGACCGATCCGCTGCAAGTCGTCCTGGACCGATGGCTCCCGCTCGGCTTTGAGCTTCGCGTCCTTCAACAGGAGGTCGACCTCTCGCTCGAGGTCGGGATAGCGGGCCACCCGCCGACCATCCACGTCCAGGTAACAACTCGTGATCGGAGCCCCACCGCCTCTGATGGATGCCAGCTCCCGGATCGTGGACTCGGTGATGGCCGCCACGGGCGCCTCCTGTGCGGGTCGCTTGGGTCAGAGACTGCCCGGATGCTACGCCACGCAACCCTCGTTCTGGCCTGGATCCGAGGGCTCAGGTCACCGGGATGCGCTGGATCTTCGGCTCGTCGCCGTCGTCACCTGATGTGTCGTCAGAGCGTGACGCTCCGGGGCGCCAACCGGGGACGACCGAGCGCACCAGATCGCTGACGGCGCCAGTCACGTTGCCAGCCATCCCTGTCAGCGATGCGACGGTGTCGGGGTCGTCGACCAGCTCCTCGGCGACGTCGAGCGCCGCCCGCGCCGCCGCGATGATCTCCCGCGCCGCCGCCTGCAGGTGCTCGATCCCCTCCCGCGCCTTGTCGTGCGCGAACTGCGCCCGCTTCTCCCCCGCCTCGCCGTGTTCCCCCTCCGCTTCCCCTCCAGGGTTGGAGGGATCCGGATCGGCGGGGGGTTCGTCGAGGCCGTCGAACTCGATCACGCGAACGTCACCTCCAGGAGGCCCTTCTCCAGGTGGGCGCCGGTGACCTCCCGGCGCGCCAGGGTGTCGGGCAGGGTGATGGCCCGGCGGTACGGCCCGACCCGGACCAGCAGGTCGGCATCGGTCCGACCCAGCTCCAGCTCGTCCTTATCGGTGAACGGCAGGTCGATCTCGAGCACGTAGCCGTCGACCCCGTCCTCCCGCGGCCGGGCCCGCAGCCCGGGACCCTCGGCCAGCCGAGCGGTCGGGTCGTCGCCGTCGTAGAGGGCGGCCGCGATGCGGCGCAGCGGTTCGAGGCCCACCGGCTCGTCGGGCTGCCATGGCACCTCGAGGATCGGGAGCGGGGCGAAGCTGTCGGCGATCGCGGCGAGGTGCTCGGTGTGGAGCTCCCGCCATCGCGCCAGGAACGGGTCGGCGACATCGTCGGGTAGCACCCGGTTCGCGACGACTGCGTCGACCTGGTAGCCGAACAGGGACAGGTAGGTGTAGGTGCGTCGGGCCTCGGCGATGACGATCCGCTCGGGGTTGACCACCAGCCGCACCGAGGTACGGGTGGCGTCGGTCAGGATCTCGCGGACCCCGTCGAGCCGGTCGTAGAACCGCTGGGTGGCGGCGAACACGCTGTCGTCGGCCATCGGCAGGCTGGTGACCCGGGAGAGGACCGGCGCCACCACCTTGTTGACCCGCCGACCGATCGGGAACAGGCGCTCCATGTAGCGGCTGAGCACGTCGGGCAACGACAGCAGGCGGATCGTCTCGGCGGTCGGCGCGCAGTCGACCACCACGACGTCCCACTCGTTCGAGGACGCGTGCTGCTTGATGTCGGCCAGGGCGAACACCTCGTCGAGGCCCGGGATGACCGAGAGCTCTTCGGCCTCCAGCGCCTCGACCCCCGCCCACCGGAACAGCTCACCGATGAACGTCTGGATCTCGACCCAGGAGTCCTCCATCCGGTCCTGAGCGTCGAGCTGCTGGCCGTAGAGGTTGTCGGCCACCGGGACCGCCAGCGGGCCGAGCTCGGCGTCGAGGGCGTCACCCAGCGAGTGCGCCGGGTCGGTCGACAGGACCATGGTCCGGAGCCCTTGGTCGGCGCAGGACAGGGCCGTCGCCGCCGCAGTGGTGGTCTTCCCGACCCCACCCTTGCCGGTGAACAGCAGGACGCGTGCCGTCATGAGCGACCGGTCCTCACGTCTCCAGGTAGTCGCGCAGCTCGCGGAGCGCCGTGTGGATGATGCGCCCCTCAGCCCGGCGCTTCACGAAGCCCGGCAGCGGGACCACCAGATCGACGATCAGGCTGTAGACGACGCTCGTCCTGTCGGGCTCGCCGTCGATCGGCGACAGCTCGTAGGAGCCGTCGAGCTTCCGGGTGACGTCGCTCTCCTCGAGCACCCAGGCCAGGACGTGGGGTGCCTGGCTGTAGTCGTAGCGCAGGGTGTAGCTGGTGCTGCGGCCCATGGCGGCTGCTCGGTACGCGACGAGCACGCCGCGGCCCTCGCTGTCCCGGTCCAGAACGGACACGGCCTTCAGGTCATGCGCCCACACGGGGTAGTCGGCGAAGTTCGTCAACACGTCCCAGGTGCGGGACGGCGACGCACCGACGACCATCTGTTGCGTCGCCTGATCAACCATCAGTCGTGACCCTAGTGCTTGGATGAGCCGCCACCCGGCCTCCCCATCACCTCCTCTCTCACCTCGTCTTCCGCCGCCTTACCACCGGGCCAGGACCTTGCCGAGACGCTCAGCCAGCACGTCGTGCGACAGCTCCGCCACGGCCCGCTTTCGAGCTGCGTGGCCCATCCGGGCCCGCAGCGTGGGGTCGTCGAGCAGCCGGGCCAGGGCCTCAGCCACAGCCACCGGATCCTTGGGCTGCTCGACGACAAGACCGGTCACCCCGTCTTCGACCGCCTCGGCCGCTCCCCCGCTGTCCCCGGCCACCTGCGGCACGCCACAGGCAGCCGCCTCGAGGAACACCATGCCGAAGCCCTCCTGCTCCAGGCCGGCCCAGCGGTTGCGGCAGAGCATGGCGAAGACGTCCGCCGCCCCGTAGAGGGCCGGGAGGTCGGTATCCGGCACCCGGCCCAGGAACTGCACCGGCGCGCCCGTGGACGCCACCACCTTGTCGAGTCGTCCACGATCCCGCCCGGTGCTCCCGATGACGACGGTCAGGTCCGGCCGGGTGGTCGTCAGCCGGGCGGACGCCTCGATGAGCACGTCCATCCCCTTGCGGGGCACCAGCCGGCTGATGCTGACCACCAGACGCCCGTCCTCGGGCAGCCCGAGCCGCCGGCGCGCCGTCCGCCGCTCGTCGTCGCTCAGCGGCACGAACCGGTCGACATCGACGCCCGGCGGCACGACCGTGACCGGGAGCGACCGCCGGGCGGCCCGCTCCCCCTCGGCCGCCGGGTAGCCGCCGGCCGCGATGACCTCCTGCGCGCCCCGCAGCACCCGGGCGAGCGCCGCCCGGGACCCCGGCAAGCGGCCGGGGACGGTGACCTCGGCGCCGTGCAGCACCACGCCGTAGGGCATCGCCAGGTGCGGCCCCACGAGGCCGACCGGCAGCGCGGGATCGAGCAGCACGAGGCTGGCCCTGGTGCGGCGAGCCAGCTCGTCGATGCGGCGCACCAGGCTCGGCGTCGGCAGCAGCACCCGCTGCCGGGTCCGCTCAACCACGAACGGCTGCTCGGCATCCCATGCGGCCGCGCCCTCGTACGGCGTGGTGAGCACCGTGAACGTGCTCGGGTCGAGCCGCCGCCAAAGCTCCCACAGGTAGGTCTGGATGCCACCGACCTTGGGTGGGAAGTCGTTGGTGACCAGGAGATGGCTCATGTCGTGCGGGCCTCCACGGGCTGACGCAGCTCGTCGCGGACGAGCGGGTCGGGGTCGTCGGCAGGGACGAGGTCGTCCCGGCCCATCCGGCGCGCTGCCCACACGGCATGACCCCGGATCAACGGGTCGCCATCCTGCATCGCCCGGCGGACCGCCGCCACCACCTCCGGCGACTGCCCGTCGCCGACGTTGCCCAGCACCACGAGGGCGTTGCGCCGCAGGTACCGCGCCTCCCGCCGGGGCACGTACCAGCGGCCGTGCTCGGCCATCAGCTCCTCGTCCGAGGCCGCCAGCAGCCCGAGCACCTCGACGCTCGGCTCGGCGTCATCCGCCGCAGGAGGGAGTGGCCGCCGTCCGACTCGCCGGTTGGGTGGGCACACCTCCTGGCAGTCGTCGCAGCCGTAGATGCGGTCGCCGAGCGCCACCCGGTGCTCAGCCGGGAACGGCCCCTCGCACTGCAGCAACCACGCCAGGCAGCGGCGGGCATCGACGACCCCCGGCGCCACGATCGCGCCGGTCGGGCACCCGTCGAGGCACCGGACGCACGAGCCGCACCCGTCCGCGACCGGTTCGGCCGTGCTCGGCAGCGGGGCGTCGGTGAGCACCGAGCCGAGGACGAACCAGCTCCCCTGACCTGGCAGCAGCAGGTTGGCGTTCTTGCCGTACCAGCCGAGCCCGGCCCGTCGGGCGGCCTCCCGATCGACCAGGGCGTTGTCGTCGGCGAGCACCCGGGTGCGCCACCCGTCGGCCCGCAACCGCTCGGCGACCGCGCCGAGCCCCTCCCGCAGCTCGCCGTAGTAGTCGCTCCAGGCGTAGCGGGCGACCCGAGCCACTGGCCCGCTGCCCTCGGTCGTCCCGGTGTCAGGCGAGCTCCGCAGGTACGACCGCGCCCCCACCACGAGGGCCTTGGCGTCGGGCAACGCCTGCCGAGGGTCGGTCGACCGCTCCGGCTTGCGGTACGTGAAGGCCATGCCCCCGTGCAGCCCCTGCGCCTTGCGCTGCTCCAGGTCCCGGCGGGTCGACGTGAACGACTCGGCCGCCGTGACCCCGACCGCGTCGAGCCCGCAGGCGCGGCCCACGGCCACGAGCTCAGCGACGTCGGGGACGGGGCGCGCCGAGGGCGCACGCCGTGACCGGGATGGGGACATGACCGCCATTTAACCGGTCCTCCTCACGTGACGCAGTTCCGGGACCAGCCCGGCCTGGGACAGCATCCGGATCGCCCGCTCCTCGGCGACGTCGATGACCAAGGCGTCGTCGGCCTCCCGGGAGCAGATGTAGGTCACCAGGCAGTCCTCACAGGCCTGCGACCCCTCCAACGCACACTCACCACAATCAATCGTCAGCATGCGGCCATGATCCTCACGGGCTGTGACAGTTAAGGGGCTCAGCCCGAGAAGATGTGCCAGGGCCTTGGCACACCCCTGGCACACCTTCCGGATGATGGTGCGAGCGAAAGACCCCGCGGGAATGCCGAAGGCCCTGATGGCGGGGGTCGCGACCGTGATGCTGGTGGTCGGTGTCGTCGGCGCCCGGGTCCTGCACGACGAGCGATCGTTCGCGGCCAACGACCCGCCCAAGGGCGTGTCGGCGTCGGCGCCTCCCAGATTCGTGCCGCCGACCACCGACGAGGTGGTCGAGGCGGTGAAGGTCGAGACCGGGCTGACCGCCGGCAACGTCTACGCCTGCGACTCGGCGGGAGGCCGGGCGACCGGCTGGTACCCAGGCGGGCGGCACTGCCCGCCTGAGCAGTGGGTGTCGATCGGTGACACCGTCTCGTACGGCATCGTCCTCGAGAACACCAGCGACGTCGTACTGGTCGGCATCCCGATCACCTACCAGTTCCTCGACGCCGCCGGGAGGGTCGTGGCCGAGCCCAAGACGGCGTTCTCCGACGATGACCTCATGACCGAGGAGGGCACCATCGACGCCCTCCGACCGGGCGAGCGGTTCGGTTTCGGCGGCATGCGGTACCGCGACAGGCCCGGCACAACTCGAATGAAGGTCACCGTGGGCAAGCCCCAGCGCTGGATGACACCGGCGGAAGCCCAGGCCGAGCTCGGGCCGTTGGGAGCCCACAACCCGGTGGCCGTCACCTCTCGGGGCCTCCGCTCCGGGGAGCAGAAGGAGCCGATCGTCAGCTACACGGCCGACTCCGAATCGACCCAACCGATCAACTCGGGCTATGTGTACGCGATCCTCCGGGACACGAGCGGCCACATCGTCGGCGGGGTCTTCGGGTGGGTGCGCAAGGACATCCCGCCCGGGAAGTCGGTCGACGACGAGATCGCCCTGGACGATCCCATGGAGGTCCCGGGCATCGACCCGGACACCATCGACCTCTACTTCAGCCCGTACGCGGTCTAGGAGGGCCCCCGTGGCAGAGATCGACACCGGCGTCGACACCCAGCCGAGCGAACCGAGCGAACCGACCCAACCGCCCGCCACTGGATGGACGCGGGGCCGGCGGGTCGCGGCCGTCGCCGGGCTCGCCCTGCTCGGCCTCGTCGTCGGAGCCGCCGGAGCGACCGCGACCCGGCCGGACCCGGCGGTGACCCTGGTCGAGTCGGGCTACTCGAAGGTGACGGTCGTCTCCGATCTCAGCGTTCACGACGGCGAGCACGTCCTGACCTACGGCGCCGTCGTGGGCAACCTTCGGGACGAGGCCGCGCTCGAGACGTTCCTGAACATCGAGATCCTCGACGCCGACGGCAAGGTCATCGACGAGACGGGCGACTCCATCCCCGTGCTGCTCCCGGGCGAGACGGCCGGCGTCGGAGGCTTCGTCGACAACCCGGACGCCGCCGACCTCCGCTTCAGCGTCGGACGCACGAGCTCGTGGCGGGAGGCGGACGGGCTCGGCCGTCTGAAGGTCGCCGACGTCGCGCTCGACTACAACCACGACGGCACGCCGCTGGCGACGTTCCAGGTGACCTCGACCTACCGCCGGAAGGTGCCTGAACTACCCAGCTACGACCTGGTGTTCCGGGACACCCGCGGCCGGATCGTCGGGGGTAGGAGCGGGTTCATCATCAACGCCGGGAAGCTGTCCCCCAAGGCGCCGGTCGACAGCTCCGGCCGAGCGGACTTCCGACTCCCGCACCTCGCCCGGGTGGACGTGTATGCCCAGGTCCCGAACGATTTCGTGCCCGAGGACTGAGATGTTCACCCGGCCTGGGTGACGGCGGCCCCACGGACCCGACGGGATCCTGGGCCGATGGCTACGTCAATGCCCACCTCGCCGGTGACGCCCGCCATCCGGCGGCCGCTCGGGGTCACGGTCGTGACGATCCTGACCTGGCTCGCCGCCATCGGCGACGTCATCGCCGGCATCGCGTTCATGGCCGAGGCCGACGACCACTCCCTCCGCGCCGACCTCGGCATGACCGAGACCGAGCTCCGCTGGTACGGCGGGGCGGTGATCGTGATCGGCATCGTGACCGCGCTGGTCGCGATCGGCCTCGGCCGCGGCGCCCGCTGGGCCCGAGGCCTGGTCAGCGTGCTGATGGTCATCCGCATCGGCGGCGCCGTCTACGCCCTCACCCAGATCAGCTGGGCCGACCAGCGCAACGAGTCGCTGTCGGCGATCGGCCAGATCGTGATCTCCGGCCTGATCCTCTGGGTCCTCTACGGCAACAAGGCCGACGCCTACTTCGGGCGAGAACGCTGACGGCGAGGCCGCCGTCGGCTCTCGGCAGGCTCGGCCGGCTCAGCCCGACATCGACTCCAGCATCGCCCGCATCTGCTCGTGGACGATGTTGACGGCCTGCAACGGCCGGATCATCACCTTGAACTCCACGATGCGGCCGTCGTCGTCGCAGGTGATGAGGTCGACGCCGTTGACGTACTTGCCGCCGACGGTGGTCTCGAACTCCAGGACGGCGTCGTGGCCGTCCCGCACCTTGCGGACGTAGCGGAACTTCCCGTCCCAGCCGTCGTCCGTGGGCTTCCGGGCCTCCTGCGACCCGCCCTCGGCGCCCTGCTCGCCCTGGCCATCCAGGCTGTTGCCCGCGGCGGTCAGGTAGAGCTTGGTGACGTCCTTGCCCCGCTGGGGCGTGAACACCACGGGCGACAGGAACACGACGTCGTCGTGGAGCAGGGCGTCGAGCAGCGCGGTGTCGCGGCTGCGCAGGAACTCGTGCCAGCGGTCGAGGCAGCGGTCGATCGGTGCGTCGGGCATCAGCTGACGATCTCCCTCAGTCGAGCGGTGTCGGCGGCCGGGTCGGCGCCCATCGGCGTCGCCTGCAGGTAGGTGACCCCCGCCGCCCGGAACGCCTCGACGCGGTCACGGATGAACGCCTCGTCGCCGATGAGGTTGCCGGCCTCCAGGAACTCGTCCGGTACCAGCTCGGCGGCCTCCTGGTGGCGGCCGTCGAGGTAGGCGTCCTGGATCTTGCGGGCCGCGTCCCCGTAGCCGTAGCGGACGAAGATGTCGTTGTAGAAGTTCTTGCCCCGGGCGCCCATCCCGCCGACGTAGAGCGCCACCAGCGGTCGGTTGGCGTCGCGCAGGCGCTGGGCGGTGTCGGCGTCGTCGCAGAACGCCAGCGTGCCCCCGGCGATGACCTCCAGCGGGCCCAGCTCGGCGGAGCGACGGGCGGTGCCGGCGGCGACAGCCTCGCCCCACACGCCCTGGGCCTTCTCCGGGTGGAAGAAGATCGGCAGCCAGCCGTCGGCCACCTCGGCGGTCATCTCGACGTTCTTCGGCCCGAGGCTGGCCACGTAGATCGGGATCGACGAGCGGACCGGGTGGTTGATGATCTTCAGCGGCTTGCCCAGCCCGGTGCCCTGGTCGGGCGGGAGCGGCAGCGGGTAGAGCGGCCCGTCGTTGGTGACCCGTTCCCGCCGCCACACCTTGCGGCATATCTCGATGATCTCCCGGGTGCGGGCGAGCGGCTGGTCGTAGGGCACGCCGTGCCAGCCTTCGATGACCTGCGGCCCGGAGGCGCCGAGCCCGAGGACGAAGCGCCCGCCCGACACTGCGTCGAGGCCGGCGGCCGTCATGCCGGTGAGCGTCGGCGTCCGGGAGTAGATCGGCAGGATCCCCGCCATCAGCTCCAGCCGCTCGGTGGCCCCCGCCAGGTAGCCGAGGATGCTGACCGCATCGAAGCTGTACAGCTCGGCCACCCAGGCGAGGTCGACCCCCGCCTGCTCCAATGCCCTGGCCTGCACCGCAGCGTTCCGAGGATCGCCGCTGTAGTTGACCGCCATCGCGAGCTTCATGCCAGCACCCTTGCACGCTCCCGGCCCGAGCGGCGAACCAACCGCGGTCAGCGGCGTAGGGCGGCGAGGAGCTGGCGGGCGTGGAGCAGGTTGGCGCCATGGGCCCGGGCGCCTTCCCGGACCCGCTTGTCGCTGGATGCGACGGTCACCGGGCGGCGGGGCGGCAGCTGGGCGACCATGTCGAGCAGCACGTCATCGGCCTCGACCCCCGGGGGTGAGAACCGGACCCGCAGCAACTGGCGGCCCGGGCGCCGGGCGGTGACCGCGTCGACATCGGCGCCGTCGAACACGGCCTCGATGGGTGCCCCCGTGCGCAGCGCCTTCTCCTCGAGAGCCGCGAGCAGGTGCCGGCGCTGTTCGTGCACCGGAACGTCGGGCCAGCCGACCATCGACACGTTGTAGCCGTCGACCAGCAGCAGCATCCCGGGCACCCGGAGCAGCAGGTCGACGGCGTCGACCGAGTCGTCCCGCATGCCCGGCGGCAGGGTCACCCGGTGACGCTTGGCGGCGGTTGGCCGAGCCGGCCGTGCGGCCGACGGCTCGACGACGTGCTTGCGGGCCTCGTCACCGTCCTCTTCGCCGGTGCCGTCCGATGCCGCCACCTCCAGCTCGTGCAGCGCATCGGTCAGCTGGCCGACCCGGCGCAGTGCCGATTGGAGGGCGTCCCGGATGCGGACCCGGTCCAGCGACGCCGCCTCGTCGCCGGGCTCGGGCGCGGGCGATGACGGTTCGACCGGGGCCTCGGCCTGCCGGAGACGGTCCCGCATCTCGGCGACCTTCGCTTCGGCGGCGGCCAGCTGCTGAGCGACGGCGTCGTGCGCGGCCTCGCGGTCGGCCAGCGCCGCTTCCAGTGACAGCAGGCGCTTCTCGGCGGCTGCCCGCCGGGACCGCTCGGCGGCCAGCTCGGCCCGCATCTCGTCCAGCTTGGCGGCGCGCACCTGGGCTGCGGCGCTGGCCCGGTCGGCTGCGGCCTGGACGGCGGCCAGCTTGCGGCGGGCGTCGCGCTCCTCCCGCTGGTCGGCGTCGGCCTCGGCGGCGGCGTGCCCCTCGGCCTCGATCCGGGCCAGCTCGTCGGCCCACCCGTCGGGGCGGCGCAACCAGAGGAGCCCGGCCTTGCCCACGACACCCTCGTCGACGGCGTCCGCCACCCGCGCCCGGAACTCGTCGTCGCTGTCGACGACCCGGGCGATGGCCGCGAGCGCGGGCCCGGACAGCTTGGTGAACCCGAGGTAGCGCTGCAGGCCGGGCGGCGGCAGGACAGGCGGATCAGCCGTCACACCCTCCCGAGCGACGGCGAGCGCGGCCTCGACCGCGGGACGCACGACCCCGGTGGCGTTGGTCAGGTCGCCTCCGCGCGATCAACCGCCTCACTGTTGTCGATGTCCTGGACGTCCTCGAGCTCGATGGTCTCGACGGCGGCGCCGTTGCCACACCAGCGACAGCTCACCTCTTCGATGGCCTCGTCCAACACGACCTCGTCCTCGACGTGCAGCTCGCCGCCCACCGAGAAGTGGTGGAACGCCCTGGTCCGGCGGCTTGCCACGACGTCGAAGCGCGTCAGGTTGCCACACGCAGAGCAGCGATAGCGCTTCGTCACGGGACGTAGCCTACAGTTCACAAATCCTCGAACCCATGTTCGCTTCACGAACATACGTACGCTACAGTCCCCTTTCATGGCACTCGGGACACAGCAGAGCTTCGACGACCTGGGGACACCCCTCTTCGACGTCACGTTCTGCGTCATCGACCTCGAGACCACGGGTGGCTCCCCGGGCGAGGACGGCATCACCGAGATCGGCGCCGTCAAGGTGCGCGGCGGCGAGTGCCTCGGCACGTTCCAGACGCTGGTCAACCCCGGCGTCCCCCTGCCTCCGGTCATCACCGTGCTCACCGGCATCACCGAAGCCATGGTGCTGCCGGCGCCGCCGGTGGAGGCAGTCCTGCCGACGCTCGCCGAGTTCATCAACGGATCGGTGCTGGTCGGGCACAACATCCGCTTCGACGTGGGCTTCCTCGACGCGGCGCTCATGCGGGCCGGCCGGCCCCGACTGGCGCTCCAGCGGGTCGACACGGTGGCTCTCGCTCGACGGCTGCTGCGCGAGGAGGTGCCCGACTGCCAACTGGGCACCCTGGCGCGGCGGTTCCGGCTGAGCCACCAGCCGTCGCATCGGGCGCTGGACGACGCCCTCGCCACCGTCGACCTCCTCCACGTCCTCCTCGAGCGGGCGGCGGCGTTCGGCGTCACGGGTCTCGACGACCTGCTGAGCCTGCCCCGCATGGCGGCGCACCCCCAGGCAGCCAAGCTGCGGCTCACCACGTCGCTGCCCCGCAGTCCCGGCGTCTATGTGTTCCGCGACCGCCAGGGCCGCGCGCTCTACGTGGGCAAGGCCACCGACCTGAGGAGCCGGGTGCGGTCCTACTTCTCCACCGACGACCGACGGAAGATCGGGCCGATGTTGCGGGAGGCGCACACCATCGACCACCGCACGTGCACCTCGTCGCTCGAAGCCGGCGTGCTCGAAGCCCGGCTGCTCCACTCCCTCATGCCCCAGTACAACCGCCAGGGCACCCGATGGCGGGAGTACCGCTACGTCAAGCTCACCCGCGAGCGCTTCCCCCGGCTGGCGGTCACCCGCACGGCCCGCAACGACGGTGCCCTCTACCTGGGGCCGGTGGGCTCCACGCGCACGGCGCAGCGCCTGGTCGAGGCCATCGAGTCGGTGGTGCCCCTGCGGCGCTGCCCGGCGTCCCCGGTCAAGATCGACCGCGACGGGCCGTGCACGCCGGCCCAGCTCGGGGTGGCCACCTGCCCGTGCTCGGGCCAGGTCGACGAGGCCGCGTACCGGCCGCTGGTCGACCAGGTGGCGGCGGGCTTGGGTGACCGGCCCGAGGCGCTGCTCGAACCGCTCCGAAAGCGGATGGAGTCGCTGGCGGCCGCGGCGCGCTACGAAGACGCGGCCACTGCCCGGATCCGAGCCGCCGCGCTGGCGTCAGCGCTCCGCCGGCAACGGCGCTTCGACGGCCTGCGGGCCGCCGAGCGCGTCGTGCTCGAGCTGCCGGGCGGTGCGGGCGCCGAGGTCAAGCGCGGGCGGCTGGTGCGCTCCTGGGGCGCCTCGCCGGGCGGCGACGAGGCTTCGGTGCTGCAGGGTGGTCAGCTCGAGCTCGACCTCGTCGACGTGCCGCCGGCGGTCGGGCCGCTGCCCCGGGAGCTGGCCGACGAGCTGAGCTACGTGGGTGCTTGGCTGGATCGCTACGCCAGCCACTTGCGGCTGGTCGACGTCGACGGCTCGTTCACCAGCCGCCTGCCGAAGCTGCCGACCTTCATGCCCATCGATCGATCGACCCACCCGGAGGCCCGAATGACCACCACCTGACCACCGCTGGGCCGAACGCGAACGCCTCAGTCGGGTTGAGGTTCGGCGACGCCTTCGATGAGACGGGCGATGAGCTCCTCCCACGGCTTGGGGTCGGGCCGATCCAGGCCCAGGGCCCCGAACAGGAGGAAGCCCAGCCCCACGGCGTGGCAGAACCTCACCATGCTGAACGAGTCGAGGCTCGGGTCGAGGCTGCCAGCCCGCTTGGCGGCGTCGATCAGCAGCGTCAGCTCCTGGACCTCGTCGTTGATGACCTGCCGCAGCATCTCGGCGAGCTCGGGCTCACGCCGGGCGGCCACGAACGCCTCCAGCAACAGCGCCTGACCGTTGTCGAACTCTTCGGTCACCAGATGCGAGCCGACGGTCGCGAGGATGTCGGTCGCCTTCCCCGCGAGGCCCTTCGATCGATACTCGGCGAAGAGGTCGCTGAGCTCGTCGTGGGACTGCTCGGCGATCGCCGCCAGCAGAAGATCAGCCTTACCTCGGAACCGCCCATAGATCGCGCCGGTCGTGAAGCCGGCCCGCCGAGCGATCTCCTGCACACCAGCCCTGTCGTAGCCCTTCTCGGCGAAGACCTCGGCGGCCGCTGTCAGCAGCCGGTCGCGGGTCGGGTCGCCGATGGGCTCCGAGACTTCTGTCACGTCACTATCCAAGAGGGCCGATTATTACCGGTCAAGCTGAGGCGGGTGCCCGACGGAGGGTGTTTTCACGATCGCTCTGCGTTGGAACACTCGACCAGGCGATCGAGCGCCGCCTGAGCGTGCCCGCCATCGATCGACGTCTGGGCCGCCTCGACCCCGGCCGCGAGGTCCTCCACCAGCCCTGCGGTCAGGAGGCCCGCCGCCGAGTTGAGCAGGATCACGTCGCGATGGGGCCCCGGCTCGCCGGCCAGCACCCGCTTGGCCAGCTCGGCGTTGACCTCCGGGTCGCCGCCGGTGAGCGCCGCTGACGGCGCGACCTCGAATCCGAGGTCCTGCGGGTGGATGGTGTAGCTGTGGACCTCGCCGTCGGCGAGGTCCACCACCGTCGAGGTGGTCGACAGCGTCAGCTCGTCGAGACCGTCGTCACCGTGGACGATCAGCGCCCGCTCACAGCCCCGCGCGGCCAGCACCCCGACCATGCGCTCGGCCATGGCACCGTCGGCGACGCCGATCATCATCCGCCGCACGCCGGCCGGGTTGGCCAGCGGTCCGAGGAAGTTGAACACCGTCGGGATGCCCAGCTCGCGCCGGGGTGGCCCGGCGTGGCGCATGGCCGGGTGGAACCGGGGCGCGAAGCAGAAGCCGATGCCGGCCTCGGCCACGCAGCGGGCGACATCCTCGGGACCGCAGTCGATGCGGACGCCGAGGACCTCGAGCAGGTCGGCGGCGCCCGTCGACGACGAAGCGGCCCGGTTGCCGTGCTTGCACACGCGACCACCGGCGCCGGCCACGACCAGCGCCGAGATCGTCGAGACGTTGATGGTGTGAGCGCGGTCGCCACCGGTGCCGACGATGTCGACCACGGGGCCCTCGACGTCGAGGACGACCGGCTCGGCGGCGCCGTACATGGCATCGACCATGCCGCGCAGCTCGTCGACGGTCTCGCCCTTCATGCGCAGGGCGATGATGAACCCAGCGATCTGAGCGTCGGTCGCATCACCCGCCAGGATCTCGGCCATGGCGGCGTGGGCTTCGTCAGCCGTGAGGTCGCCGCCCTTGCTCAGGATCCCGAGGACGCCCGGCCAACCGCCCGCCTCGTCCAGCTTCATCTCTCTACTCCCGTCGTCGCAGCGCCCGCGGCCTGCGCCGGCGGCCTCTCAGGAGGCGCGGCGCCGCTGGCGCACGATACGCCGACGGTCACGCTCGGTACAGCCGCCCCAAATGCCCTGCTTCTCGCGGACTGCCAGTGCGAACTCGAGGCATGCCTCCCGAACTGTGCATTGTGCACATACGGCTTGGGCGGCTTCGCTCTCTTCGTCGTCGTCGGACGAAGGGTAGAAGATCGCGGGATCGAGCCCGCGGCAGGCCGCCTGCTGGCGCCAGGACTGCTTCATGAGGGGGGTCTTCCTGTGGATGAGGTTCTCGTTCGCCGCCGACCGCTTTTGGGCCCGGCGCTGGCGATGCCGGGACAGCGTGCCCCCGGCGAGTGGGGCGACCGATCTTCGCGCCCCGACCTCGCCATCGCAAGGACTGATAGCCCATTCGGGTAGCCGAAGGACAGATGCCGTGACCTGGACGTCAGCACGTGGGGTGACGCCAGCACTACGCGTGACGGAAGGGTCCCGCGCTGTGTCACAGCCGGGTCACCCACCGTCCCTGAGATCGCGCAGCAATTCGGCGGACGTCTCGGCGCTCAGCTCGGTGACAGCCTGCAGGTTCGGGTGGTCGAGCACCAGCGCGACGGGCCCAGCCGCAAACGCGTCGACTTGCGCGGACGTCAGCTCCCAGCGCACGTAGTGGACCGAGGCCGTGACCTCCTCCCGGGTGAGCTGGGCGTCGTGGTCCTCGTCGACGACGGCCGGCAGCACCGACCCGTCGGCCAACCGGAGGGCCACGGCCCGCTCGATGCCGACGAGCTTGGGCAGCCACTCGATGAGCGCATCCTTCGAGGTCAGCTCGATGAACAGCGTGGCGCACAGCTGCCCGGCCTCGGGCACGAGAGGGTTGTAGATGCGCAGCTCGGTCTCGATGGCATCGTCGCTGAGCAGCTTCTCGGCCCGGGCCATCTCCTGGATCTGGAAGCGGATGGTCTCGGCGTTCTCGAAGACCAGCGTCACGAACTCGCCCAGCGGGATCCGCCGCAGGCGCTTGAGGGCGATGACCGACGCCCGGAACTCGTCGCGCACGCGCTCGTAGGCCCGGAGGTCGGCGATGTCGTCGAGGGTCAGCTTGGGCACAGAGGTTCCTTCTTGCTGCTCACTGGTCAGTCGTCAGCCAGGCCATAGGCCCGGGCCACGAGCGACACAGGATGGACCGGCTGCTGGCCGGTCTCTTGGACGATTCCACCATTCGCCAGGTGGCAATCACCTGCCACGACCTCGTTGCCGGCTCGCTCGATGGCCGACGCCATCTTCTTGGCCACCTTCCGCGCCGTCTCGTAGTTCTCCTGCCGGTAGCCCCAGGTGCCGTCGATGCCGGAGCACTCGGCCACCACGGCGACCTTGGCCCCGGTCAGCTTGATGAGGTCCCGGCTGCGCAACCCGATGTTCTGGGCCCGCAGGTGGCAGGGGGCGTGGTAGGTGACGGCCTCAGGCACCTCGCCCGGGAACTCCACGCTCAGCGCCGTGTCCTCGGCCTTGTGGACCTTCATGAGGTACTCGGCGGCGTCGTACGTGTGCGACGCCACCAGCTCGGCGTCGGCGGCGACGTCGCCGTCCTCGCCGCCCAGGTAGTCCGGGTAGTCCTGCTTGAGGATGTAGCTGCAGGTCGGCTGGGGCACGACCACGGCAGGGTCGTTGCCGACCGCTTCGGACGACCGGATGGCGTCGGCCAGCACCTTCACGTTGGTGCGGGCCTGGCGGCGGAAGTTGTCGACGTCACCGTTGTGCAGCCACGGCGCCCCGCAGCACATCTGGCCCGACGGGACGTCGCACTCGACCTTGTTGTGCTCCAGCACCTTCACCAGGTCCCGGCCGACCTCGGCGGCCTGGTACTCGACCAGGCAGGTGGGGAACACGATGGCCGTGCCCTGCTTGGCGTCGGGCCCGAAGCGCAACGGGGTGCGCTTGCGCCACCAGGTGGTGAAGCGCTGGCGGGTGTACGGCGGCAGGACCCGCTCGCTGGCGATGCCCGCCACCTTCTCCAGCACCCTGCGCCCGACCGAGCCGGGCTTGGTGACCACCTTGTTGACCACCGGCGCCAGCGTGGTGTTGACCTTGCCGGCGAGGTCGGTGCGGCCCAGGGCCTGGTCGGTGGCCTTGGCCTTGACCGACCGCTTGCGGTCCCGGTGCAGGACCTGCTCGGCCCGCAGCATGAGCCGGGGGAAGTCGAGCGCCCACTCGTGCTGCCCAGGGATGTAGGGGCAGTTGACGTAGCAGAGCTTGCAGTTGAAGCACTCGTCGACGACCTGGTCCTGCTCGGCGGCGGTGAGCTTGGCGGCGTCCTGGTCGTCGTGGCGGTCGATGGCCTCGAACAGGGTCGGGAAGGCGCCGCAGAACTTGAAGCAGAGCCGGCAGCCGTGGCAGAGGTCGTAGACCCGCGTCATCTCCTCACGCAGGTCGGCCTGGTCGAAGTACTTGGGGTGGAACGGGTCATACGTGGTGGTCAAAGGTGATCCTTGAGACGTCGAGACGTGGGCTCGAGACGTGAAAGGACCCCGGCAGCCAGTGCCCGCCGGGGTCCTTCGCGCTACGTCAGGAGAGGCTCTCGAGGCCCTCGGTGAAGCGGCCGGCGTGGCTCTTCTCGGCCCGGGCCAGGGTCTCCAGCCATTCGGCGATCTCGTCGAAGCCCTCTTCGCGAGCGGTGCGGGCGAAGCCGGGGTACATCTCGGTGTACTCGTAGGTCTCGCCGGCGATCGCGGAGCGGAGGTTGTCCTCGGTGGGGCCGACGGCCTCGTCGGTCACCGGGTCGCCCACTTCGGCCAGGTAGTCGAAGTGCCCGAAGGCGTGGCCGGTCTCACCCTCGGCGACTGAACGGAACAGCGCCGCGATGTCCGGGTAGCCCTCGACGTCGGCCTTCTGGGCGAAGTAGAGGTATCGACGATTCGCCTGGCTCTCGCCGGCGAACGCCTCCTTGAGGTTCTCTTGGGTCTTGCTGCCCTTCAGGTCAGACAACGACTTGCCTCCTCATTGACTCATTGAGCTCGAGTGGTGGTCTTGCTTGCTTCGTCATCCGCAGCGGCTGCGCACTCGCGGCAGCGGCCCCGGAAAACGATCTCGGTGGTCGTGACCTCGAAGCCCAGCGCGTTGTCCGTCGGGATGGAAACGCCGGGGAAGTCGGCGTCGAGGTCGTCGATCCGTCCGCAGCTGGTGCAGACGAGGTGGTGGTGCGGGCGGGTGTTGGGGTCGAACCGGGCCGAGCCGGTGCCGAGGTCGGCGACTTGCAGCTCACCCATCGCCGTCAGGTCGTTCAGCGTCTGGTAGACCGTCCGCAGCGAGATCGTCGGCATCTCTGCCCGCACGGTGTCGTACACGGTGTCGGCCGTAGGGTGGACGCTCGACGTGTGGAGCGCGCGAAAGATCGCCTGGCGCTGGGGCGTGACCTTCAGCCCTTGGGACCGGAAGATCTCGGTGAGCTCGGTCGGCGAACGCACGGCCGGCACTCTATCCACATCGATTGTTAGTTCACAACGATTGTTGATTGGATCTGACGGAGGCCATCCCCCATGCCCCTCGGAACATTCGACCGGAGCGAGAACCTGGCGCAGATCGACGCCGGCATGTTCGACGTGCTGGTGGTCGGCGGCGGTGTGACCGGCGTCGGCGTAGCCCTCGACGCGGCATCCCGGGGCCTCCGCACCGTGCTCGTCGAGCGCGACGACTTCGCGTCCGGGACGTCGTCCAAGTCCTCCAAGCTCGTCCACGGCGGGCTGCGCTACCTGCAGAACGGCGACGTCCGGCTGGTCTACGAAGCCCTGCGCGAGCGCCAGCGGCTGCTGAACAACGCGCCCCACCTGGTCCACGTGCTGCCGTTCCTCATCCCGGTGTTCTCCGGCCGCGACGGCATCATCCCCAAGAGCGTCGCCCGGGCCCTCGGGTCGGCCATGTGGATGTACGACCTCACCGGCGGCCTCCGCATCGGCAAGGTCCACAAACGCCTCAAGCGCGACAAGGCGTTCGGCCACATGCCCACCCTCGACGAGCGGCTGGCCTGGGCCTACCTGTACTACGACGCCCAGACCGACGACGCCCGGCTCACGCTCACCATCGCCCGCACCGCCGCGCTCGACCATGGCGCCGTCGTGCTCAACCACGCCAACGTCACCGGGTTCCGCAAGGACGCCGGCGGCCGGGTCGTCGGGGCCACGGTCGAGGTCGACGGACGAGAGCACGCGGTGCAGGCCCGGGTGGTCGTCAACGCCACCGGCGTGTGGGCCGACGACGTCCGCGCCCTCGACGAGGGCACCCATCCCCAGAGCATCCGCCCCGCCAAGGGCATCCACATCACGGTCCCATGGGACAAGGTGCGCAACGACATCGCCGCCGTGCTGCCGGTGCGCAAGGACAAGCGCTCCATCTTCGTGGTGCCGTGGGCTGGCCCCGACGGCAAGATCGGACCGGACGGCTACACCTACGTCGGCACCACCGACACCGACTACGACGGTCCCGTCGACGACCCGGAGTGCACCGAGGAGGACATCAGCTACCTGCTCGACGCCCTCAACGGGGCGCTGCGCACGCCGGTCGACCGCAGCGATGTCATCGGCTCGTGGGCCGGGCTCCGGCCGCTGGTCAAGGCGGCGTCCAGCGGGCGCACCGCCGACCTGTCCCGCCGCCACCGCGTCGCTGCCTCCGAGAGCGGAGTGATCACGGTCACCGGGGGCAAGCTCACCACCTATCGGGAGATGGCCCAGGACACCGTCGACGCTGCCGTCGAGGCGCTCGGCCACAGCGTCGACGGCCGGCGCATCCGGGGCAGCCGCACCGCCAAGATGCAGCTCCGCGGCGCCGACGGCTGGGAGCGCGAGCGTGACCGTGACGCCCACCTGGCCCGCCGCTACGGCAGCGAGGCCGGCGTCGTGCAGGCGATGGTGGAGGCCTCCCCCGACCTGGCCAACCCGCTGGTCCCCGGCCTCCCCTACCGGCGGGCCGAGGCCGTCTACGCCGTCCGCTACGAGATGGCCACCACGCTGGACGACGTGCTGTCGCGCCGCACCCGGGCCCGGCTGCTCGATCGGGACACCACCGCCGCGGCGGCCACCGAGATCGCGGACCTCGTCGGCGCCGAGCTGGGCTGGAACGCCGACGAGCGCTCCCGCCAGGTCGCCGCCTACCAGGCCGTCGCCGACAAGGAACGAGCCCCGATCGCCGCCGGCCCGACGGTCTGACGCCCTTAACTGTCACACCGAGCGGCCATGATCTAGGCCATGACCGAGACCGACCTGGGACCAGGGGCGCCGACGCCACCGATCGAGATCGCCGGCGGGGCCGCCGCCGCCACTGCCCACCTCGTGGCTGACCAGGTGGCGGTGCCCGACTCGGTCGTCGAGCGGTTGCGGAGTGCCTGCGCGGCAGTCGAGGTCGACCCGGCGGTCCGGGCCGAGGCCAGCCGGGACTGGTGGCCGCTGGCCATGAGCTGGGCCACCGACGGGCAGGTCGCCGGGCTCGCCGCCGTCGTCGCCCAACCGGCGAGCGCCGACGAGGTCGCCGCAGTGCTCGCCATCTGCGACGAGGCCCGCATCCCGGTCACCGCCGCCGCAGGCCGCAGCGGCGTGTGCGGCGCCTCTGTCCCGGTCCACGGCGGCGTCGTCCTCGACATGACCGGGCTGAGCGGCATCGTCGACGTCGACGCCACCTCGCTGGTGCTCGACGTCGCTCCCGGCACCTTCGGGGACCACCTCGAGGCCCAGCTGCGGACCGAACACGGCGTCACCCTCGGCCACTGGCCCCAGTCGGTGGCGCTGTCGACCGTGGGCGGCTGGCTGGCCTGCCGCTCGGCCGGCCAGCTCTCGACCCGCTACGGCAAGATCGAGGACATCGTGCTCGGCCTGGACGTGGCGCTGGCCGACGGTCGGCTCATCCACACCGGAGGCGCACCTCGGGCCGCGGCCGGGCCCGACCTCACCCAGCTGTTCGTCGGCAGCGAGGGCACGCTCGGCATCATCACCGGCGCCCGCCTGCGGCTCCATCCCGTGCCCGCCGGTGAGGGCCGGGGCGCGTGGCTGGTCGACGGCTTCGAGGCCGGGCTCGACGTCATGCGCCGCGTCGTCCAGCGCGGCGCCACCCCGGCGGCGTTCCGCCTCTACGACCCGGCGGAGTCGCAGCGCACGTACCACACGCCCGACGGCAAGGCGCTGCTGCTGGTCCTCGACGAAGGCGACCCCGTCCTGGTCGACGCCACGCTCGCCGTGGTCAACGACGAGCTGGCCACGGCCGGCGCCGTGCCGAGCGACCTGGGCCACGTCGACCATTGGCTGGAGCGGCGCAACGACGTCGCCGCCCTCGAAGCCCTCATCTCCAAGGGCTACACGGTCGACACCATGGAGATCTCCGGGCCCTGGGCGGCGTTGCCCGCCATCTACCGGGCCACCGTCGACGCCCTCATGGCGGTGGAGGGCACCATCGCGGCGTCGGCCCACCAGTCGCACAGCTACACGTCGGGCGGCTGCGTGTACTTCACGTTCGCCGGCCAGGTCGACGCCGACCGCCGGGACGCGTACTACCGCGAGCTCTGGGACGCGGGCCAGCGGGCCGTGCTCGCCAACGGCGGTGCACTGAGCCACCACCACGGCGTCGGTCTCAACCGGGCCCGCTTCATGCGGAACGCGCTCGGGCCGGCCTTCGACGTGCTGGCCGCGGCTAAGGACGCGCTCGACCCCAATGGGATCCTCAACCCCGGCAAGCTCGGATTGGCTTCCCCGTGGGGCCCGTCACCGTTCTGAAAGACTGCCGGCCGTGAGCGGATCCATCTTGGTCGTCGACGTCGGGACCTCCGGGGTGCGAGGGGCGGTGGTGCGGCCCGATGCCAGCGTCGCCGCGGTGCGCTACCGGGAGGTGCTGCCCGCCACGCCGGCGCCCGGCCTCGTCGAGTTCGACGCCGCGGCCATGGCCGCGGCGGCGATCGAGGTGGCCAGCGCGGCGCTGGCCGACGGTGGGCCGGTCGCCGCGGTCGGCATCGCCAACCAGCGGGCCTCGGCCATCGTGTGGGACCGGGCCACCGGGGAGCCGGTTGGGCCGGGCCTCGGCTGGCAGGACCTCCGCACGGTCGGCACCTGCCTGGTGCTGCAGGCCGAGGGCTTCCACTTCGCCCCCAACCAGGCCGCCACCAAGTACGCCCAGTTGCTCGACGACCACGACCCCGACCGGAACCGCGACCTCTGTGTCGGCACCGTCGACACGTGGATCGCCTGGCAGCTGTCCGAGGGCTCGGTCCACGCCACCGACCTGTCCAACGCCGGCGTGACCGGCCTGCTCGACGAGGCCCACGTCGGCTGGGACCCGGCCGTGCTCGAGAAGCTGCGCATCCCGGCCGGCGCCGTGCCCGACCTCGTCGACTCGACCGGCGTCTTCGGCGAGGCCCGGGCCCTGCCGGGCGCTCCCCCGCTGGCGGCGCTGGTCGGCGACCAGCAGGCGTCGCTCATCGGCCAGGGCTGCGTCGTCCCCGGAGCCACCAAGATCACGTTCGGGACCGGCGCCATGCTCGATGTCTGCCTCGACCACCAGCACCCACCGTTCCCCCGCCAGGGCCGGGAGGGCTGCTTCCCGATCATCGCCTGGCGCGAGGACGGCCGGTTGACCTACGGCGTCGAGGCCATCGCCCTGGCGGCCGGCACCAATATCGAGTGGTTGCGGGACGACCTCGGGATCATCGACTCGGCCGAGGCCTCCCACGAGGTGGCGGCCGCCTGCGCGGACACCGACGGCGTGGTGTTCGTCCCTGCGCTGCTGGGCTTCGGTACCCCCCGCTGGGACTACGGGGCCCGGGGCACGCTGCTGGGCGTCACCCGGGGCACCGGCCGGCCGCAGGTCGTGCGGGCCGTCCTCGAAGGCGTGGCCCAGACCGGTGCTGACCTGGTCGAAGCGGCCGAGGCGGACACCGGCCGGTCGATCCCCCGGCTGCGGGTCGACGGGGGCATGAGCGACAACCCCACGTTCGTGCAGGCGCTCGCCGACGCCACCCAGCGCCCGGTCGAGCTGTCTCCCGAGCGGGAGGCCACCACCCGCGGCGCCGCGTTCCTCGCCGGCCTCGCCACGGGCACATGGGCGAGCTGGGACGACGTTGCGGCGACGTGGCAGCCCCGAGCGGTGGTCGAGCCGGGCGTGCCGCTCGACCGCGACCGGTGGCGCGACGCCTGCGGACGGGCAGCTTCCTGGTTCCCCGAGTTAAGCGCCATTAACTTCTAGCGACGAGATCCAGTTGGGGCGATGGCGGAGTAGGGAAGCACTGACCCCCTCCATCGGGAGATGCACGCATGCTCAGATCCAAGAAGGCCCTCCTCGGCATCGGCGCGGCCGTTGTGCTGCTCGTCGTCGGGTTCGGTGGATGGTGGTTCTTCATCCGCGACGACGCCCCCAAGGAGGCGTCGATCGATGACGCCTCCAAGACCCTCGACGAGAACACGACCTCCACCAGTGCCGGCGGCAGCTCCGGTAGCGGCGAGCTCGACGGCACCTGGGGCGTCGACACCGAGATCGGCTCGTTCGACGACTTCAGCGGCACCTTCGCCGGCTACCGCATCCAGGAGGAGCTGGCGACCATCGGCGGCACCACCGCGGTCGGCCGGACGCCCGACGTGTCCGGCAGCATCACCATCGAGGGTGAAAAGGTCACGGCGGGCTCGTTCGACGTCGACATGACCACCCTGAAGAGCGACCAGGACCGCCGGGACAACGCCATCAAGGACCGGGGCCTGCAGACCAACCAGTTCCCTAAGGCCACGTTCGAGATCACCGAGCCGATCACCCTGCCGGCCGACGCCACGTCCGGCGACAAGGTCAAGTTCTCGGCCACCGGCGACCTGACCCTCCACGGGGTCACGAAGACGGTGACGATCGACTTCGACGGCCAGTTCGCCAACGGCGAGATCGCCGTCGTCGGCAACACCCCGATCAAGCTCGCCGACTACGAGATCGAGAAGCCCACCAACGTCATGGCCCTCTCGATCGACGACGAAGGCACCCTCGAGTTCCAGGTGTTCCTCAAGAAGAGCTAGAGCCAGGGAGCCGGTGGTGACGGTGAGCCGGCTTGTAAGCGGGGTTCTGTCCCGGGGTGCCCGTTGGGCACCCCGTGGGTGGCCATCCATCTGAGCGGCCTACCTGGGGAGATCGGCCGGGCCGGCCCTCCCACGCTTGGCCTTGCTCCGGGTGGAGGTTGCCGAGCCGCCGGGGTCGCCCCCGACGCTGGTGCGCTCTTACCGCACCGTTTCACCCTTACCTGTGCGGGTCACCGGCGGACCAATGACCCGCCATCGGCGGTCTGCTCTCTGTTGCCCTTGATCGACAGGTCACCCCGTCCTGGCTCTCGCCAGCACCCATGCCCTGTGGAGCCCCGACTTTCCTCGACGCCGTCCAGCGACGCCGCGGCCACCGGTCCGGCTCACCGTCGACCTCCAACCTACCCCGTCACTGTCCGAGCACCGAACAGGGCCTAACGTGCGGCTCGTGGTGGACAGGCGCATCCAGATCACGGTGGTGGCGGTGGTCGTCGTGGTGATGGCTGCGGCCAGTGGGTTCTTCCTGCTGCGCAAGGACGACGAGCCCGACGCCGCGCCCGCGGCCCGGCGCTACCTGGCCGCCTGGGAGCAGGGCGACTTCGCCGCCATGGAGAAGCTTGTGGCCGAGCCGCCGGACGACTTCGTCGAGCAGTACGAGGCCATCGCCGAGCACCTAGAGCTGGACCACGCCAGCTACGAGCTCACCGGCACCTCGATGTCCAAGGGTGGCGACGAGGCCATCTCCAAGTTCAAGGCCACGCTCGACCTGAAGGGCCTCGGCAAGTGGTCCTACGAGGGACTTCTCCACCTGCAACCCACGGGCGACGACACCTGGAAGGTCGCGTGGACGCCCGCCGCCATCCACCCGGCGCTGAAGAAGGGCCAGACGCTCGACGACGTCCGGGAGCGCCCCGAGCGGGCCCCGATCCTCGACAAGGACGGCAAGCCGCTGGTCGAGGCCCGGGAGGCCCGGGTCATAGGCCTGGAACCCCGCCGCATCCAGGACCTCAACCAGGTGAAGAGCGTCCTGCAGTCGACGCTCGGGGTCGACCCGGCCACCGTGGACGCCAAGCTCAACGCCCCGGGCGTGAAGCCCGACCACTTCGTCGAGATCATCACAGTCGACAAGGCCAAGTACACCTCGGTCGAGTCCGTGGTCTATCCGATCCCGGGCACCGTCTTCCGGGACACCACCCTCCGGGCGGCGCCGCAGGCGGGCTTCGCCCAGCACATCCTCGGCCGCACCGGCGAGATCACCGCCGAGCAGCTGGAGAAGCTGGGCCCGTCCTACCGGGTGGGCGACCTCGTCGGCCAGACCGGGCTGGAGGCCCGCTTCGAGGAGCAGCTGGCCGGCAAGCCCTCCGGCAAGATCCGCATCGAAGACGCCGACGGCAACGAGGTCACGGTGCTGGGCTCCATCGACGGCACCAAGCCCGAGCCACTCGAGACCACCCTCGACCCCCAGGTCCAGTCGGCGGTCGAGGCAGCGCTCGTGGGGGTCACCCAGCCCGCCGCGGTGGTGGCGATCGACGGCAAGGGCAACATCCGGGCGACGGCTTCCCGCCCGCTCGAGGAGTTCAACCGGGCGCTGGCCGGCAGCTACCCCCCGGGCTCGACGTTCAAGATCGTGTCGGGTGCGGCCCTGCTCGCCAACGGCACCAAGCCGGACACCCCGCTGAACTGCCCCGAGACCGCCGACGCCGGTGGTCGCCTCTTCCGCAACCACGAGAACACCAGCCTCGGCACCGTCCCGTTCGGCGTGGTCTTCGCCCAGTCGTGCAACACCGCCTTCATCCTCGCCACCGCCGACATGGCGGGCGACAACCTGAAGGCCGTCGCCGAGCAGTTCGGCTTCAACGACGAGTACTCGGTCGGCCTCAACACCAAGGGCGGTAGCTTCCCGAGTCCCGATGGCGCCACCGACAAGGCGGCGGCGACCATCGGCCAGGGCCGGGTCGTCGCCAGCCCGCTGCACATGGCCACCGTCGCCGCCGCGGTCATGGACGGCTCGTGGGAGACACCGACGCTGCTTCCGGATGTGCCGATGGAACATCCGCCGACGTCGACCAAGCTCGACCCGGCCGTGGTCGAGGCGCTGACCGGCATGATGCGCCGGGTCGTCAGCGAGGGAACCGGCACGAAGGCCCAGGTCCCGGGCACTCCCCTGGCCGGCAAGACCGGCACGGCCGAGTTCGGCGACGGCGACCCGCCGCCCACCCACGCCTGGTTCGTGGCGTTCCGGGGCGATCTGGCCGTCGCGGTCCTGGTCGAGGGCGCCGGCTACGGCGGCGACTTCGCGGCGCCTATTGCCGCCAAGATCTTCGCCGCCCTCCCCGACTAGCCCGCGCCAGTGCTCACCTCAGGTGGGAGACGTCGTTGAAGGCGTGCAACGACCGCCGACGACCGCCGGGGTCGGCGACGATCCGGGTGAACGACGCGGGCGCGAGGTGCAGCCGCCATGCGACCTCGTCCCCGACGCCCAGCGCCCACGCCACGGCGGCCTTGATCGGCGACACGTGGCTGACGACCAGCACGTCGTCGCCGGCGGACGCCAGCTCGTTGCAGGCCGGCCGCACCCGCTCGCCCAGCGCAGCGATCGACTCACCACCGGGCGGGGCCCAGTGCAGGTCGGCCTGCCACGCCGCCCAGGTCGCGGGCGGCACCTCGGCGACGGGCGTGCCGTCGAGGTCGCCGTAGTCCATCTCGATCCACCGCTCGTCGACGTGCACGTCGATGCCGAGCACTTCTGCCACCACTGCCGCGGTCGCGCGGCACCGCTGCAGCGGGCTGGCCACCACCCGGGCGATGTCGAAGCCCTTCACCGCGGCAGCCGCCGCGGCGGCCTGCTGCATGCCCATGTCGTCGAGGGGCGGATCCATCTGCCCCTGCAGCAGGCCCTGGGCGTTGACGGCCGTGCGCCCGTGGCGGAGCAGCCAGATCATCGCGGCACCACTGCCCGGTCGAGCTGGCCGGTGCGCCAGAAGCGGGCCCGGCGGGTCGGGTCGTCGAGGCCGAACGTCCGCCAGCACCACCAGAGGGCAACCGCGCCGGCGACCTCCAGCAGCACGTCGAGCCCGCCCCGGCCCAGCTCGGGCAGCTCGGCATGGCTCCACGAGAAGCCGGCGAACGGCCACCAGAAGGCGTGGGTGTCCGTCCACGCACCGTCCAGGACAAGGTGCAGGAACACCCCGATGGGGATGGCGACAAGCCGGCGCTGCACCAGCCGCTGGCGGGGCGTCACCAACATGGCCAGGCCCAACAGGACGACGCTGCCCGTGATGCTGTGCAGCACCCGGGGCTCGCCGATGGGCAGCTCGACCAGCGGGAGCAGCGCACCGACCATGACCAGGCGGTAGTCGACGGCCGGGCTGCGGAACACCAGCCACACCAGCACGAACGACAGCCCGGCGAACCAGAGGAACATGGGCGTGCGGCCTCTAGGAGCGCACGAGCAGGCGGCCGCACTCCTCGCACAGGACCCGCTCGTCGAGCGAGAGGTGCCGGATGCGGTCGACCTCCACCGCGCTGAGCCCCAGGTGGCAGCCCTGGCAGGTCGATCCGTTCAACCGGGCGATGGCGATCCCGCCGAGGCGCTTGCGCAGGCCGTCGTATTCGGTGATCAGGTCGTCCTCGACGTCGGCGGCCGCCGCCTCCCGCTCGGCTCGCACGCTGGCGAGCTCGGCGTCGATCTCGGCCTCGGCTTCGGCCAGCTCGGCCCGGTGCCCGGCCATGGCCTCGTCGAGCTTGGCCCGCTGCTCGGCCAGGTCGGCGCGCTCGGCGTCGACGGGCTCGGTGGCCTCCATGACATCGAGCTCGTCGTCCTCGAGGCTGCTGATCCGCCGCTGGATCGACGCGATGTCGTCCTGCAGGGCCTGCAGCTCACGGGGGTTGTTGGTGGCCCCGGAGTACAGCTGCTTGTCGGCCTGGCGGGCGCGCTCCCGCATCGACGCGATCTCGTCCTCCAGTCGCTGCTGCGAGCGACCGAGATCCCCCAGACGCTTGTCGACCTCGGCCAGCTGCCGATCGACCTCGGCGGCTTGCGTCTCGAGCTCGGCGATGGTGGACCGGACCGGGAGGGTCTCCATCCGGTGCACCAGCTGGTCGATGTGGGTGTCGTGCTCTTGTACGACGAGGAGCGTGTCCCAGCGGGTCATCAGCTCCCGACCCTACCCGTAGGGCGAAGTGTCGTACGAGTACGGGTCGGCTGCGACGTACGGCGACGTGGTCGGATACTCCGCATAGGGGGCGACGGTCGCCGGATTGGTCGTCTGCGCCTGGGGCTCGTCGTCCGGCGGGACGGTGATCGTGGGGATCGTGGTCGCCGTGATCGGTGGCCATGTCGGACGGGTGTTGGGCGGCGTGGTGATCGGCGATGTCGGGGGCGGCCCGCCGCCGTTGCCGTTGCCATTGCCGTTGCCGTTCCCGTTGTCGGTCGGGGGCTTGTCCTCGCCCTCCTTCGGCGGCTCCTTGGCACCCGACAGGTCGACGTTCCCCGGCAGCACCAGGAACGTCGGTGCCCGGGTCGACTCCGGTGACGGGAAGGCGACCGAGGGCAGCCCCTCGCTCAACGGGCCCATCAGCGCACCCCAGATCTTCGCCGGGTACTTGCCGCCGAAGAACTGACCTTGCCCGGGCACCTTGAGCGGCACGGTCTTCTCGCCGAGCGCACCGATGTGCACGACCGTCGTGTACTGGGCGGTGTAGCCGCAGAACCAGACGTCGGCGTTGTTGGTGGCGGTACCCGTCTTGCCCGCTGCCGGCCGCCCTCCGGGCAGCTGGGCGTTGGTGCCGGTGCCGTACTGCACGTTCTTCTGCAGCACCTGGGTCACCAGGCGGGACGCCTGCTGGGAGATGGCCTGCCGGGGGCTGGGCTTGTGCTGGTAGAGGACCTTGCCCTTCGAGTCGGTGACCTTGTCGATGAAGTAGGGCTGGTTGTAGACGCCGTCGTTGGCGATGGCGCCGTAGGCCCCGGCCATCTGCAGCGGCGTCACCGAGTTGCCGCCCAGCGGGAGCGACGCGTAGGGGTGGGCGTTGGGGATCCCGAGCCGGGCCATGACGTCGACGACCTTCGGCAGCCCGGCGACGAGGCCCAGTCGCACGTAGGCGCAGTTGACCGACTTGGTGGTCATCGTCGTGATGGTGTCGACGATGGCCCGGCCGTTGGTGCGGGTGTCGACGTCGTAGGGCTTGTAGTCCGGCGGCGGCTTGAAGTGGCAGGGGCTGGTGCCGTCGACGATGTCGTACGGCGAGAAGCCCTGCTCCATGAGCGACGTCAACACGAAGGTCTTCGCCGCGGAGCCGGTGTTCCGGGGACCCTTGGTGACGACGTTGTACTGGGACTTCTTGAAGTCGGCGCCGCCGACCATGGCCCGGACCGCCCCCGATTTGTTCTCGATGGTGACCACGCCGGCCGTAGCGTCGACCGGCTGACCGGTGTCGGGGTCGGTGACCTGGAAGACGCCGTTGACGCCGGGGGTGTTGTTGTTGCGGGCCTGGATGGCCAGGTCCTGGGCCCGGGGGTCGAGGGTGGTGTAGATCCGCAGGCCGCCCCGGTTGAGGGCCTGCTCGCGCTGCTGCTTCGTCTTGCCCAGCCACGGCTGCTCCAGCAGCTCGGTGCGCACCGCGTCGCTGAAGTAGTCACGCTCGGCCGACGCCACCTGGGTCCGCTTGGTGGGCAGCGGCGAGGCGTTCCAGAACTCGAGCTCCTTCTGGTTGATGAGCCCCGCGTCCTTCATGCGGCGCAGCGCGTCGAGGCGGCGGTTCTTGGCGTCCTTGGGGTGCCGGAACGGGTCGTTGGTGTTGGGGTTCCGGATGAGGCCCGCCAGCATCGCCGCCTGGCCGAGGTTCAGGTCCTTGGGCGACACGCCGAAGTAGGTCTCGGCCGCGGCCTGGATCCCGTAGGCGTGGTTCCCGAACCACACCTTGTTGAGGTAGCGGTTGAGGATCTCGTCCTTGGTGTAGTCCTCCTCGAGCCGGCGGGCGAGGAAGAACTCCTGGATCTTGTGCTCCATCGTGCGCTCGGTGTTGAGGCGCTCCAGCTTCACCAGCTGCTGGGTGATGGTCGAGCCGCCCTGGCGGACGCCGCCGGCGCCGAGGTTGGTCCCGAGCGCCCGGGCGAGGCCCCGCACGTTGATGCCGTCGTGGGTGTAGAAGCCCCGGTCCTCGACGGCCAGGACGGTGTCGATGACCGACTTCGGGATGTCCTTGAGGGCGATCGGCTGGCGGTTGAACTCGTCCCGCAACGTCGTCAGCTGCCCGCCGTCCTTGTTGTAGATGTAGGACCGCTGCTCGAGGTTGCCGAACTCGATCTTGGTGACGTCGCCCTCACCGACCTTGTTGAGCCAGCTCAGTGGCACCGCCACCGCCACCGCCGTGACAGACATCAGGGCACCGCACGCGACGATGACCGCGGCGAGCTTGATGAGGGTGGGCTTCAGGGTGGGGCTCATAGACGGACGTCAGGACGATAGCCATCCTTACCCGGTTGGCCGTGTCGCGATGACTGGTGTTACCAGGGCCCTGCCGTAGTGTCGCCCCCATGGGACACCCTCGACCGTTTCGCTTCGGTGTGCAGCTGGCCAACGCGCGTGACGCCGCCGAGTGGGCCGCGCTGGCTCGCAAGGCAGAGGATCTGGGCTACTCGACGCTGTTCATGCCCGACCACTTCGACGACATCCTGGCGCCGCTGCCCGGGCTGATGGCGGCGGCCGACGCCACCTCCAGCCTGAGGATCGCCCCGCTGGTCCTCGACAACGACTACAAGCACCCGGTGGTCACCGCCAAGGAGCTGGCCACGCTGGACCTGCTGTCCGACGGGCGCCTGGAGGTCGGGATCGGAGCGGGCTGGATGGCCAGCGACTACGAGCAGTCGGGCATCCCCATGGACCCGCCGGGCATGCGGGTCGACCGACTGGAGGAGGCGGTCGCCATCCTCAAGGGCCTCTTCGCCGAGGGCACCGTCGACTTCGCCGGTGAGCACTACACCATCACGGGACTCGACGGCCGCCCCAAGCCGGTGCAGCAGCCCCACCCGCCGTTCCTCATCGGCGGCGCCCAGCCCAGGCTGCTGCGCTTCGCCGCCCAGGAGGCCGACATCATCGGCGTGAACCCGGCCATCAAGAAGGGCCGGGTCGGGGCCGACGCCAGCCGCGACGGCATGGCGGCCCGCACCGACGAGAAGCTCGCCTGGGTGCGGGAGGCCGCGGGCGCCCGCTACGACGAGATCGAGATCAACTTCCTGATCTTCGCCTGCATGGTCACCGACGACCGCCAGGGCACGCTCGAGACCATGGCGCCGCTGTTCGCGCTGACCCCCGAAGAGGTCGGCGAGTACCCCCACGCGTGGATCGGCTCGGTCGAGGAGATCTGCGACAAGCTCGAGGCCGGCCGCGAGCGCTGGGATGCGTCGTACCTGGTCGTACAGGGTGTCGACGCGCTCGAGGCCGCGGCGCCGATCGTCGCCCGGCTCGCCGGGACCTGAGCGACGATCGGCCGGCAGCTGGCCGGCGCCTCACTGGGGGTTCAGCCGCTCGGTCCCTCTACGCTCACGCCGTGGCATCCATCGATGATGCTCGACGTCTCATCGGGATGGACAACGGGTTGGCCACCGTGTCGACCCTGCGAGCCAACGGTTCCATCCAGGTGACCGTGGTCCACGCGGGCATCGTCGCGCACCCGGTCAAGGGCGACGATGTCGGCGCCTTCGTGGCCCACGGTGGCACCCAGAAGCTGACCAACCTCCGGGCCCGCCCGCAGGCGACGCTGCTGTGGCGGGCCGGCTGGGCGTGGGTGGCGGTCGAGGGCACGGCCGAGCTGTGCGGCCCGGACGATTCGCTCGAGGGGGTCGACGCCGACGAGGCCCGCCAGCTGCTGCGGGAGATCACCCGCGCGGCGGGGTCGGCCTCGGCGGACTGGGACGAGTTCGACCGGCTGATGCTGGCCGACCGGCGGACGGCCGTGCTGGTCAACCCTCAGCGGGTGTATCAGAACCCGTAGCAGGCTCGTCGACTTCGTCTTCGACGCTTTCGTCCTCGGCGTCCTCTTCCGGGGCGGCGAGCTCGACGCCGAGGAACCCGGCGAGCGCCTCGTTGAAGGCGATCGGGTCCTCGATGTTGGGCAGGTGGCCGACGTTCGGGATGACCACCAGCTCGCCCTTCAGGAAGAGCCGGAGGCTGCGGGCGTCGGCGATGGGGGTGATCCGGTCCAGCTCGCCGACGACGACCAGCGCCGGCAGCTGCGCCTGGCGCAGCAACAGCATCGAGTCGGGCCGGGTCTTCATCGCCTCGAGCGCCCCGATCCAGCCCTCTGGCGTGGCCCCGTCGGCCAGGGCGTGGGCGTAGCCCACCAGCTCGGGACGGGCCATCGAGCCGGACGACAGCTGGTTCTCGACCAGGCTCTTGGCCAGCGACCCCAGCTCGGAGCCCGAGCGGATCTGCTGCTGGATGTCCGTCCGGCGGCCGGCCGCCGGGCCGTCGTCGCTGAGCGCCTTCGTGTCGACGAGCACCAGCCTCGCGATCCGATCCGGGTGGTGGCGCAGCAGCGCCATCGCCAGGTAGCCGCCCATCGAGCAGCCGACGGCCGTGACCTGGTCGACGCCGAGCTGGTCGAGCGCGGTCACCACGAGGTTGGCCCAACGCTGCATGGACGCCGGCGGGGCGTCCTCGGGGACCGTCGAGCCCCCGAAACCCGGCATGTCGATCGCCAGGCAGCGGTGAGTCGCCTCGAAGGCCTCGATCTGGTAGTCCCACATCGCGGCCTGAAACGGGAACGCGTGTAGGAACAGAAGCGCGTCGCCGGACCCGCGGTCGATCACATGTATGAGGCCGTCATCTACCTCGAGCAGCGGCACGCACTCTCCTCCCAAGCCCTTGCCTGTCCCTAGTGTCGCGACTACTGACGGCCCAGGTGAAATACCACTATTGGTGAGTGATCGCCGCGAATCGTGCGCGCCGACTGTAGTCGTCGGAGGTGGGGTCGAGGACCGGGAGGCGCAGGCAAAGTTGGGTCAACAGGTCCGCCAGCGTGGTCTCCGCGGTGATCCTGACGGCCAGCTCGGTGGGCGGGCCGCCGACGACCGGCTCGGTGGTGACCTGGTAGCCGATCGGCACGAAGAGCTGCCACAGCGCTTGGAGGCCGCCGGTGCAGGGCAGCAGCGGGATGTCGACCTGGAACGGCAGGAGGCCGCTGTCCTGCTCACCCGTCATGGCCGGGCCGAACACGTCGGCGAGGACGTCGGCGAGCATGCTCGGCCGCCCCGTCTGGCCGGGGTGCTGCAGCATGACCGCCACCGTGCAGCGGTGCTCGTCGGCCTGCGAGAAGCAGACCATGGCGTGGCCGAAGGGGTAGGTTGCCGCCCGGATGGCGTCGGGGTGCTGGCCGAGCAGGCCGGCGAGGTCGGTCGCGGGCCGCGCGCCCGTCGACGTGGTCGATATCGAGAGAAGCATGGAGAACCGCCGGTACGAGGGGATTGTCGAGGCGACCAGCGGGTCCTGTCCCGAACGCACCAGCTCGGCGTCGCTCACCGTCGACCAGTTAAGCAGACGTCGCGCGCTGCGAGGTGAACACTTTACGAACCGCGCGGAACTCGACTGCGAACAGTGGTTCACATCACGACGAGTGCCTGAAGATATCGGCCCACGGCCCAGCGCTGGATGACGGCGACGACCGGCATCGCCAGCTTGGCGGCGGCGAGGCTCGGTGCTGCGTCGACTGTAACCGTGCCGGTCACCTCGCCTGCGTCACCCAGCTCGATCACGAAGCTCTCCTCGCCCCGCTCGGCATGGCCCGGAAGGGTGCCGTAGGCGAAGCCGAAGCGCCGCCCCGGGTCGTCGACGACCTCGACGATCCGGTTGGGCACGACGACGGTGAGCGGGCCCTTGCGGAGCTCGACGAGCAGCGTCGTGCCGACCTCGATCGGGGCGTCGGCCGGATGGACCGGCGCGTTGAGGTTGCGCTGCGGCGCCCAGCCCCTCAACCGCTCGACCGCCTGGGCGAAGTCCTCGTCACCGTGGCCGAGGGTGCTGGTGCGCTGGTAGGGCGCCCGCTGTGGCCAACGCTCGGGATGCAGCGTCGACCCGACGTGGTCATAGGTCGGGTCCTCGCCCTGGGCTTGCTCCAGCAACCGGGCAATCTCATCCGCGCCGACTCTTCCGAGGCGCAACCCTCCGATGTTCATGCCAGGACCTCCTGTCGTGCGATGAGCCCGGCGAGGCAGAACCCGATGGCGTTGGGCACCCCGTGCAGCCGAGCCATGTCGTGGATCGCGAGGTACGGCACGTCCCAGTGTTGCCCCGCCGCCCACCCGACCGCGAGCACCATCGGGGCCCAGATCGCCAAGCCCGACAGCGACAACAGCCCCCGCTGCACGGGACGATGCCCTGCCGCCTCGACCAACTGCAGGGCGGCGGTCGTCCAGACCCCAGCGGCCATCAGGGCGGCGCCGCCGACCTGGGGCATCGCCCAGCCGGTGACGAAGCCCAACGCCACGATCGGCGGGGCCGCCGCAGTGCAGGCGATCGCCCGGTTCGACCAGCGGCCCGGGGTGGTGGCGCCGGCCAGCATGAGCGCAGCGGTGCCCGCGTAGGTGTAGTGGACCGCCGTCAGCTCGACGATCGGCTCCCGAAGCCCGAAGAGGTGGACGCCGGAGCGGGATTGGACCAGGGCGGCCGCCGCCACGGCCGCGTACACGCCGGCGATGACGCGCACCACGTCCGCCCTGGTCCAGAACAGCAGCGGCCCAGCCGCCTGCACGCCGGCGAGGACCCGGCTGCCGGCGACCACGAGCCACGGGACCACCAGCGCCGCGGCCACTGCGCCGCGATCGAGCTCCAGTGCCGCCACCGTGGCGACCCCGGCGATCCCCCATCGCCACCACGCCCCGCCGAGCGCCAGCGGCAGGACCACCAGCACCCCGAAGACCACGACCTCGTCGATCAGCGACAACCCAGCCGCTCCGTCCACAGCTATACGCTAGCAATTGGTAGCACATAGATTGCTATCGCGGTTGGCTAGCCTGGCCCGGATGACCGACGACGACGAGATGCGGCTCGACGAGCTGGCGCGACGAGCCGGCGTCGCCAGCACGACCGTGCGGCTGTACCAGAACAAGGGCCTGCTCCCCGGGCCACGCCTCGTCGGCCGCACCGGGTACTACGGCGAGCACCACCTCACCCGGCTACACCTCATCGCCCGCCTGCAGGCCGAGGGCTTCTCGCTGGCCGGGATCGGGCGGCTGCTCGACTCCTGGGAGCAGGGACGGGACCTGGCCGCCCTCGTCGGCGTCGAGGAGCAGCTCGACGCCCTTCTGGGACGCACCGACGAGGTGGTCCTCGATCCGGCCGACTTCGCGGCCCACTTCCCGCCGGGAACCCTGACCCCCGACCTCGTCGCCCACGCGACGGCGCTCGGCCTCGTGCGGGGCACGGAGGACGGCCGCATCGCCGTCCCCGACCGCCGCTTCCTCGACTCGGGCGCCGCCCTGGCCCGTCTCGGCGTCCCGGCCGACGTCCTGCTCGACGAGTGGGAGCAGCTGTTGACCTCGACCGACGCCATCGCGTCGCGCTTCGTGGGGCTCTTCATCACCCACCTCGCGCCGCCGGGCTGGCAGGACGGCATCAACGAGGCGACCACCGCTCGGATCGCCGCCGCGTTGGCGGAGCTGCGCCAGCAGGCCGAGCAGGTGCTGCTCACCGCGTTCGACGCCTCGCTGGGCCACCTGGCGGGCGAGCAGCTCGCCGCCCTCGCCTTGCCAGCCGAGGAAGTGGGCTAGGGCTCGAGCCGGCGCTCGATGGCGTCGAGCCGTTCGAGGATGCGGTCGAGCGTGGCTTGAGATGGAGACGAGGATGCCTGGGCCGCCGCGGGCGCAGCGACCTTCAACTGGTCGGCGATGTAGCCGGCGAGCACCTGGGTCACTGCCTGGCGGGTGGTGCGCAGCTCGATGCCCATGCGCCGTAGCACCTTGCTCCCCAGCCCGTCCTCGGTGGCCAGGATGCCGAGGAAGAGGTGCTCGCAGCCGAGGTAGTTGTGCCCGAGGCGCAGCGCCTCCTTGGCGGCCGACTCGAGCGATCGCTTCGCCAGGACGGTGAACGGGATGTGACCGACCGGGACCTCGTCGATCTCCGGGCCCATCGAACCCCGGAGCTCCGCCCTGAGGTCCTCGGGGTCGACGTCGAGACGGGCCAACACCTTGAGTGCCAGGTTGTCGCCCTCGTCGAGGATGCCCAGGAGCACGTGCTCGGTGCCGACGTAGTTGTGCGAGCCGGCCCGGGCGACACCCTCGGCCAACACCACCGCCTGGCGCGCCCGGGGCGTGAAGCGTCCGAAGAGTCCGACGCCGGAGTCCTCCTCGGTGGGCGGCGCATCGTCGGCCGCCCGGGCTGCGGTCATGTCCCGCACTGCCTTCAGCAGGGCCGCCTGGCACACCGCCGAGACCGGGATCTGCGCCTCCCGCACGGCAGTGGCGAGCTCGTCCGGCAGGTACACGTTGACCTTGGGCATGGGGTCATAGTGGGCGTATATAACCCCATTGTCAACACACTCTGTCAGTCGAGGTCGCGCAGCTTCCGTTCGAGCACTGCCCGTTCGCGGGCGTTCCCGCTGAGCTCGACGGCCCGCGCCAGCTCCGCCTTCGCCGCGTCGGTGCGGCCGAGCCGGGCCAGCAGCTCGCCCCGCACGCTCGGCAGCAGGTGGGAGCCGGCGAGCGCCCCGGCAGCGGCGAGATCGTCGACGGCCCGGAGCGCGGCGGCCGGGCCCTGCGCCATCGAGACCGCGACGGCCCGGTTCAGCTCCACGACCGGGGACGGTGCCAGCCGGCCGAGAGCCTCGTAGAGCACGACGATCCGCTCCCAGTCCGTCTTGTCGACCGACGGAGCGACCGCGTGGCACTCGGCGATCGCTGCCTGGAGCCCGTAGGCGCCGAGGCCCCGTCCCACCCGCCCGGCCTGGGCGAGGGCGGCTCTCCCCCGTCGCACCGCGGCCACGTCCCACCGGTCGCGGTCCTGATCTTCGAGCAGCACCGGTTCGCCGTCGCGGCCGGTGCGAGCGGGGAACCGGGCGGCGGTCAGCTCGAGCAGAGCGAGCAGCCCGTGGGGCTCCGACTCGTCGGGCACCAGGCGGGCCAGGATCCGGGCCAACCGGATCGCCTCGTGGGCGAGGTCCGGCCGGATGAGGTCGTCGCCCGAGGTCGCGGTCGATCCCTCGGTGAAGATCACGTAGACCACGCTGAGCACGGCACCCAACCGCTCCCGCCGCTCATCGGGCGGCGGCACCTCGAACCGGACCTGGGCGGCGGTGAGGGTCTTCTTCGCCCTGGTGATGCGAGCCTGCACGGTGGCGGTCGGCACGAGGAAGGCCCGGGCGATCTCGTCGCTGGTCAGACCGCCGACGACCCGCAAGGTCAGCGCCACCTGCGCGTCCGGGGACAGCAGCGGGTGGCAGGAGATGAACATCAGCGCCAGAACGTCGTCGTCGATCCGGTCGGGATCGCTGAGCAGGTCGCCCGGCTCGTTGCCGCCCTCACCCAGGTCACGGGCGAGGGCGGCGTACCGCTCGTCGAGCGCTGACCGGCGGCGGAAGACGTCGATCGCCCGCCGCCGGCCGACAGTCAGCAACCACGCCGCCGGGTTGGCCGGCACGCCGTCCCGGGGCCAGTTCACGAGCGCCTCGGCCAGGGCCTCCTGGGCCGCGTCCTCGGCGAGCGCGAAGTCCCCGGTGGACCGGGCGAGCGCACCGACGATCCGGGCCGACTCGATCCGCCACACCGCGGCGACGGCGTCACGAGCGTCGCGGGCGCCTCGGCCCGCTCGGGCGTCGCTCACAACTGCCCGGTGGCCTCCCGCCACGCCCGCTCCTTCTTGATCCACTCGTTGTCTTGCGGGAACTCGTCGATGCTGGCGATCCGGCGGATCTCGGTCTTCGAGCCCGGACCGGACATCGGCGCCCGCTTCGCCCATTCGACCGCCTCCTCCTGCGAGGCGACGTCGAGGATCCAGAAGCCACCGAACAGCTCCTTGGTCTCGCCGTACGGGCCGTCGGTGACCACCGGCGGCTGCGAGGAGTAGTCGACGACGACGCCCGTCCCAGCTTCGGCGAAGCCCTCGGCGGCAACGAGGACGCCGGCCGAGACCATCTCGTCGTTGAAGCGGCCCATCGTGTCGAGGACCTCCTCGAAGTCGACGTCCTTGAACGCCTCATAGGTCTCATCGGTGGCCCGCATGATCAGCATGTACTTCACAGTGGTCTCCTTGTGTCGCCGTCCTGTCGGACGTTCTCGCCCCTAGGTCGAACGGCGAACCCCGCGATCGACAGCACCGCAGAAGTTTCTTCGCGAGAAGAGGCGCCGGCCCGAGCCGGCGCCTCTTCTCTTGGAGATTCGTTGTGCTGGCGAGCCGTCAGCTGCAGCCGCTGGTGCTCCCGCACGAGGGGCAGGCATGGCACGAACCGGCCCGCTGCATCTGCACGCCGCACTGCATGCAGTAGGGGGCGTCGGAGCTGGTGGCCGACCGGGGCCGCACCGCCGGGCTCTCGTGGGGGCGGCGGTGCTCGGCGTCGGTGACGCCGGCCCGCTCCAGCAGCGAGGGCTCCTTCGGAGCATCACCGCTGGTGAGCAGCGGCGACGACGAGTCGATCGACGGCGGGTCGGCCGGCACGTCGTGGCCCTGGCGGGTCTCGATGGCGGTCTCCTCGACGCCGGGCAGGGTCGGCTGGGTGCGCTCTCCGGTGGTGAGGATGCCGAGCTCGGCCCGTTCCTCGTGGCGCAGGTAGTCGACCGCCAGCCGGCGGAAGATGTAGTCGAGGATCGACGAGGCGATGCGCAGCTCGGGGTCGTCGGTGATGCCGGCGGGCTCGAACCGGGTGTTGGTGAACGCCTCGACGAAGTGCCGCAGCGGCACGCCGTACTGCAGGCCGTAGCTGACCGAGATCGAGAAGGCGTCCATGAGGCCGGCCAGGGTCGAGCCCTGCTTCGAGACCTTCAGGAACACCTCGCCGGGCCGACCGTCGGCGTACTCCCCGACCGTCACGAAGCCCTTGCAGTCGGCCACCCGGAACTCGAAGGTCCGCGACACCCGGTTGCGGGGCAGCTTCTCCCGCACGGGCACCTTGATGACCTTCTCCACGATGCGGGTCGCCACGTCGGCCGGCTCGACCGCCGAGGAGAACAGGGTCGGTGGCTCGTCCTTGGCGTCTTCCTTCTTCGCCGTCGACAGCGGCTGGCCGACCTTGCAGTTGTCCCGGTAGATGGCGATGGCCTTGACCCCGAGCCGCCAGGCATCGAGGTGCAGCGCCTCGACGTCGTCGACCGTGGCCTCCTCCGGCATGTTCACCGTCTTGGAGATGGCCCCGGAGATGAACGGCTGGACCGCCGCCATCATCTTCACGTGCCCCAGGTAGTGGATGGTGTTGTCGCCCATCGAGCAGGCGAACACCGGCAGGTGGTCGGCCGACAGGTGCGGGGCGCCGACGATCGACTTGTGCTCGTCGATGTAGGCGGTGATCTCGCCGACCTGCAGGGCGTTGTAGCCCAGCTGGGCGAGCGCGCGGGGCACCGTCTGGTTGACGATCGACATGGTGCCCCCGCCGACCAGCTTCTTCATCTTGACCAGGCCGAGGTCGGGCTCGATGCCGGTGGTGTCGCAGTCCATCATCAGGCCGATGGTCCCGGTCGGGGCCAGCACCGACGCCTGGCTGTTGCGCACACCGAACTGGTCGGCCAGCTCGCAGGCCTTGTCCCAGCTCTCCTGGGCCGCCGACAGCAGCTCGGGGGCGACCAGCTCCTCGTCGATGTCGGCCGCGGCCTGCTGGTGCTGCTCGAGCACCCGCAGCATGTGCTCCCGGTTGTCGGCGAAGCCGGCGAAGGGGCCCATGCGGGAGGCGATGCGGGCCGACACCTCGTAGGCGTGGCCGGTCATGAGCGAGGTGATGGCCGCGGCGTGGGCCCGGCCGGGCTCGCTGTCGTAAGGCAGGCCGAGCGCCATGAGCAGGGCACCGAGGTTGGCGTAACCGAGGCCCAGCTGGCGGAAGCGGCGCGACGTGTCGGCGATGGACTCGGTCGGGTAGTCGGCCCGGCCGACCAGGATCTCCTGGGCGGTGAACACCACGTCGATTGCGCTGCTGAAGCCGGCGAGATCGAAGCTCTCGTCGTCGTTCAGGAACTTGAGCAGGTTCAGGCTGGCCAGGTTGCACGCCGAGTTGTCGAGGTGCATGTACTCCGAGCAGGGGTTGCTGCCGTTGATGCGCCCCGTGTTGGCCGCCGTGTGCCACCGGTTGATGGTGGTGTCGAACTGCATGCCGGGATCGGCGCACTCCCAGGTGGCCTCGCAGAGCTGCCGGAAGAGCTCCCGGGCCCGGACCGACTTGACGACCTTGCCGGTGGTGACCTCGCGGAGGCTCCAGTCGCCGTCGTCCGACACGGCCTGCATGAACTCGTCGGTGACCCGCACCGAGTTGTTGGCGTTCTGGTACTGGATCGAGTGCGAGTCGCGGCCGTCGAGGTCCATGTCGAAGCCGGCGTCCCGCAGCACCCGGGCCTTGCGCTCCTCGAGCGCCTTGCACCAGATGAACTCCTCGACGTCGGGGTGGTCGATGTCGAGGATGACCATCTTGGCGGCCCGCCGAGTCTTGCCGCCCGACTTGATGGTGCCGGCCGACGAGTCGGCGCCCCGCATGAAGCTGACCGGGCCCGAGGCAGTGCCCCCGCCCCGCAGCAGCTCGACCGACGAGCGGATGCGGGAGAGGTTGACGCCGGCGCCCGAGCCGCCCTTGAAGATGACGCCTTCTTCCCGGTACCAGTTCAGGATCGAGTCCATCGAGTCGTCGACGGACAGGATGAAGCAGGCCGACGCCTGCTGGGGCACGCCCTGCACGCCGATGTTGAACCACACCGGGCTGTTGAAGGCGGCCTTCTGGGTGACCAGGACGTGCTTCAGCTCGTCGCTGAAGACCTGGGCCTCGTGGCGGTCGACGAAGTAGCCACCCTCGGCGCCCCAGCGGGTGATCGTGTCGACCACCCGGTCGATGACCTGGCGCAGCGACCACTCCCGCTCCGGCGTGCCGAGCGTGCCGCGGAAGTACTTCTGGGCGACGATGTTCGTCGCGTTCTGCGACCACGACGCCGGGAACTCGACGTCGGTCTGCTCGAACGCCACCGAGCCGTCGCGGAAGTTGGTGATCCGCGCATCTCGCCGCTCCCACTCGACCTCGTCGTACGGATCGACGCCCTCAGTGGTGAAATGGCGACGGAGGCCTATGCCGGTCTGCTCAGGAGCAAGTGCCATCAGTACCTCCAGGGTGCCGTACCAGAACCACAACGCCTTGTGGTGAGAACCGCCTGTGGCGCTCGTGCACCACAAGATCTTGGGACAAGAATTACACCACCGTAACTACACCCGTGTCAACAGCAGCCCGGGCGAACGGCACGGTGAGGGGCTTAAAGCCTAGAGGCACCACGCACAGTGTTCGAGCATCCCCGCGAGTCGAACAGATGTGCGACCGGCCCGGCGCGGACTCGCAGGTTGGGAGGGGCCGCAACCCCGTCGTCAGCGCTGACGACGATGGGCGCCCCACCCCGAGGAGTCGCTCAGCAGCCCACCAAAGACACGGAAGCGACAGCCACCATTCCGCTCCTCCGCGCCGGGGCACAGTGCACGCTTGCCAACCTAAGGGGGAGGGGTTGTGGACCGCTAGGGGAACTTCCTGTGAATTGGAGGTGGATTACGCGTGCAGTCATCCACAGGCTGGCCGACTTCGGGGCATGGCGGATTCCCCACGCGATGCGGTCCGTCTTCACTACGGTCCCCTGCGTGCGCCGCTTGATCCCCACCGAAAGTGACTCATCGGCCCCCGTTCGCGAGGACGACGCCGAGACCCCGGAGGGTGACCCGCCCTGTGGGAAAGTCGGCGATCTGGACGTCGAGGCGAACGTCGCCGCCGAGGCCCGGCCGACCCCCGAAGGACGGCCCTGGGTGGTCGTCAACATGGTCGCCTCGATCGATGGAGCGTCCTCCGGACCCAACGGGAAGTCGGGAACCCTCAGCAGCGACGACGACAAAGCGCTATTCCACGCCCTGCGCTCGGTGGCCGACGTGATCCTCGCCGGCGCCGGCACGGTGCGGGCCGAGAACTACGGGGCGCCGAAGGGCAAGGCCCGGTTGGCCGTCGTGTCGGCCAGCCTGTCGCTCGACCCCGCCGCGCGGTTCTTCCAGGAGCCCGACCACCGGCCGATCGTCCTGACCACGTCGGATGCCGTCGACAGCGGGCGAGCGACCCCCGAGCTGCAGGCGGTCGCCGACATCCGTCCCGTCGGGACGGATGCGGTCGCCTGGCCGGAGGCGCTGACGCTGCTCCGCGAGGAGTACGACACCAAGATCCTCCTCGTCGAAGGCGGCCCGACCCTAAACGGGCAGCTCGTCGCCGCCGACGTCATCGACGAGTTCCGGTTGACGCTCTCGCCGCTACTCGTCGGCGGGGAGGCCCGACGGATCGTCGCCCACGGCCCGCCAGTGCACGGTCTGTTGCCCTTCCGGCTAGACGGCCTCGTCGAATCGGACAGCTTCCTCTTCCTCCGCTACGTCCGGGATCGCCACTGACTGCGGTATTCGGTGGGCGGATTACTCCGGAGCGTGACGAGGTTCACAGGCCGTGCGCGTCATTCTTCGCCTCCTTCCCTGTCTCATTAACTGGTCCGCACCGGATGTGCTTGGCGAACCGCCTCCGTCAGGTACGCCGGTGCGGGCCATTTCAGAAGCAGTGGGGCCCCTGGCCTGCCGGCGTGCGGCGGGACCGGCTGGGGGGTTCCGCCGTTCGTCCCTCTCCGACGACCGAGCGCCCCACCCCCGCTCCCGAGTCCCTCCGGCCCAACCGCGGAGCCATTGCCCGCCCCCAGGCCGGCCACATCCGCCGATCCACCGCCACTCATCCGGAGGCTCCGACCCGACGCCCCCGCCACCCAGGCCGAGGCCCCCAGCGCAGCGCTCCGATCTACGTTCCGCCCTCCGTCACCCCGACGACGAGCCTCGATCCTCGCCGCCCCAGCGACTCAGGCGAAGCTCCCGGGACCCGATGCCCCACTACTCAGCCGACGCCCGGGCGCAGCCCCTTCGGTCTGCGTTCCGTCACCCCGAAAACGAGCCTCACTCCTCGCCGCCCACCCACTCAGGCGAAGCTCCCAGGACCCGATGCCCCGCTGCTCAGGCCGACGCCCCCGACGCAGCCCCATTGGTCCGCGTACCGCCCTCCGCCACGCCGGCCGATGAGCCTCGGTCTTCGCCATCCACCTACTCAGGCGGAGGCTCCCTGGACCCTATGCCCCGCTACTCCGGTAGGGGCTTGGGCGCAGTCCGCTTGGTGAGCAGCGTCAGCTCCCGCTCGAAGTCCGCAGGATCGTCGAACCCCTTGTAGACCGAGGCGAATCGCACCGCCGCGACGGCGTCGAGCTCGTAGAGCCGCTCCAGCACCGTCAGACCGAGCCGCTCCGAGGTGACCTCGGTGCCGTTCTCGAGGCGGATCGCCTCCTCCACGCCGACGACCAAGGCGTCGATGTCAGCCTCATCGACCGGCCGTGCCTTGGCAGCAGCCCGCACGCCCGTCACGATCTTGGTCGGATCGAAGGCCTCCCGTAGCCCCGACCGCTTCACGACGACCAGCGCCGCCGCTTCGACTCGCTCGAAGGTGGTGAAACGCCCGCTGCAGCCCAAGCACTGACGCCGACGCCTGATGGACCGGCCGTCATCGGCCTGTCGTGAGTCGATGACCTTGTCGTCGAGGCTTCCGCACGCGGGACACCGCACGTTGTGACGCTACATCTTCCGCTCCTATGCCAAGTCCGCCAGATCGAGGCGATCGCCGACTTCGAGCTCGCCACCACCGTGGCGGCGCTGGAGCTCGTCGACGATCGGCCGAGGGTCCTTCGCCGGAGCCAACCGCTCGGCGATGGACCAGTACGTGTCGCCCGGCTGGACGACATAGACCGCCTCACTGATCGGTTGAGGCGTCTGATCGGTGCCCACCGCGCTGCCCTTGGTCAGCTGCAGCAGACCGACGCAGCCGAGGACGGTGACGCCGACCAGCACCATGAGCGCCAGGCGCCGACGACGCACCCGGGTGGCTCGGTCGGGCAGGCGGCGAGGACGGAGGACGGGAGCGGGCGGCTCGGGCCAGCGCCCGACGTCGAGCCCCCGGCGGCGGGGGTCCTCGGTCGGCGGCTCGAACCACTCGTCGGGCTCGTACTGCGGAACGTGGATCGCAACCATGTGCCCAGCCTCCTCGCGGGGTGTGACAATTAAGGCCTGGCGGCTTGCGGCTTTCCCCCCGCTGGCGCCGAACGCCTGTTCGTTGATACTGAAGCACGAACGCCCGTTCGCAGTCAAGGCCTTCCGGCGGCCGTGACACGCTGAGACGGTGACCACTGCCGTCCCGACAGCGAAGTCCCTGGTCAGCACCTTCGCTGCCGAGCTCACGTCCCGCCGCGACCCCGCCAAGGCGCCGGCGATGGCCGCCTACATGCGCGACCAGTTCGAGTTCCTCGGCGTGGCCTCCCCGGGCCAGGCCGACGCCTATCGAGCGACGATGGCCGGGCTCCCCCGCCGTCTGCCCGAAGACCTCGTCACCGCCACCGCCGAGGAGCTGTGGCGCCGCCCCGAACGGGAGCACCAGTACGTCGGCTGCCGCCTGGTCAACCGCCACGCCGCCACGCCGGCGGCCACGGCGGCGTTTCTCCCGGTGGTCGAAGGCCTCATCCG
>Ga0209382_10000883_pt1 | contig 48546 bp, 43 predicted proteins | sample SoiMetdeltSBSDD5_FD_187599 | JGI IMG/M metagenome (GOLD analysis project Ga0209382, IMG submission 187599) | Bulk soil microbial communities from a Populus tree surrounding site in Tennessee, USA - Soil MetaG P. deltoides SBSDD5 (SPAdes) (version 2) | ecosystem: Environmental > Terrestrial >...
CCCAAGCGACTGTTCGGGTTCGATGATGGAACAGTGGGCGGGGCCCCGAGCTCTGGGACGGTCTTGGGAGACCCAGGGGGTGACGGGCTCCCGCCCACCTTCACCCGGCTCAGCTTACTGCTGCGCTGCTCACGAGAGATACAAGGGGGTTGGGTCGGCAGCCGGTCGAATCCTCGGCGGCTCGCTCGCCGAGCCCTCCGCTCGAACGGCGACAACGGCTCGCCATGAAGCGCGGGCACGCGACACACGCCGCCGCCTGCCCCGTACCCGGGCCGCGGCCCACAAGGTGCACTAGCCATGGAAATCAGAGTCCAGACCCACGGTCCTCACATCTCGGTCATCACTATCGACAATCAGCCGCGGCGGAATGCGATGACCAGGGCGATGTTGGGGGAGCTGGCGGGGATTTGGGAGGAGTTGGAGCGAGGGGTGTGTCGGTGTGTCGTCATCACGGGGGCGGGGGAGCGGGCGTTTACGGCGGGGGCGGATATCAGTGGGGATTTGTCGGCGCCGGCTGAGAGGGCGCGGGGCGTGAGTCAGGCGCTGCTCAAGTACTCCGTGTTTTCCAAGCCGATCGTGGCGGCGGTCAATGGTGACTGTGCGGGGGGCGGGCTCGAGCTGTTGCTCGCGACGGACGTGCGGGCGGCGGCGCCGCACGCGCGGTTCGGGCTGCCGGAGGTGAAGTGGTCGATCTATCCGTTTGGGGGCGCGACGATCAAGCTGATCCAGCAGATCGGGTACGTCCACGCGATGGAGCTGCTGCTCACGGCCGGGCTGATCGACGCGGCCGAGGCCGCGCGGCTGGGGCTCGTCAACCGCGTCGTGCCCGCCGAGCGGCTGATGCCGTGGGCGCTGGAGACCGCCGAGCGCATCGCCGCCAACAGTCCCAGCGCGGTGCAGGCGGTGAAGCGGCAGATCAGCTCGACGCTCGCCGACCACGCCCGGACACGCGAGGCGCTCGACCAGGAGCTCGGTGACGGGGTGCGGGCGAGCGCGCACTTCCAGGAGGGCGTGGCCGCCTTCCGGGAGAAGCGGCAGCCGCGGTACGAGTGAGCACGCGAGAGGAGAGGACGGCGATGACCGACGAGACACGGGCGCAGCGGGCGGAGGCGCTGATCGCGCGGATGAAGGCGGCGCGCGGTTACATCTATCCGGAGTGGGAGTTCGCGGCGCGGCGGGATCCTGACTTCGTCGAGACCTACAACCGGATCTACGAGCAGGGGCTCGGCGAGGGCCGGCACGTGTCCGCCAAGGTGCGCGAGTTCGTGGCGATCGCGCTGCTGGCCTTCCGCGGCGGCGACAAGGACGGGCTCGTCGCGCACATGCGCCGGGCGATCCGTCTGGGCGCGACGCGCGAGGAGCTGTTCGAGGTGCTCGAGACCTGCATGATCCCCGGCGGCGCGCCGACCTTCCACCGTGGCCTGAGCGCCCTGCTCGAGCTCGAGGACGACCCGCCGCGCTAGGGTCCCCGAGTCAGACTCCGGGGCCTTCGGCGGCCAGTTTCTTCCGCCGCGCCAGCTCCGCGTGGGACGGATTGTCGGGATGGAATGTCCCCTGCGGGAGCGACCCGGCCGGGCGGTATGTGTTGACGAGGACGCCCTTGGGCGTGCTTCGCGTCTCGACCAGGGCAAAGCCGCCTGGCGGAACGCCGTTCTCGAACAGCCGCTTTCCTTCGCCGAGCACCAACGGAAAGACCCAGATGCGATATTCGTCGACGAGCTCGGCGGCGATCAGCGTCTGCAGCAATTCACTGCTGCCCCAGATGTGCAATACGGGCCCATCCGATGCCTTCAGCCGGCGGACCTCGTCCACGACATCACCGCCTATGTGCAGCGAGTGCTCCCAGTCGAGCTGGTCGAGGGTGCGCGTGACGACGTACTTCGTCGCCTTGTTGAAGGCCTTCGCGATCGGGTTGTCGCCTTGGTTCGGCCAGTAGGCGGTGAAGATCTCGTAGGTCCGGCGTCCCAAGAGCATGTCGAACTCACCGGCGATCGTCTCGTCAATGGCTTGGCTCAGGGCGTCGTCCCAGTAGGGCATGACCCAGCCCCCGTGGGTGAACCCGTTCCTCGGATCCTCCTCGGGGCCACCGGGCGACTGCATGACGCCGTCCAGCGTCACGTGGGTGATGGCGATGAGCCTTCTCATCGTTTTTCTTTCCACTTCTCTTTGCTTCGTCGGTCCACCCCAGCCTCGCACTAGCCTTCGGCCGGGCGTTGCGCCCGCGGTCGGTGGCGCCAGCCGAAGGCCAGCAGGGCGGCGGCCACGCACGCCAGCGCCCCGTCGAAGACGTACGCCGCGCCCAGGCTCACCGAGGCCAGCGCGCCCATCGCCAGCGGGCTAGCCGCGGTGCCCATCTGCACGCCGAGGGCGAGCCAGCCGAACGCGGCGCCGCGGTGCTCGGCGGGGACGAGCTCGGCGCCGAGCGCGTAGGCGAGCGTGATGGCGCCGCCGAAGCAGAACGCCACCAGCGTGCGCAGGACGAGCAGGCTCGGCCAGCCCTCGGCCAGCGCCATGGCCGCGCACAGCGGGCCGCCGGCCAGCAGACCGAGCATCAGCAGCCGCGTCGACGGCACCCCCTGGGCGAGCCGGGCGGCCAGGTTGGAGGACGCGGTGGCGGCGACCGCGGCCACGGAGATGATCGTGCCCGAGATCGCCGCGATCGCCTCGACGCCGGGCATGTGGGCGACGTGCAGCGGGATCAGCAGCGCGAGGCCGCGGTCGAGGAACTGGGCGATCAGCAGCAGCGCCATCACCAGCAGGAAGTTCGGATAGGCGAGCGCCTGCCGCATGGGCAGGCGCGGCGTCGCGGCGCGGGCCGGCCCGGCCGGCCCCACCTCGCGGAAGAGCACGATGAGGGCGATCAGCGCGACCGCGCACATCCCCGCCGTCACGAAGAACGCGTGGCGGATGCCGAAGTGCGAGGCGACGTAGCCGCCGGCGGCCGGCCCCACCGCCACGCTCATGATCTGCGCCGACTGCACGACGCTGATCGCGTACGGCACCCGGTCGCGCGGCGCCGCCACGCTGGCCAGCGCCATGGCCATCGGCGTGAAGCCCGCGAAGAAGCCCTGGACGACGCGGGCCAGGAAGAGCTGCTCGACCGAGCGCACCATCCCCATGAGGGCGATGAGCACGACGAACCCGGCCAGCGAGCGGATCAGCATGAGCTTGCGGCCGAAGCGGTCGGCGAGCCGGCCGAAGAACGGGCCCAGCACCCCCGAGACCGCCGGCGTGGCGGCGGCGATCAGGCCGGACCAGAGCGCGATGCCGCCGGGGTCCGTGACACCGAGCTCACGGACGTAGAGTGGCATGAACGGCGAGGAGAACTGGAAGCCGACGAAGGCGACGAAGACGCTGAGCGCCAGTGCCCAGACGTTGCGGCGCCAGGCCTCCTGGATCAGAGCCCTCGCCAGTAGCGGCGCCCGTCCAGGCGCACGATGCGGCCGTAGCCGGGCGCTTCGAAGTGGCCCGCGGCGACGAGGATCTCCTCGCGCTCCAGGCGGTCGAGCAGCGCGCGCCGGGTCTGGCGCGTGAGCTCGGGGTCCATGTCGGCGCGCGAGACCCAGTCGGGCTCCTCGATCTGGGCCGGGCTGTGGGCCGCGTCCCCGAGCACGAGGGCCCGCTGGCCTTGCGAGGTGATGAGGATGCTCACGTGGCCCGGCGTGTGCCCCGGAGTGGGGACCGCTGTCAGCTCGCGCGTGATGCCGTGCTCACCGTCCATGAACTCGATCAGCCCGAGCTCCTCGAGCGGCCACACGCAGGTCGGCGCGTTGGGATAACGCTGCGGCTGCACGTCGGGCTGGTGGGAGGTGTCCCAGTCCTTGCGGCTCATCCAGTAGCGCGCGTTGGGGAAGGTCGGCACGTAGCGCTGGCCCTCGCGGAGGACGTTCCAGCCGACGTGGTCGCGGTGCAGGTGGGTCATCACCACCATGTCGACCTCCTCGGGCCGCACACCGTTGGCCGCGAAGCTCCGCAGCAGCTCGCCCCACGGGACGTCGGGGGTGTCGGCCGGCCGCGGCCCGAGGCCGGTGTCGACGAGGATCGTCCGGCCGGAGGAGCGGATCAGGTACGAGCCGAGGTTGAAGCGGACCTTGTGCTCGGAGGTGAGGTGGGACTCGTACGGCACCCACTGCTCGCCGGGAATGGTCGGGAAGAAGTTGCAGAGATCGAACTCCAGCATCCCGTCCGAGAGCTGCAGGATCTCGACGTCGCCCACGCGCACGATGTCGCTCTTGGCCATGGCGTCTCCTCGCGGGGGATTGTAGCGGACGGCGGGGGCTACGCGCCCAGGTAGGCGCGCTGCACGCGGGCGTCGGCCAGCAGCGCCTCGCGGGGGCCGGCCAGCACCACGCGGCCCGTCTCCAGCACGTAACCGCGGTCGCACAGCTCGAGGGCCTCCACCACGCGCTGCTCGACCAGCAGGATCGTCAGCCGTCGCTCACGGCGGATGCGGTCGATCGTCTCGAAGATCTGCTCGACGATGCGCGGGCCGAGGCCCTGCGAGGGCTCGTCGAGCAGCAGCAGCTCGGGGCGGGCCATGAGCCCGCGGCCGAGGGCGAGCATCTGCTGCTCGCCGCCCGACAGCGAGCCGGCGAGCTGGGTGCGCCGCGCGCGCAGGATGGGGAATAGCGCCAGCACGGTCTCCAGCGTCTCGGCCCGCGCCGCCCGGGCGGCGCGGCGATAGGAGCCGAGCTCCAGGTTCTCCAGCACCGTGAGCGAGGGGAAGACGCGGCGGCCCTCGGGCACGTGCGCGATGCCCAGCGCGGCGCGGTCGGCGGCGCGCATCCGGCCCACGTCGCGGCCGCGATAGGTGACGCGGCCCTCGGCGGCGGCGACCGTGCCCGAGATCGCCTTGAGCAGGGTCGTCTTGCCGGCGCCGTTGGGGCCGACGATGGTCACGAACTCCCCCTCGGCGACCTCGAGCGAGACGTCGCTGAGGGCGTGCAGCCCCGCGTAGGTGACGCCGAGCCCGTTGATCGTCAGCACGACGGCGCCGCCCCCATGCGCGCGAGCCAGCGCTTGCCGAGGTAGGCCTCGATCACCGCCGGGTCACGCGTGACCTGGGCGGGCGCGCCTTCGGCCAGCCGCCGACCCTGGTCGAGCACGACGAGCCGGTCGGCGAGCCGGAGCAGGGCCTGCATCGTGTGCTCGATGATCACGACTGTGATGCCCTCGGCCCGCACCCGCCGGATCGTCGCGATCATGACGTCGACACCGTCGCTCGACAGGCCGGCCAGTGGCTCGTCGAGCAGGACCAGCCGGGGAATGGTCGCCAGGCAGCGCGCCAGCTCCATGAGGCGCAGCTCGAGCGTGGTGAGGCCGCTCGGCAGCAGCTCGGCGCGGTCGCGCATGCCGACCCGGCCGAGGGCGGCGGCCGCGACGATCCGGGCGCGGTCGGTGCCACGCTCGCGCACGAAGGCGCCGACCATGACGTTCTCGAGCACGGTGAGGCGCGGGAAGGTGCGGACGACCTGGAACGTGCGGCCCAGCCCGCGCCGGCAGAGGGCGCTGGGGCGCTGGCCCGTGACGACCGCCCCGGCGAAGCGCACCTCGCCGCGGTCGGGGACGAGGAAGCCGTTCAACACGTTGAAGAGCGTGGTCTTGCCGGCGCCGTTGGGCCCGATGACGCCGAGGATCTCGCGCTCCCGCACCTCGAAGGCGACGTCGGAGAGCGCTTGCAGACCGATGAACGACTTCGACACGCCGCGCACGTCGAGCAGGACGTTGCCCGGCGGCGCCGTGGCCGGCACGTCCGCCTCGGCCACGGTGATGGGCGGGCGAGCCGCCTCGCGGCCCCCATGCCCGCGCAGCGCCTGGCGCACGCGCCAGTAGAGGCCCTCGGGGGCGTACATCATGAACAGCACGAGCGCGACGCCGTAGACGACGCCCTGGATGCCAGGCAGGTGATCGCCGACGGTGGCATCGAGCACCTCGCTGACCGGCACCATGATGGCGGCGCCGATGAGCGGCCCCCACAGGGTACCGGTGCCGCCGACGAGACAGACCACGAGCGTCTGCGAGATCACCAGCAGGCCGAAGACGGCCTCGGGCGTCACGATGAACAGGATGGCGTGGATGTAGACGGCGCCGGCGACGGCGGCCGGCACCGCACTGAGCATGTATGCGGCCATCTTGCCGCGGAAAGCGTCGACGCCCATCGCCTCGGCGGCCTGCTCGTTCTCGCGGATCGCCCGCAGCCGGTAGCCGAGCCGCGAGGTCTCGATGGCCCGCGAGAGGACGAGCGTCCCGGCGAGCACGCCGAGCGCGAGCAGGTCGAAGCTGCGCGGCTCGGTGAACTGCATGAACCACGCGGGATGGTCCCGCTTCATCGGGATCGCGACCTCCTGGTAGCCGAGCCAGTCCATCACGATGCGGAAGATGAGCGGGTAGGCGAGGGTGGCGAGGCCGAAGTAGATGCCGGCCAGCCGGAAGGTCGGCAGCCCGATGAGCACCGCCGCGAGCACGGCCACGCCGACCGCGAGCACGATGCCGATCCATGGCGTGAGCCCGGTCTTCACGACTAGCAGCACGGCCACGTAGGCGCCGATGCCGAAGAACACCTGGTGGCCGAACGAGATCTGCCCGGCGTAGCCGCTGATGATGTTCCAGGCCAGCCCCATCGAGGCCCACAGGAAGACCAGCGTCAGGACGCGGTGGTGATAGCGCTCCTGCAGCACGAAGCTCAGCACGAGGCCGGCCGCGACGACGAGGCCCACCGCCAGCCAGCCGCGCCCTCGCTCCGCCACGCTCACCGGCTCTCGCGACTCGTGGTGGTGGCGTGGCGGTCGCCGGGGGCGGGGCGCTGAGGACGTGGGCGCGCCTGCATGGCTCGCCTGTGGCCGTAACTCGCTCCGGACCCGGCTCGCTCGGGCCCCCCATCCGTCTGTTGGACTGGGGGCCCCGAAATGGCCCCCAGACCCCCCGGTCGCTCGGGACGCCCCGGCGAACCCGTGCCGTCCCTCGGGAACCCGCCCAAGCGTCGGCGGCTCGCTCGCCGGGCTCTGCGCTCGAACGGCCACGACGGCTCGCCATGATGGCGCGCCCACGCCCTCAGCGCCCCGCCCCCGGCGACCACCGCGCCGCCCCCGGCGTCACCAGCCTTGACCGGCTCGCGAGGCCGGCCAAGCATCGGGTTCACCGTCTCGCCCCCGGCCACCCGCACCCGTGTACCGGCTTCACCGCGCATCGAGCGCTCCGGCGTCACGGGCATCACACCGTCCGCAGGCGGCGGCCGAACAGGCCCTGTGGTCGCAGGTAGAGGACCAGTAGGAAGGCGATGAAGACGCCGGTGTTTTGGAGTTGGAAGGGGAGGATCAGGAGGGTCAGGGACTGGACGAGGCCGATGACGAGGCCGCCGACGAAGGCGCCGGGGATGCTGCCGAGGCCGCCGAGGACGACGGCGACGAACATCAGCACGATGAAGTTGCCGGCGACGGTGGGCTCGATCGGGTAGTAGGTGGCGAGCAAGCCGCCGGCGGCGGCCACGAGCGCGATGCCGGCGCCGAAGGCCAGGCCGTGCATCGCGCGCACGTCGATGCCCTGATAGGCGGCGGCCTCGGGGTCGTCGGCGGCCGCGCGCAGCGCCTTGCCGACGTCGGTGCGCGTGAGGAACACGTAGACCGCGGCCGCCAGGACCAGCGCCATCGCGAAGGCGTAGGAGCGCGCCTGGTTGAGCAGCACCGGCCCGACCACGAAGGCCTGCGTGGCGTAGGCGGTAGGGATGCCGCGCGGGGTCGGCGTGAGGATCATCGTGGTGGCGTTGGTGATCACGAGCGACAGCCCGAGCGTGACGATGAGCTGGGCGTCGTGCTGCCGGCCGGGGTCGCCGCCGCCGGTGACCCGCGCCAGAACTCCGCGGTGCACCAGCCAGCCGAGCGCGAAGAACGGCGGGAGCGTCAGGAGCGCGCCGAGGAGCGGGTCGACCGCGCCGGCGACCGCGTAGAAGTACGTCAGGTACATGCCCAGCATCATGAAGTCGCCCTGCGCGAAGTTGACGACGCGCATGACGCCGAAGATGAGGGCGAGGCCGATGCTCATCAGCGCGTAGACGCCGCCGACGAGCAGCCCCGTCGCGACGTACTGGACGAGCTCAGCCAGGACGCGGGCCTCGCGCGCGCGGCTCGGCTACTTGTGCCAGGTGATCGGCCGCGTGGCGACCTCGGTCGGCACCACCGTGAAGGGCTCGCCGCCCTGCCACTGCACGATGAGCGGCGTGGCGCCGACGCGCCGCCCGCGTTCGTCGAACTTGATGCGGTTGGGATAGAGCGAGGTTGCCGCCGGCCCCGACGTGAGGTCGATCTTGGCGAGGGCGTCGCGGATCGCCTTGGGGTCGGCCGACTTCGCCTGCTCGATCGCTTCCTTGATGAGCCACACGTGCGCGTAGGTGCACAGCGGGTCCTGGGTCATGAAGGGCTCGCCGGTGCGCTGGACGAACTTCTTGACGAGCGCCTCCTGGCCCTTCATCGGGTGGGCGGCGACCACGGTCTGGATGTTGTCGAGCGTCTCCTTGCCCACGGTCTTCACGTACTCGGGCGTCACCAGCCAGGCGCCCACGCCCTGGATCGGGGACTTCACGCTGAACTCCTTGACCTTCTGCAGCACCTGGATCGAGTCGGGGAAGTTGGTCGCCCCGTAGAAGACGATGTCGGCCTGGGCCGAGCGGAGCTTCTGCACGATCGAGGTGGCGTCGGCGAGCGGCGGCGTCCACACGTCGTCGACGACCAGCTCGATGCCCTTGGCGGCGAGCAGCTTCTCGCGCAGCGGCTTGTAGAAGAACATCGAGGCCGCGGTGTTGTCGCCGACGATGGCGGCCTTCTTGATGGGCCGGTTGTTCTTCTTCGCGAGTTCGCTCACGAGCTCGAGCGCCTGCTCGGCCTGCAGCGACGAGACCGGGGAGGTCTGGAAGGTGTACTTGAAGCCGCGCTCGGTGATGCTGTCCGCGTAGGAGAGCGAGAGCCACGGCACCTGCAGGCGCTCGGCCACTTCAGTGACGCCGAGGGTGAAAGACGAGAGCCAGGACCCAATCCCTGCACTGATCTTTTCGCGCGTCAGCACGCGCTGGGCCGCGCTCACCGCTTTTTCCACGCTGTCGCCGGCGTCCGCCTCGCGCAGCACGATCTTGGCGCCGCCGAGTGCCTTGATGCCGCCCTGGCTGTTGATCTCCTCGATGGCCATCTCGGCGCCCATCTTCTTGAGCTGACCCTGACGCGCCCAGCGCCCCGACAGCGGCGCCACCAGCGCGATCTTCACGTCCTCGGCGGCCGGGGCCGGGGGTGGGAACGCGGTGGTGAGCGGCAGGGCGACGAGGACCAGGGCAAGGACGCGCGCGAGAGGAGGCATCGGTGGGCTCCTTCCGAGTTTTGGGGGCGGCCGTTCAGGGTCGGCTGGACTATAGCACTCGCTCGCCGACTGATCTACGCTCTCCTTCCTGAGAGGAGGTTCGTGATGGCTGCCAAGAAGGGAACGGGGCTGCTCATGGTGTGGGCCGACGTCCCGGCCGACAAGGAGCCGGACTTCAACCGCTGGTACAACGAGGAGCACGTGGCCGAGCGGATGGCCGTGCCCGGCTTCCTGAACGCCGCCCGCTACGAGGCGGTGAAGGGGGGCCCCAAGCACCTGGCCGTCTACGAGCTCGAGAGCCCGGCCGTGCTGGACAGCCCGGCCTACACGAAGGTCCAGGCCAACCCCACCCCGTGGACGAAGCGGTCCTCGCCTGACGTCATCGGCACCACGTTCATCCGGAACGTGTACTCGATGATCCACCCCCCGACGCTGAGCTCCGCGGTGGCCGCCAGCGACATGGCCCCCGCCCTGCAGCTCGGCCGAATGGACGTGCCCGCAGAAGTCGACGCCGAGTTCAACGAGTGGTACAACACCATCTACGTTCCCAACTACGAGAAGGTCCCTGGCGTGATCCGCGGCCGGCGCTACCGTGCGACGGTCGGTAGCCCTACCTATCTCACCTTCTACGAGTTCGAGAACCCCCGGGTGTCGGAGACCCCGGAGTGGCTGGCCCAGCGCGACGCCGTCCCCGCCTCCGCCCGGATGCGCGCGAACATGCGGCACGCCCAGGGCTCGCCGGGGGTCTACGTGAAGACGTTCCAGCTGGGGCGCTGAGCGGCCACCGCATGCGCGCCGTCGTCATGCGCGACCGCAGGCTCGTGATGGCCGACGTGCCGGCCCCCGAGCCGGGGGCCGGCGAGGTGCTCGTCCGGACGCTCGCCTGCGGCATCTGCGGCTCGGATCTGCACGCGCTGAAGCACGCCGACCGGTTCGTGGAGACGTCGCGCCGGGCCGGCAACCCGTTCGTGATGGACCTGGCCCGCGACGTCGTGATGGGCCACGAGTTCTGCGCCGAGGTCGTGGAGCACGGGCCGGGGACCACGCGGACGCTGAAGACCGGCACCCGCGTGTGCTCCCGGCCGACCCTGGTCCGCGCCACCGGGCCGCAGAGCATCGGGTACTCGAACGACAACCCGGGCGGCTACGGGGAGTACATGCGGCTCAGCGAGGCCCTCCTGCTGCCGGTGCCCGACGGCCTGGCCACGGAGCACGCGGCGCTCACCGAGCCGATGGCCGTGGGCGTGCATGCGGTGGCCAAGGCCCGGCTGGAGCCGGACGACGCCCCGCTGGTCATCGGCTGCGGGCCGGTCGGGCTCGCCGTGATCGCCGCCCTGCGGCTGCGCGACGTCCGGCCGATCGTCGCCGCCGACTTCTCGCGCCGGCGGCGCGAGCTGGCGGTGGCCCTCGGCGCCGACGTGGTCGTCGACCCCGCCGAGACGACCCCCTGGCAGAGCTGGCGCGAGGCGGCCGTCTACCGCGACGCGAGCCGCGCGCCGGCGCTGCCGCCGTGGATCACCGGGCCCGCGGTGCGGCCCGCCGTCGTGTTCGAGTGCGTCGGCGTGCCAGGCGTGCTCGACCAGCTCATGGCCGCGGCGCCCCGCGGCACGCGCATCGTCGTCGTCGGCGTCTGCATGGAGCCCGATACCATCCACCCGATGCTCGGGATCGGCAAGGAGCTCAACCTCCAGTTCGTCCTCGGCTACACGCCGGACGAGTTCGCCGCGACCCTGCGCCACATCGCGGAGGGCACGATCCCGACCGCACCACTGATCACCGGTCACGTCGGCCTGGACGGCGTGGCCCAGGCGTTCGTGGACCTCGGCTCCCCCGAGCGCCACGCCAAGATTCTGGTGCACCCGAGCCGCTGAGCCCGCTCCATCACACGAAGGGGGGAAGAGCCATGGCGAAGGCGAGGAAGAAGGCCAAGAAGAAGAGCGCATCGTCCCGCAAGTCGTCCGCCAAGAAGTCGTCGGCGAAGAAGGCCTCGGCCCGGAAGGCGTCCGGCAAGAAGAAGGCCGCCGTCCGCAGCAAGGCCCGGCCCGCGAAGAAGGCCGCCGCTCGTCCGGCTGCCGCCCGTCCGGCTGTCGCCCGTCCGGCCGCGCCGTCGCCGGCCCCGGCCCCCGCGCCGGTCGCGCAGATGGACCCGGGGTTCGTACCCTACCGGGACCCGGGTCTGATCTCGTCCAACAACCCCTAGGCCAGTTGCGGAGCCGGGACCCCGCGACGGGGCCCCGGCTCCGGCCTGCCTACACCGCCCGGTACACCTCGGTCTCGAAGCGGCCGAGGAGGTCGATGGCGGTGTGGTCGTAGAAGGGCAGCAGCTGGGACAGGAAGACGCCGCACACCTGCTTCGTGCGGTCGATCCAGAAGTACGTGTTGGCGAGCCCCGCCCAGGCCAGGCTCCCGGCCGAGCGGCCCGTGGGCGCCGTCTGCGTGTTGATGAGGAAGCTCAGCCCCCACTTCTTCGACATGCCGGGGAAGAGCTCGACGTCGTTGGAGAGCTGCGGCGCCGCCGTCTTCACCGGCGGGATCTCGAGCGCGCCGATGTGGTTCTGGGCCATGAGGTCGACGGTCTCGCGGCGCAGCACCTGGGCGCCGTTGTGGGTGCCGCCGCGCATGATCATCTGCGCGAAGGCCATGTAGTCGGCCGCGGTGCCGTAGAGGCCGCCGCCGCCCATCAAGAACTCGGGCTCCTCGGGCAGGCCGAACTCGATCGGCGCGAGCGCGCCCTTGTCGTCGCGCTGGTGCACGGCGGACAGCCGCGCCCGCTGCGAGGGGCCGAGCTTGAAGCTCGTGTCCGTCATCCCGAGCGGCCCGAGGATGTGGTCCTGGAAGTAGCGGTCGAGCTTCTGGCCGGACACCGTCTCGACCATCTTGCCGGCCCAGTCGATGTTGATGCCGTACTCCCAGCGATCGCCCGGATCGAACAGCAGGGGCGTCGTCAGGGCGGCGTTCGTGCAGGTCGTGATGCCCGGCGTGTCGGTGACCTGCTGGTACTGCGCGATCTCCGGCCGCCAGATCTCGTAGGCGTAGCCGGCGGTGTGGGTGAGCAGGTGCTTGAGCGTCATCGGTCGCTTGGGTGCGCGCAGGCGGGGCTTGCCGGCGCCGTCGAAGCCGTCGAGGACCTGGGCCCGGTTGAGCTCGGGCACGACCTCGGCGGCGGGCCGGTCGAGGCTCAGCTTGCCGCGCTCGACGAGCTGCATGGCCGCCGTCGCCGTGATCGCCTTCGTCATGGAGGCGATCCACACGACGGTATCGGGAGTCATCGGCGTCGCCTTGCCGATCTCGCGCGTGCCGAACGCACCCTCGTACACGGTGCCCTTGTCGGTGGCGGCGACGGCCACGATGCCGGGCATCGCCTTCGAGTCGACGGCCTGGCGGAACATCCGGTCGACGGTATCGAGCTTGGGCATGGCTGCTTCTCCTTCCAGCGTGACGGGTCGGACTGGGTCGAGCCCTCTGGACCGCGGCGCCGGTGAGATTATCGCAGGGCAGCTGCCTCGAGCGCTCCGCGTAGCAGGCGTGCTTCGCTCCTGCCCTTGACCCCCGCAAGGCGGGTAATGCCGCCGGTCCCAATCTTGCACTCGGAGCGCGAGTCGAGATTCAACGCGCTCCGAATCCAGGCATCCGCCCGGCGCCGAAGAGGAGCCGGAGGGTAGCGCATGAAGAGGCCAGCCGGCAGGCTGGATGCGTGAAGCGCCGGGTCGCCGTTCGCGAAAGCGGGCCCGACCGACCGCCGCGCGAGCAAGACTTGGAAGGAGAAACAGGTCGATGCGGAAGAATCGGAAAATACCCGCCAGCAGCAAAGGAGCCGCGAAGTCAACGGTGGGTGGCCCGAGAAAGGGGCCGCGAGGCCTGGGCAACGGGCCCGCTGAGCGAAAGATGCAAGGCACGCAGGCCCTGGCCGCCACCTTTCCGTTCAACGCCTCCAAGGCGGGTGAGATCGGCGCCGCCGCGCGGACACCCGAAGCCGGCGCCACCGCGAAGCCCGCCGAGCCAGCGGCGCTTGGCAGTACGCTCTCAGAGGAGAACGCCTCAGCCAAGACCGGCGCGCCTGCGCGTCGCGGTCTGAATCCTGGTAATCAGTCACTGGAGCGCGTGCGAGTCGATTCGGGCGGTCAGGCCCTGACGACGAACTTTGCGCAAGCTATCGCTGACAACCAGAATTCGCTCAAGGCGGGACTTCGCGGGCCGACGCTCCTCGAGGATTTCGTCCTTCGCGAGAAGATCACCCACTTCGACCATGAGCGCATCCCCGAGCGGATCGTCCACGCGCGCGGGTCGGCCGCCCATGGCTTCTTCGAGTGCTTCGAATCGCTCGCGGAGTACACACGAGCGGCCTTCCTGTCCGCGAAGGGCAAGCGCACGCCAGTCTTCGTGCGGTTCTCGACCGTGGCGGGCGAGCGGGGCTCGACCGATACCCCGCGCGACGTTCGCGGCTTCGCAACGAAATTCTATACTGAGGAGGGTAACTTCGACCTGGTCGGCAACAATATTCCCGTGTTCTTCATCCAGGACGCGATCAAGTTCCCGGATCTGGTTCATGCCCTCAAGCCGGAACCCCATCACGCGATGCCCCAGGCCGCGAGCGCTCACGACACCTTTTGGGATTTCGTCTCGCTCATGCCCGAATCGACTCACATGCTGATGTGGGTCATGTCCGACCGTGCACTGCCTCGAAGCTTTCGCACCATGCAAGGCTTCGGCGTACACACCTTCCGCCTGGTGAACGCGAAGGGGGAGTCGCGGTTCGTAAAGTTTCACTGGTCGCCAAAGGCCGGCACGCATTCCCTGGATTGGGACGAGAGCGTCAAGATCGCCGGCGCCGACCCCGATTACACCCGCCGCGACCTCTGGGAATCGATCGAGTCTGGCATCTTCCCAGAATTCGAACTGGGACTCCAGATCTTCACCGAGGAGCAAGCGAACAGGTTTAGCTTCGACGTGCTCGATGCCACCAAGATCGTCCCGGAGGAACTCGTCCCCGTGACACCGGTGGGTCGAATGGTTCTCGATCGGAATCCGGACAATTTCTTCGCCGAAACGGAGCAGGTCGCGTTCGGCGTCCAGAACCTGGTGCCTGGCATCGACTTCTCGAACGATCCGCTCCTCGCGGGACGGATCCACTCGTACTTCGACACCCAACTGTTGCGGCTCGGCGGGCCCAACTTTCACGAGATTCCGATCAACGCGCCGATCGCGCAGGCCCACAACAACCAGCGCGACGGCTTCCACCGGCAGGCCATTCATCGCGGTCGCGTATCGTACGAGCCCAACTCCCTTGGAGGTGGGTGCCCATTTCAGGCCGGGATGCGAGGGTTCACGAGCTTTCCCGAGCAGATCGCGGATGACAAGGTGCGCGGAAAGCCCGAGAAGTTCGCGGACCACTACTCGCAAGCCACCCTGTTTTGGAACAGCCAGGCACCCTACGAGAAGGCCCACATTATCCGGGGCTTCCGCTTCGAGCTCACCAAGGTACAGGTGCCCGCGATTCGCGAGCGCACGGTCTCCATGCTCCGCAACGTCTCGGACGAACTGGCTCAGGCCGTTGCCGATGGGCTGGGGATTGCCTTGCCCCGGCCGATGCCGCGCGTCATCGAATCACCCCGCGTCGAAGTGACGACCTCGCCGGCGTTGTCACTGACACATCGCCCGGGCGACCGCAGCATTCGCGGTCGCAAGGTGGCGATTCTCACCGCGCCTGGCGTCGACGCGGGTTCCGTCACCCATACCCAGACCGCTCTCTCCGATGAGGGCGCGGTGGTGCGGCTGCTAGCCGCGCGCCTCGGGAGTGTCGATGCGGCCGACGGCGAGAGGATTGAGCCGGATGCGACCTTCGAGACCATGCCGTCCGTGCTGTTCGACGCCGTCGTCGTCCCCGATGGCGACGGCGCGGCGCGCGAGTTGACCTCCCTCGGTCAGGTGCGCGAATTTCTCAAAGAGCAGTTTCGCCATGGCAAGGCCATCCTGATGTTGGGATCCGGTGAGCGAGTCGTGGAGGAAGCTGGCGTGCCGACCAATGACGGTCCGGACTGGGCACTCGTGCGCGACACCGCCGCCTTCATCGAGGCTGTTGCCAGGCACCGCAACTGGGATCGTACGACCGATCCGCCACGCGTGTGACCTGCGACGCGAGGTGGACGTCGCGTAGCCCTTGCGACAGCATCGGCCACTCGGGGTGCGCCAACGGTCTAGCGAGCGCGTCTCGCCAGACCGTGCGTGACGCCTGAGCATCGAGCAGCGCCGCGTCTCTTCAGGGGCCTACGACTCTGTGCGCGCCTTTCTCGTTCCCGCGATGCGACCACCGGGCGCGTCTCGTAGCTCTTCCTTGATGTCGTCGAGGCCTTCCTTGATCGTGGCCGACACTTCGCCGACAAGTTTCGTGGTCTTTGCCTCGATCTGTGGAAGGCGACTCGCAAATTGCTGGATACGACGTCGATTGCGCCAGACCAGCCAGCCACCAAGTCCAACCAGCAAGACCCGGATCATGTGCGCCTTCTTTCTCTTCTTGGAGTGCAAGGGTCGCTCTTATCCACGCAGTGACAGAAGCCGACGGCCACCGCGGGCGTCTCGAGCGTCGAGCGCTCGTCGAGCCTAAGTTCGCCCTGCATTCTCCGAAGTGCAACAACTGCGCCAGGGGCAGGCCGGAAGACCGCGCCGAAGGTGCGACCGGAAGCCCCGGCTCGTCTACGAATTGAAGGCGGAAGCGCAAGTTCGGTGGTGGTCTCAACCCGCGGCGATCCGCCGCGTCACCAGCCGCGACCCCATCTCACCGCCCATCCAGCCCGGCACCACCGCCGAGAAGCGGCCGGCGGTGCCGCCGGCCACGACGACGACGATCTCCTCGGGCGAGGGGAACTTGGGAATGCGCTCCGCGGGCGTGCGCCCCGCGAGCAAGTCTTTGAGGCGGCCGGTCTCGGCGCCGTCGGGGCCGGGCACGAGCTCGCCGGCGGGGCGCCGGACCGTCTCGTAGAGGAACGCGCGTAGCCGGGCCTTCGACCAGCCCTCGGCGGCGAACGTGCGGGCGTGCTCGGGACCGATCACGAAGAGCGTGTGGCCGTAGAGCGGGAAGCTCTTGTGGTTCCAGATCCCCGCCGCCGACCAGCCCAGCGAGGCGGCGAGCTGCGGTGCGGAGCGGCTGAGGTGGTCGTTGACCATGAACGGGCTCTCGCCCGAGAAGAGCGTGACCGTGCTGTCGTCCGCCGCGAAGCCGCGCTCGACGTGCAGCGGCTCCCACGGCGAGACCTCCTCGTGCTCGCCGATGCAGTACGTGTAGCGGCCCGGGTGCCCCATGGTCGACATCGAGATCTGCCCCGCGCGGGTGCCGCCGAGATTGATCATGACGAGGCGCAGCGCGCGCCCGATCGTGGCGTTCGCGCGGAAGCCTGGGCCGAAGACCCCGGCCGCGCAGTTCACGCCGAGGCGGCCCCGCACGGGGCCGTTCAGGATGACGAGCGGCGAGGCGGCGTTGGTCGTGCCCGACTGGCCGTGCAGGTTGAAGGCGGGGTCGCAGGCGGCCTCGATCACGGCGAGGACGACGGGGAAGTACTCGGGCCGGCACCCGGCCATGACCGCGTTGACGGCGAGCTTCTCCACGGTGGCGCGCCCGAAGTTCGGCGGCACCTCGGCGACCAGCTCCGTGGGGGCGCGGCTGGTCGTCGCCAGCATCGCGTCGACGCGGGCGCGCGAGGGCGGCACCACCGGCAGGCCGTCGGTGACGCCGCGCTCGAACCAGACCTCGAGGTCGTCAGCGGCGGTCATGGATCGCGCGCCAGACGCGCTCGGGCGTCGCCGGCATCTCGACGTGCTCCACCCCGAGCTCCGCCAGCGCGTCGACCACCGCGTTGACGACGGCGCCCAGCGCCGGCGTCGTGCCGCCCTCGCCGCCGCCGCGGAGCCCGAGCGGGTTCGACGTCGACGGCACCTCGCTGATCTCGGTCGTGAACGAGGGCAGCGCGTCGGCGCGCGGCAGCGCGTAGTCCATGAACGTTGCCGACGTCAGCTGCCCGTCGTCGTCGTAGTGGCACAGCTCCAACAGGGCCTGGCCGACGCCGGCCGCGATGCCGCCGTGGGTCTGGCCGTGCAGGATCAGTGGGTTCACGGCCCGGCCCACGTCGTCCACGGTCGTGTGGCGCACGAGCTCGACCACGCCGGTCTCGGGGTCGACCTCCACCTCGCACACCGCGCAGCCGTAGGGATACGACGGGACCGGCATCGTCTCGTCGCTCACGCCCGCCAACGGTCCCCGGAGGCCGTCGGGCACGTCGGGGCGGGCGGCGGCAGCGGCGACCTCGAAGAGGTCGACCGCGCGGTCGGTGCCCCGGACCGTGAAGCGCCGCTGGGAGAACTCGATGTCGACGGCGGCCGCCTCGAGCAGCCAGGCCGCGAGCTGTCGCCCGCGCTCGACGATCGCGTCCGAGGCCTTGGCCATCACCACCGCGCCCAGGCGCATCGAGCGGCCGGAGTGCGAGCCGCCCCCGAACGGCATGAGGTCGGTGTCGCCGGTGATCAGGCGCACCTGGTCGATCGCCACGCCGAGCCACTCGGCGACGAGCTGAGGGAAGCTCGTCTCGTGCCCCTGGCCGGACGACAGCGTGCCGAGCACGACGTCGACGCGCCCCTCGGGGCGCACGGTGATCTCGGTGCGCTCGCGCGGCATCCCGGTGTTCAGCTCGATGTAGTTGGCGATCCCGATGCCGCGGTAGCGGCCGCGCCGGCGCGCCTCGGCCCGGCGCGCCTCGAAGCCCGCCCAGTCGGCGAGCGCGACGACGCGGTCCTGGGCGTCGGCGTAGTCGCCGCTGTCGTAGAGCAGGCCGACCGGGTTGCGGTACGGCATCGCCGCGGCTGGGACGAGGTTCTTCCGGCGGAGCGCGACCCGGTCGAAGCCGTGGCGGCGCGCGGCCAGGTCGATCAGCCGCTCGATGACGAACATCACCTCGGGCCGGCCGGCGGCGCGGTACGGCGTGGTGGGTGGCGTGTGGGTGAGCACGGCGCGGCCGCGGATCGAGGCGACGGGGATGTCGTAGACGCTCGGCAGCACCGCCACGCCCTTGGCGAGCGGAATGAACGACACCGCGTGGGCGCCGACGTTGCTGGTGTTGACGGCGCGCAGCGCCAGGAAGCGGCCGTCGGCGTCGAGCGCCAGCTCGGCGTGGGAGACGAGGTCGCGGCTCTGGTAGTCGGTCAGCATCGTCTCGCGCCGGTCGCCCGTCCACTTCACCGGGCGGCCCAGCCGCCGGGCCGCCCACGCCACCAGCGCCTGCTCCGGATAGCAGCTGTTGCGCGTGCCGTAGTTGCCGCCGATGTCCCCCGCAACGACGCGCACCGCTTCCTTCGGCACGCCGAGGGTGCGGGCGACGTCGTTCTGGATCCGCCAGGAGCCGCCCGAGCCGGCGTAGACCGTGTAACGTCCGGTGGCCGGGTCGTACTCGCCGAGCGTGGTGCGCGGCTCCATCGGTACGCCGGTGACCCGGTTCACGCGCGTCTCCAGCCGCACGACGTGCGCGGCGCGACCGAACGCGGCCTCGGTGGCGGCGGCGTCGCCGGCCTGGGAGTCGACGCAGAGGTTCGACGCGCACGCGTCCCACACGGCGGGCCCCCCGACGGCGTCGGGGGTCGCGACGGCGGCGGGCAGCGACCGCCACGCGACGCGGACGCGCTCGGCGCCGTCGCGGGCGGCGGCGGCGGTCTCGGCGACGACCATCGCCACCGGCTCGCCCACGAAGCGCGCGCGGTCGGTCGGCAGCGGCGGGTGGGGGGCGATGAAGAACGGGGAGCCATCGCGACTCGTGAGCGGGACCTCGTGGGGGTTGGTGGGGACCGCCGGGTGTGGGATCAGCCCCACGCCGTCGCTCGCCGCGTCGGCGCCGGTGAGGACGGCGAGCACCCCCGGGACCTTCAGCGCGTCGGCGGCGTCGATCCCCTCGATGGCCGCGTGGGCGTGGGGCGAGCGCACCATGCACGCGTGGGCCAGGCCGGGGCGGGTGACGTCGTCGCCGTAGCAGCCGGCGCCGGTGATCAGACGCCGATCCTCCCGGCGGCGCAGGGGCTGGCCGATGCCCTCGGGCGCCGACGCGGAGCGCGAGGCCAGGAACGACACAGGCCTACTCCGCGAACTGTGCGGCGCGCCACTTGAGCGCGGCGCCGAGCCCTTCCTTCTCCCGGATCTCGTCGAACTTCATCCCGACCTCGGTGCGGCCCGCGTAGAGCGGCGCCAGCACGTCGAGGCCGGCGCGGATGGCGTTGCGGAAGCCGGCGGCGTCGGCGCCGCGGTTGATGCCGAGCTTGGTGGCCATGAGCGCCTCGGGCGAGATCAGGGCCATGCGCCGGGCGAACTTCATGGTGGCGGCGGCCAGCTCCGCGCGGGGCACCACGCGGTTGACCATGCCCCACGCCATCGCCGTCTGCGCGTCGATGGGGTCGCCGAGGTAGAGGAGCTCGCGGGCGCGCTTGAGGCCCACGATGAACGGCATGATCAGCGCGGGGCCGACGTTGGAGAAGCGGATCTCCGGCTCGCCGAAGAGCGCGTCGTCGGCGGCGATGGTGACGTCGCACATCATCACCATCTCGCAGCCGCCGCCGAGGCAGTGGCCCTGGACGGAGGCGATCACCGGCTTGCGCATGTCCCAGGGGGTCATCTCGAGACGCACGTCGTCGGTGAGCGACTCGTGCCAGGCGAGCGCGTTCCCCCGGCGGGCCGCCCGGGCCGGGTTCGGCGCGATGTCGTAGCCGGCCGAGAAGGCGCGCCCCTCGGCGCGGACCACGACGACGCTGGTGGCGGGATCGCGGTCGGCCTCGTGGAAGCGCTCGATGAGCAGGGCCTTGAGCTCCGGCGTGATGGCGTTGAGCTTGTCCGGCCGGTTGAGGGTGACGATGCCGACCTTGCCGTCGACGGCGTAGGTGACGAGCGGGGTGGTCATGGCTGGCTCCTCGGCGCGCATTGCTCGCGCGGTGTCACGGCGCCCTATGCTATACCTAGCCAGCCTCGGACGTTCATCCAGCCTCAGTGCGGAGGGAAGAGCGATGGGTCACGCGACGCGGCGCACCGTCCTGAAGGGCCTCGCGGGAGTCGGTGCCGCGACGGCGGTCTCCGGCTTTCCGTTCGTCAACCGGCTGGCCCTCGGCCAGCAGCCCATCAAGCTCGGCGTGGTCATCCCCCAGACGGGCCCGATGGCGCTGGAGTCCCAGGAGATGCTCGCGGCCACCCAGATCGCCGTGGAGGACGTGAACGCCGAGGGCGGCGTGATGGGGCGCAAGATCGAGCTCGTCGTCCGCGACTCCGAGTTCAAGCCCGAGGTCGCCAAGCGCAAGGCGACCGAGCTGGTCGAGGTCGAGAAGGCGGCGTTCCTGGTGGGCGCCATCGTCGGCTTCGAGGGCATCGCGATGGCCGAGGTGGGCTGCAAGAACGACGTGATCGTGAGCTTCTTCGGCCAGAACTTCCTGACCGTCAAGGGCAAGATGTGCAAGTACCAGTTCGGCAACAACCTCACGCCCTACCAGACGGCCGCCGCCGCCGCCCGCTTCGTCGACGCCCAGAAGCTCGGCAAGAAGTGGCACATGCTGGCCAACAACTACTCGTGGCCGCAGATGTTCGAGCGCGCGTACTCGCTCGTCGCCAAGCAGGTCGGCGCCGAGTGGACGGGCGTGACGTGGGCGCCGCTGGGCACCCGCGACTTCCTGCCGTTCCTGCCCAAGGTCGCCGCCGCCAAGGCCGACGTCGTCTTCATCACGACGTGGGCGGCCGACCAGGTCGCGTGCGCCAAGCAGGTGCAGGAGTTCGGCCTCGCCAGGCAGGCCCATGTCATCCACTCGATCACCGAGCTGACCTTCGCGGAGGCGGCCGGCAAGGGCGTCTACGAGAACTTCTACTCGGGGATGCCGTGGTACTGGCACCTCAAGGACAAGTACCCCGCCGCCAAGAAGTACTACGACCGCCACTACGCCCTGCGGAAGCGGGCGCCGAGCGGCTACACCGCGTCGACGTACTCGACCGTGCGCGTCCTCCTCGACACCGCGCGCGAGGTGAAGTCGCTCGACACCGACAAGGTCACGCGGGCGCTCGAGGGCCGCAAGTTCCAGTACCTCAAGGGGCCCGAGGAGATCCGCGCCTGCGACCACGTGAACATCCAGGAGGTCTACCTCTGCAAGGGCAAGTCGGCCGCCGCCATGAAGGACGCGTGGGACTTCTACGACATCGTCCAGGCGGTCGGCGGCGACGTGGTGGCCGAGTCCTGCGAGGGTGAGGGCTTCGATCCCAAGAAGCCGCTGAGCCAGCAGATCTGACGCTCTTCGGCTACCCGCTCGAGATCTGGACGGCGCAGCTGTTCATCGGCCTGGTGAACGGCTGCATCCTGATCCTCGTCGCGCTGGGGCTGTCGATCGTGTTCGGTCTCATGGGCATCATCAACTTCGCCCACGGGATCTTCTACATGCTCGGCGCCTACGCCGGCTGGCTGACCGTCCACCTCACCGGCAGCTTCTGGCTGGCCCTGCTGGTGGCGCCGGTCACGGTGGGCGCGCTCGGCGTCCTGGTCGAGCGCGGCGTGCTCACGCGGATCTACGGCACCAAGAACGCCGGCTTCGCCGGGGTGCTCGTCACCTACGGCCTGGCCATCATGATCCCCGACCTGGTGCGCATGACCTTCGGCCGGCCCGGCAAGCCGTTCGCCGTGCCGGCCGAGCTGTCGGCCTCGCTCTTCAAGCTCGGCCCGACCGACGTGAACGCGTACCGCGTCTTCATCGTCGGCGTCACCGCGGTGCTGCTGCCGCTGCTGTGGCTGCTGCTGAACAAGACCAACCTCGGCCTCGTGATCCGGGCCGGCACCAGCGACAACGGCATGGTGCAGCTGCTCGGCATCAACGTGGCCCGGACGTGGACGGCCACCTACGCGCTCGGCGCCGCCCTGGCCGCCTTCGCGGGCGTGATCACGGCGCCGCTGGTGGCGGTGGCGCCCGAGATGGGCGGGCTCATCCTCATCGAGTGCTTCATCGTCACCGTGGTCGGCGGCATGGGCAGCTTCCTGGGCGCCGTCGTGGGCGGCCTGCTCATCGGCGAGGCGCTGGCGCTGACCGGCATGCTCTACGACGTGCTCGCCGACGTCGTCATCTACCTCGCGATGGGGGCGGTGCTCCTGCTGCGGCCCCGCGGACTGTTCGGCCAGGAGGGCATGTCGGAGGAGTGAAGGGCATCCTGCTCGTCGTGCTGCTGCTGGCGACGGCGCCCCTCTACGCCGACTACACACCGTTCTACCTCGGCCTGCTCACCGAGGTCCTCGTCTTCGGGCTCTTCGCGCTGGCGTTCGACGTCATGCTCGGCCACGCCGGCGTGATGTCGCTCGGCCACTCGGCCTTCCTGGGCGTCGCGGCCTACACCACCGGGCTCCTGCTCGCCCGGCTGCGGGCACCGGTGGAGGTGAGCCTGCTGGCCGGCGCCCTCGCCGGGCTCGTCACCGCGCTCGCGGTCGGCGGGCTGGTGCTGCGCAAGCGCGGCGTCTACCTCGCCATGCTGACGCTCGCCATGTCGCAGGTCTTCTACTACGCGGCGCTCATGTGGACGCCGGTGACGGGCGGCACCGACGGCCTCGGCAACCTCCCCGTGCTCTACCTCAGCGAGCCGCTCGGCTGGCGGCTGTCGAAGCGGCCGATGACCCGCTACTACGTGATCGCGGGCATCATCCTCGTCGCGATGCTGGTGATCCGCCACGTGCTCGCCTCACCGCTCGGCCGCGTGATGCGCGCGGTGAAGGCCAACGAGACGCGGGCGGCGGCGTGCGGGTACCACACGCGCCGGGTCAAGCTCGCCGCGTTCGCCATCTCGGGCCTCTTCTCCGGGCTCGCGGGCGGGCTGCTGACGCTCGTGCTGGAGTTCGTGCCGATCGAGAACATCCACTGGCCGATGTCGGGCACCGTCCTGATCATGGCGCTGTTCGGAGGAACAGGAACATTGCTCGGACCGTTCGTCGGGGCCGGGGTGTTCATCTGGATGCGCGATTTTCTGAGCAAGCACCTCGAGTACTGGGAGGTCTTCGTCGGCGGCGCCTTCGTGCTGATCGTGCTCTTCCTGCCCGACGGCATCGTCGGCTCGATCAACCGGCTCCTGGCCCGGCGCCGCCCAGCCCCGGCGCCGCCGGCCGACGTGCTCGTCCCCGACCCGGGGCGTCTGGTGCGCGCGCGCCCGAGCGATGGCGACGGCGGCGGGCCGCTGCTCGAGAGCCGGGGGCTGGCGAAGGACTTCGGCGGGCTCGCCGCCGTCAACGGGGTCGACTTCCAGGTGCGCCGGGGTGAGCTGCGGTCGGTCATCGGGCCCAACGGCGCCGGCAAGACGACGTTCTTCAACCTCCTCACCGGCGTGCTGCCACCGACCCGGGGCCAGATCCTCTTCAAGGGGCACGACATCACGCGGCTGCCGGCCCACGCCGTCTCGCGCCTCGGCGTCGCGCGCTCCTATCAGGTGACGAACATCTTCGGCGACCTCACGGTCTTCGAGAACGTGCGCATCGCCGCCCAGTCGCGCGTCACCCACTATCGCTGCTGGGGCAACGCCGACCGGCTGACCGCCGTGAACCAGCGGGCCGAGGAGATCCTGACGTCGCTGGGGCTCGGCGAGAAGCGGCACGTCCGTGGCGCCGAGCTCTCGCACGGCGAGCAGCGCTACCTCGAGATCGGCATCGCGCTCGCGACCGACCCCGACTTCCTGCTCCTCGACGAGCCCACCGCGGGCATGAGCCCCGAGGAGACGCAGCGCACCGCCGCGTTCGTGCGCAAGCTGGCCGGCCACGTGACGATCGTGCTGGTGGAGCACGACATGGAGGTCGTGATGGGGATCTCCGACCGGATCACGGTGCTCAACTACGGGGAGGTGCTGGCCGAGGGCACGCCCGCCGAGATCCGCGACAACGCCGACGTCCGGCGCGTCTACCTCCGCGATTGATGCTTCGGCCGCGTGGTGACGCCGGGGGGCGTGGGGTCGGGCCGGGCACGGGCGTCCGGGGCGCGCCGGCATGGCTCGCCTGTCGCCGTAACTCGCTCCGGGCCCGTCGGGCTCGGGCCCCCCATCCCCCAGGGGGGGCTGGGTTGTTGGACAGCCGAATCGTCGGTGGCTCGCCCGTCGGGCCCTACGCTCGAACGGCGACCACGGCTCGCCATGATGGCGCGCCCCGGACGCCCGTGCCCGGCCCGACCCCACGCCCCCCGGCGTCACCACAGTCCGGGAGCATCACGTGGAGCTTGAGCGCCGGCGACGTTGGTGCGGATCGCGGGCGGAGGCGTGGGCTGCGGGCTTTGATTGCGTCGGTCGGAGCCTCTTCTCCAGTGGCGACGGCTCTTCACGCTGGTGCGCTGGGCGCCGCCACGTCTGGTTGTCGGCTCCCGCTCGTCGTGTCGCGCCTATGTGGGAGCATCGGATGCTGACCGTCGAAGGGGTCGACGCCTACTACGGGCTGAGCCATGTGCTGCAGAACGTGTCGCTTACCGTGCAGCCGGGGGAGGCGGTGGCGTTGTTGGGGAGGAATGGGGCGGGGAAGACGACGACGTTGAAGACGATCATGGCGGTGGTGCGGGCGCGGCGGGGGCGGATTATGTGGAATGGGACGGACATTACGGGGTTGCCGCCGTATCGCATCGTGCAGCTTGGGATCGGGTATGTGCCGGAGGAGCGGCGGATCTTTCCGAACCTGAGCGTGTACGAGAATCTCAAGATGGCCCGGCTGGCCGTCGACGGGGGCCGGCGCATGGACGACTACCTGGCCCGGGTGTTCGCGCTCTTCCCGCCGCTCGAGGCGCGGTTGACCAACAAGGGACGCAATCTCAGCGGTGGCGAGCAGCAGATGCTGACGATGGCGCGCAGCCTCGGCACCGATCCCAAGCTCCTGCTCATCGACGAGCCGACCGAGGGGCTCATGCCCGCGTTCGTGGAGACGATCAGCCAGACGATCGGCGAGATCCAGCGGCAGGGGCTGGCGGTGCTGCTGGTCGAGCAGAACACGAAGCTGGCGCTGGAGGCGACCCAGCGCGTCTACCTCATCGAGAAGGGCACCATCAAGCACGAGGGCCGGTCGAGCGATCTCCGGAACGACGCGGCCGTGCGGCTGCGCTACCTGGGCGTGTGAGGCCACAGGCAACTTAGCGGTTGCATGTCGGGCTGGGCGAGGCTAATATGCAGCCAGGAGGTTGCATATGAGCTCAGCGACCGACGCGATCCAGCGCACCATCGTGCTCCGGGCCCCGCGGCCCCGAGTGTGGCGCGCCCTGACCGAGGCCCGCGAGTTCGGCAGCTGGTTCGGCGTGCAGGTGCAGGGCACCTTCAAGCCCGGCGCCCGCATGCGCGGCAACATCACCCACAAGGGCTACGAGCACGTCGTCTGGGACATCACGATCGACCGGATGGAGCCGGAGCGACTGTTCTCGTGGCGCTGGCACCCCGCGGCCGTGGAGCCGGGCGTCGACTACTCCCCCGAGCCGACGACGCTGGTCGTGTTCGAGCTGGAGGAGGTGCCGGAGGGCACCCGGCTCACCGTGACCGAGTCCGGCTTCGACGACGTTCCGCTCGCGCGGCGCGCGCAGGCGTATCGCATGAACAGCGACGGCTGGACCTGGCAGATGCAGTCGATCGAGACCTACGTCGCCACCGGCGCCGGCAATACCAAGGCGACGTCGTGCTCCTCCTGACGTCGGCATGAAGGCGTCGAGGCCGCGGAGTTCGGACCGGCGGCGGCGCGCGTCGGTCCGGACCGGCGTCACGAGCGCACGGGGCACCGCCGGGCTCGCCGGCTCGGCCCCCGTGTTTGCCGCGCTCGGCGACGCGACGCGCCTCGGGCTGGTGACCCGATTGTGCACCGGTGGGCCCATGTCGATCGCGCGCCTGACGTCGGGCACGGACGTCACGCGGCAGGCCGTGACGAAGCACCTGCACGTCCTCGCCGACGCAGGGCTCGTGCGCAGCGCGCGGCTGGGGCGGGAGCAGATCTGGGAGATCGAGCCGGAGCGACTGCAGGAAGCGCGCGGCTACCTCGAGCACATCGCCGGTCAGTGGGACGAGGCGCTCGGCCGCCTCAAGGCCGCCCTCGAGCGCTGACGTCGGCGCGTTCCAGCAGATCCCACCGGTTGCCGTAGAGATCGACGAAGACGGCCACCGTGCCGTACGACTCCCGTCGGGGCTCCGCGGTGAAGGTGACCCCGCGCGCCTTCATGTCACGGTAGTCGCGCCAGAAGTCGTCGGTGTGGAGGAACAGGAAGACACGGCCGCCCGTCTGGTCGCCGACGCGCGCCGTCTGCTCGGCGGTCGCCGCTCGGGCCAGCAGCAGGGACGTTCCGCCCGGCGACGGCGGAGCGACGAGGACCCACCGCTTTTCCGCGTCGAGTGGAGTGTCCTCGACGACGACGAACCCCAGGCACGTCGTGTAGTAGGCGATGGCTTCGTCGTAGTCTCGGACGAGCACGGCGACGTGAGCGATCGACCGGTTCATCGGAGCCGCGTGTGGGGGGGGCCTGTCGGCCCCCCCACTGATCAGATCACGCCGTCGGACTTGAGCTTGGTCAGATCCTCGGCGCCGAGCGAGAGCCACTCCTTGTAGACCTCGGCGTTGTGCTGACCGAGCAGCGGCGCGGGGCGGATCTCCGTCGGGGACTTCGAGAGCTGCACGGGGTTGCCGGGCATCGTGAACTCGCCCCAGCCGGGGTGCTGGATGGTCTGGATCATCCCGCGCGCCTGCAGGTGCGGATCGGTCAGCAGCTCGGCCGGGGTGAGGCAGGCGCCGGTGGGGACGCCGGCCTTGCCGAGCGCGGTCATCACCTCGTGCTTGGTCTTGGTCGTCGTCCATCCCTCGACGAGAGCGTCGACCTCGGCCTTGTGGGCGGCGCGCCACTTCGGATCCGACCACTCGGCGTGGCCGATGAGGTCCTCGCGGCCGATCGTCTTCAGCAGCGCGTCCCACATGTGACGGCGCACCGGCTGCGGATAGATGTAGGCGTAGTCGTCGGGGCCGCCCGGCTTGCAGCGATAGATGCCCGACGGCGACGAGTTCGGGATGTCGTTGCCGCGCCGGGAGTCCGTCTGGCCGCCGGAGTAGACCAGCCGCATGGCGACGCGGCAGAAGTTGACGATCGCGTCCTGCATCGACAGCTCGACGCGCTGCCCCTGACCCGAGGCCTCGCGCTGCCAGAGCGCGGCCATCACGCCGAAGGCGGCGTGGACACCGGTGCCGGAGTCGCCGATGGTCGGGCCGGGCTTCAGCGGCGGCGAGCCGGGGAAGCCCGTCAGCGTCATGGCGCCGCCCGTCGCCTGGGCGATCATGTCGAAGCTCTTGAACTCGCTGTAGGGGCCGTAGGAGCCGAAGCCCTTCACCGAGAGATAGACCAGCCGCGGGTTGATCTTCGACAGCGTGTCGTAGCCCAGACCGAACTTCTCCATGGCGCCGGGCGCCTGGTTCTCGGCGACGACGTCCGCCTGCTTGACCATGTCCAGGAACATGGCCTTGCCCTGCGGGTGCTTGAGGTTCAGCGTGACGCTGCGCTTGTTGGAGTTCAGCGTGAGGAAGTAGCTCGAGTCGACGCCGGGCTTCTCGGCGCGCCCGTAGCGGCCCGGCTCCCCCTTGCCGGGTTCCTCCAGCTTGATGACATCGGCGCCCAGCCAGGCCAGGAGCTGGGTGCACGAGGTGCCCGCCTCGAACTGGGTCAGGTCCAGGACGCGGATGCCGGTCAGGGCTTTGCTCATAGTGCGGGCATCATAGCACCCGAGCCACTCACGTAATCGGGTGGCGTCTTCTCCCACGGGTAACCGTTCGCCGCCATGTCGTAGCCCACCTGGAACAGAGCCCGCATGTACTCGGTCTCGAAGTCCTTCTTGTGCGGCAGGGTGAAGCTGGCGGGGATGTACGCCAGGTTGAAGTCGAGGCCGTCGCGCTGGGCGGTCAGGTAGATCCGGTAGAGATCACCGATGCCCTGCGTCTGGATCAGCGAGGCGATGGCGCGTCCCGCGATGGTCAAGGTCCGGCGCTCGACCTGGGCCCAGTCCGGATCCAGGCGGCTGTTGCGGATCACGTACAGTGTGCGCCGACGATCGGCATGGTGCGTGGCTGCCAGCGCCTCGAAGTCGAGGCCGACGGGATAGACGAAGACCTGGGCCATCGCGCCGCCGTCGACGTGCATCTCCTGATAGCGTCGGCCTCTCGCTTCCACATCGATCATCACCGGGGGAAACGCGCCCGGAATTGCCGCGGACGCGATCATCAGTGAATGAAAGAGTTCCATGGCCTCGGGGTCGCGGCTGGCGGCGATTCGGGTCATGTTCCAGATGTATCGCACGCGCGTGTCGAGGTTGGTGGTGGCGATCCAGAGCTCCCGTCCCTTCGTGTACTCGGCCGCGATCGCGTCGAGGAAGGCGCGATCCACGTGCTTGCGCAGCATGCCGCGCAGGGGCCGGGTATCGGCCATGGCGTCACTGGTCAATCCGGCCAGGTAGTTCCGCAGCTTGAGGACGTCCTTCGACGAGATGTTGGTGTAGAGGGCCTTCAGCTTGGCGTCGTAGGCGGGGCCCATGAAGGCGAACGGCGCGATGAGCGCACCCGTGCTGATGCCGGTCACCAGCTTGAACTGCGGGCGATCGCCGGCCACCGTCCAGCCGTTGAGAATCCCGGCACCGAACGCGCCATGATCGCCGCCGCCGGACAGCGCGAGGAACGCAGTCGCGGGCAAGGCCCCGTGGTACCCCAGCGAGGCGAGGTGTGCGCGCTCGCGCGTCCAGGACTGCACGAATTCCGAGGAGAGCAGGGCGAGATCCTTGGCGCTCCCCACCCGATATCGCACGGTGCCGGGCAGATCGGGGAGGGGGATACGGGCTTCGTCCTCGAGAGCCGCGGGGACGGCGTCGGTGCGGGTCAGGGTCGTACACCCGAGCAGCGCGAACAGGGACACGGTCAGCGCCCACGAGATCGTGCTAGACATACGGCCTCCATCACGATCTGGACCATCACAATGTGGATGTCAAAACCGGGTGAGTCTCCACCCCCGCCGTGGACGAGCACAAGGGCCATCTGGCCCTCCGCGGCGGTGAGTACTGGACCGCGCGCTACAGCTTGCCGAGCGCCCGCAGCACGACCTCCGGCGTCATCGGCACCCGCGTGATGCGCGCGCCGAGCGGGCTCAGCGCGTCGTTGACCGCGTTGAGGACGGCGCCGGGCGCGCCGGCCACTCCGCCCTCGCCGGCGCCCTTGAAGCCGCCCTCGGAGTACGCCGTCGGCGTCTCGACGTGGGCGACCCAGATGTCGGGCATCTCGGCGGCCATCGGGACGAGGTAGTCCATCATGGTGGTCGTCAGCAGCTGGCCCTGCTCGTCGTAGACGCAGTGCTCCCAGAGCGCGTCGCCGAGGCCGTGGGCGACGCCGCCGCGGACCTGCTCGTCCACCAGCATCGGGTTGATGATGCGCCCACAGTCCTCGGCGACCCAATGGCCGAGCAGCCGCACGACGCCGGTGTCCACGTCGACCTCGACGTAGGAGAGCTGCACGCCGTTGGTGTAGGCGAGCGGCTGGTGGCGCGGCACGTAGTGGCGCGTCACCGTCAGCTCGGACTGGAAGTCCTTGGGCAGCGTGTCGGGGCGGAAGTAGGCGATGCGGCCCAGCTCGCTCAGCGGCAGGCGCGGCTCGCCGGTGCGGGCGTCCACGATCTGCCCCCGGCGGATGTCGAGCGCCAGCGCGTCGACGTCGAGGACGACGGCGGCGACCTTCAGGATGTTCTCCTTGAGCGCCTTGCCGGTCTGGAGCGTCGCCTCGCCGCCGATGCCGGCGCCGCGGCTGCCCCACGTGCCGCCGCCATACGGCGTCACCATTGTGTCGCCGGTGACGACGCGGACGTCCTCCAGGGCCACGCCGACCGAGGTGGCCGCCACCTGGGCCAGGATCGTGTCGGTACCCTGGCCCTGCTCGGTGATGCTCGAGAGCACCGTGAGCTTGCCGGTCGGCTCGAGCCGGATCGTCGTGCCGTCCTGCGACGAGATGCGCGCGCCCCCGGTGCCGTACGTCTGCGCCCCCGGCACGGTGAGGTCGAGGAAGACGCACAGGCCCAGCCCCCGGTAGACCTGGCGCGCGCGCAGGCGGTCGCGCTCGGCGCAGAGCGCGCGGTAGTTCGCGAGCTCCAGGACTGCGTCCAGCGACTCCTCGTGCGAGAGCTTCTCGAAGAAGAGCCCGGTCGGCGCGGTGTAGGGGTACATGTCGGCGGTCAGCAGATTGCGCCGGCGCACCTCCACCGGGTCGAGCCCGAGCTCGCGGGCGACGCGGTCGACCATCGCGTCCATCACCAGCGCGGCGACCGGGTGGCCTACGGCGCGGTACTGCGACATCGGCGTCTTGTTCTGGAAGACGACGCGCCCGCGCGCCCGGTAGTTCCGGAACCGGTAGGGCCCAGGCGTGGTCCGCAAGATCTGGCCGCTCTCGACCACGCTCGACCGCGGGTACATCGAGAAGGCGCCGACGGGCGCCAGGTCGTCGAGCCGCATCGCCAGGATGGTGCCGTCGCGCTTCACGGCGACCTCGGCCGTGACCCGGTGGTCGCGGGAGTGGATGTCGGTCTGGAACGACTCGATCCGGTCGGCCAGGAACTTCACGGGCCGGCCCAGCATGACCGCCAGCGCGCAGGTGGCGATCTCGTCCGGGTACGTGTGGATCTTCAGCCCGAACGATCCGCCGACGTCCTTGTTCACCACGCGGACCCGATGCTCCGGGATTCGCAGGTGGCGCGAGAGGATGTCGTGCAGCATGTACGGCGCCTGGCCCGAGTGATGGACGGTCAGCGTCTCGTCGGCGCGATCGTAGTCGGCCAGGACGACGCGCGGCTCGAGGCTCACGACGGTGTGGCGACCGGTGTCGAACGTGTCGCGATAGACCGCGTCGGCCTCGGCGAAGGCGGCGTCGACCTCGCCGGCGTCGATGCGCGACTCGAGCACGAGGTTGTCGCCCAGCTCCGGGTGCACCAGGGTCGCGCCCGGGGCGAGCGCGGCCTCCGCGTCCACCACCGGCGGCAGGGGCTCCCAGGTGACGCGGACGCGGGCGCAGCCGTCCTCGGCCAGCGCGCGCGACTCGGCCACGACCGCGACGACGGGCTCGCCCTGCCAGACGGCCTTGTCGACGGCGAGCGGATACTGGGGCGCCGACTTCATGCCGGCGTAGTTCTTCAGCACGCCCACCCAGGGCTCGCAGTGCGCGGCCAGCTCGCGGCCGGTGACCACCGCGAGGACGCCGGGCACGGCCGCGGCCTCGCTGGTGTCGATGGCGACGATGCGCGCGTGCGCGTGCGGCGACCGCACGAACGCGGCGTGGGCGAGGCGCGGCACCGCGACGTCGTCGGTGTAGGTGCCGCGGCCGGAAACGAGCCGCGCCGTCTGCGGACGCACGACCGTCCGGCCGATATACCCGCCGTCGCCGTCGGCCGCAGTCGGGACGGGCGGGGCGGTGGTCTCGGCGGCGGCGGCCACCGCCTGGACGATCGCGTGGTAGCCGGTGCAGCGGCAGTAGTTGGCGCCGAGCGCCTCGCGGATTGCCGCCGGGTCGGGTCGAGGCTGCCGCTCGAGCAGCGCGTGCGCGGTGAGCAGCATCCCGGCGGTGCAGAAGCCGCACTGCAGCGCGTTCTCCTGCCGGAAGGCCCGCTGGAGCCCGGCGAGCACGCCACGCTCGGCCAGCCCCTCGATCGTCTCCACGCGGCAGCCGTCGGCCTGGACGGCCAGCATCAGACACCCGCGAACGAGTCGGCCGTCCACCCGCACGGTGCAGGCGCCGCAGACGCCGTGCTCGCAGCCGACGTGGCTGCCGGTGAGCTGCAGGGCCTCACGCAGGAAGTCGACGAGGTGCTGGCGAGGCTCCACCTCGCGCGAGACCGCGGCGCCGTTGACGGTGAGACTGATCTTCACGACCGGGCCTCGACGAGCGCGGTGACCACGCGCGTCAGCAGGATGCCGGCGAGGTGCCGTCGCAGGGCGGGGGAGCCGTGCACGTCGCCAGGCGGATCGAGCTCGCCGGCCAGCGCGCGGTGCGCCGCCGCCAGCGCGTCGGTGTCCACGCGTCGGCCCGTCAGCACGCGCTCGGCGCCTCGGGCACGCACCGGGGCCGCGCCGACGCCGAGGAACACGAGCCGGGCCTCGGCGACGACGTCGCGATCGAGGCGTACGCGCGCCGCGAGCCCGGCGAGCGCGAAGTCGCCGTGCCGCCGCGCCAGCTCCTGGAAGCCGGAGCGCCAGCCCGCGCCAGGCGGGATCACCAGGGCGGTGACGAGCTCGCCCGGCTCCAGCGCGGTCGTGTAGATCCCGCGGAAGAAGTCGCCCGCCGCGATCTCGCGCCCGCCGCGCCGTCCCTCGAAGCGGATCGTCGCGTCGAGCGCGACCGCGCACGCCGGAAGCTCGGCGGCCGGGTCGGCCAGCGCCAGGCTGCCGCCGACCGTCCCGCGTGTGCGAATGGCCTCGTGGCCGACGTGGGGCATCGCCAGCGCCAGCAGCGGCGCGTGCTCGCGCACGAGCGGGGAGTGTTCCACCGCCTCGTGGCGGGCGAGCGCGCCGATCACGAGCCCCTCGGGCGCCACGCGGATGGCGTCGAGGCCGGGCAGCCGGTTGATGTCGATGACGGCGCGCGGCGTGGCCAGGCGCATGTTCAGGGCCGGCACCAGGCTCTGGCCGCCGGCCAGGATGCGGCCGTCGTCGCCGTAGCGCGCGAGCAGGTCGAACGTCTCCACGAGCGAGGCGGGGCGGTGATACTCGAAGGGGGCTGGTTTCATGGCGGCCTATCCTGCCACGGCTCGGTCACGCCTGTCTTGCCCGGGTTGTCGGATATGGGCACGCCCGCATCCAGGACAAGCACGGTGTCGACGACTCCGTCCGCGCGATACTCCCGGCCTAGAGGCTCCTCGAGTGGAAGGCACTCACGCCGAGGGATGTAGGGCGTCGAGCCCGGAGCGAGTCGCGGCTGTCTCACGGAGGCCGTGCGCGCTGGCGCCGTCGGCTCATGCGTGAGGGCTTGGCGTCCGAATCTGCCATCGCGCCGTCACCAACGGTACGGTGGCGGATTGCGACCCGAACCTCGACAGCCGCGCGACGCCCGCCAAGCCCATGACGGCTGAGGACGGCGGGACGGGACGTTGGGGCGCTGCTCATCACGAAGCAGGCCCTAGTCTCGGTCCGCCGCGTGAAGGGTGATGCCTTTCTTGCTGAGCGCCAGGGCGGCCTAGATGCGCTGGCCGACCTGGGCCCGTACTTCGCACTCGTAGCGACCGTCGGACAGCCGAAGTGGTCTGGTGATCTCGAACTGGGGCTCCGTGACCTCGAGCCTGGGCTCCATCACCGCACCATCCCAGCGAGCCGGATCGCGGCCTCGCGCCACCAGCGCTGCCGCCGGAAAGCGGGCAAGACGCGGCGGGGCGGGGTTTCACACGGCGTCGCGCCGGGGATGCTCCCCAGGAACTCGGGTAGCAGGCGGCCGAGGTCAGCCAGCACCAAGGACTCATAGCGCGGCGCCACCTTCAGGAACAGGCGTGCCCCTCGCGAGGACGGCGTCAGCAGGATGCGCTCCAAGACCCGCCGGCGCTGTGTAGACAGAGGCCGCCGGAAGAACGCTGTGTGTTGCTTGGTGGCGACCACCTGATAGCCCCACCGATCGGCGATGTGCTGCATGGTCTTGGGCGAGTAGAACACCACGTGGCCGCCGATCGCCGGGAACATGTAGTACCAGTCCGGCCGATACTGCCCGTCGTGGAGCACGGTGCCCACTAGGATCACGTCGTGCCCCGCCGCGAAGAGTGGCGCGAGCTCGGTGCCGGGCCGCGGAAGGTGCTCGAAGAACTCAAACGCAGTCACCAGGTCGTGGCGTTGGGTGTGGTCGGCCTCGAATCCCTTGGCGAAGATGTTGGGCGAGAAGATATCCCACCACCGAAAGTCGAATCCGCGATCTCTCATAGCCCGCACGAAGAGACCGAAGCCCGCTCCGTAGTCCATTCCTTGTGATGTCCCATCGAGGTCGAACAGATGGGCGACCATGAGCGCGACTCGGACGCAGACGTCGTGGCGCATCACGGCCCCGGTGTCCATGTGGGCGATCGACGCCCAGGGCGCTTCCTCCAGCCAGTACGGTGACTCCGTCTGGATGAGATCGCAGTGGACACACTGGAAGTAGTCGGCGTCGTACTTTGTCAGCATACGCTGTGTGCCGACCTTCGGGGCGTCTTCGCCGCTACAGAGCGAGCACGTCTTGGTCCGCGTGGAATCGGTCGGAGCGGTCGGAGCGATCGGAGCAACCATAAAAGCCTCCGTTCACTCGCGATGGTCGAGGAAGCCGCAAGGGCTCGACGCTAGCGCCGCTCAGATCAATCGTGGGAACCTCCGACGCCACGAAACTTTACACCACCGTGCTACGTTGACAAGCTGAGCGCCTCTTGCCACCGAGTCCATCCTGGCGCTCTCACTTCCGCCACGACTTCGTGATCCGCCGAGGTACTGGCTCGCCTCGTCTCGGCCACGACCGCGACGACCGCCCTGCCGAAAGGCCCGGTGCAGCCCGGTGAGGAGCCCCGTTCTACTCCCGCAGCGCCCGATAGCCCGCCAGCAGTGCGTCGAGCGCCATCAGCTGCGGGGGATTGAGCCAGGGCCACGCCTTCAGCTGTCCGATCGTGCCGTGGACGATCTCGCGCAGCGGCTCGGCGGCGTCGGCGCCGAAGATGAGCCCCAGCACGTGTCCGAGCAGGTGCTGCCCGACGAGAATGGGGTCGAATCCGTCCACCGCGATCCAGTAGAGCGGTGGGCTATAGTCACCCCGGCGTACGACGTAGACCGCCTTCTCGACGACCTCCAGGTTCACGCCTCCTGATTGGCCACTACGATCGCGCACGGCCCGGGTAGATGCCAAACTTTTCGACACACCGGTGAGCCCGGTCATGCCTGCGCTATCATCCCGGCCATGAGCACTCTGGCGGAGTACGAGCACTACGACGGTCTGGGACTGGCCGAGCTGGTCCGGCGCAAAGAGGTGAAGCCCGAGGAGGTCCTCGAGGCGGCGATCGGCCGGATCGAGGCGCGTAACGGAGCGATCAACGCCGTGGTCACCCGGTTGTACGACGAGGCGCGCCGCGTAGTCGCGGCCGGCCTGCCGCCGGGGCCGTTCACGGGCGTGCCGTACCTCCTGAAGGATCTCGGCGCGCTCTACACCGGCGCCGTCACGTCCTACGGCGGCCGGCTGTTCAGCGGCAACGTCGCGGACCACGACAGCGAGATCACCGCGCGGCTCAAGCGCGCGGGGCTCGTCATCGCCGGCAAGTCGAACACGCCGGAGATGGGGCTGTGCCCGTCGACCGAGCCACGGCTGTTCGGCCCCACGCGCAACCCGTGGAAGCTCACGCACAGCGCCGGGGGGTCGAGCGGCGGCGCCGCCGCGGCGGTCGCGTCCGGCATGCTGCCCATGGCGCACGCCACCGACGGCGGCGGCTCGATCCGCATCCCGGCCTCGTGCTGCGGGCTGTTCGGGCTCAAGCCGACCCGCGCGCGCAACCCAATGGGGCCGGACGCCGGCGAGGGCTGGGGCGGCGCTTCCATCGGCCACGCGGTCACGTGGAGCGTGCGCGACAGCGCGGCGCTGCTCGACGCGACCTCGGGGCCCGACGTCGGCGATCCCTATTGGGCGCCGCCGCCGAGCGGGCCGTTCCTCGGTGAGGTCGGGCGCGATCCCCGGCCGCTGCGCGTGGCGCTGACGACCACGCCGTGGCACGAGTCGCCGGTCGACCCCGAGTGCGCCGAGGCCGCGCGGGCCGCCGCCCGGCTGTGCGAGTCGCTGGGGCACCACGTCGAGGAGGCGCGGCCGGAGATCGACACCAACGCCTGGCGCCACGCCACACGGGTCATCGTCGCCGCCAACGTGACCTTCAGCCTCGAGGCCCGGGCGGCCGCGCTCGGCCGTCCGCTCGCCGAGGGCGACGTGGAGCCCGTCACGTGGGAGCGGGTGGTCGACGCCCGACGGATGTCGGCGGCCGACTACGCCCGCTCGATCTGGGTCGTGCATCGGATCGGGCGACAGGTCGCGCGCTTCTTCCAGCGCTACGACGTGCTGGTGTCGCCGACGATGTGCCAGCCGCCCCATCCGCTCGGCGTCCTCGACATGTCGACGACCAACACGGACGCCTACCTGGCGGCCGTATTCGCGAGCATCGGCTTCACCGCGCTCTTCAACTCGTCGGGTAATCCCGCGATGACGGTGCCGCTGGCGATGTCGGCCAGCGGGCTGCCACTCGGCGTGCAGTTCGCCGGCCGCTTCGGGGACGAGGCCACGCTGTTCCGCCTGGGTGGTCAGCTCGAGGCCGCGCAGCCGTGGGCGCGGCGCCGCCCGCCGACGCCGTAGTTTCCCGTATCAGAAGCTCGCTGCTACGCAGAGCGACGTGAGCGGCGCGGGCACGAGGTGAGCGGCGGGCTCGCCGACGCCTCCGCTCGAACGGCGACGACGGCTCGCCATCAAGTGGCGCCCCGGGGGCTCACCTCGTGCCCGCCCCGCTCACGTCGGGTGGCGCGCTGCACGAACCTCCGACTCGGGACACAGAGCAGCCGCCACCCTCAGCTCGCGAGCAGGCGGTGCAGGGTCGGGCCGAGCTCGGCGATGAGGCTTGGCTTCAGGATGACGTCGACGCCGCCCAGGTGCTCCACGGCCTCGGCGTCCTCGGGACGGACGTAGCCGGTCGTCAGCACGAGCGCGACATCGGGACGGATCTCGCGCACCTGCCGCGCGAGCTCGGCGCCGGAGAGGGTGGGCATCGACAGGTCGGTCACCACCGCGACGAACTCGTGGGGTCGCGAGCGGAAGTCGGCGAGGGCGCGGACGGCGTCGGTCGTCCCCGTCACCCGGTAGCCGAGCCGCTGCAGCAGCAGGGTCACCACGTAGACGATCGCTTCCTCGTCGTCGACGTAGAGGACGTGCTCGCCGTGCCCCCGCAGCTCCCGCGCGGGCGGCGTCGCGACGCGCCGGGCGGGTGCCTCCTCGGCGGCGAAGTACACGTTGAAGGTCGTGCCGTGACCCACGCGGCTGTCGACGGTGATCGCCGCCCCGTGGCCCTTGACGATGCCGTGCACGACCGACAGGCCGAGGCCGGTCCCGTGCCCCGGATCCTTGGTGGTGAAGAACGGCTCGAAGATCCGCTCGAGCGTCGCCCGGTCCATCCCGGTGCCGGTGTCGCTGACCGACAGCTTCACGTAGCGGCCCGGGCGTAGCTCCGGCGCGCCGACGGCCGCGCCGGACGGCAGCGTCACGGCCGCGAGGCCGACCTCGAGCACGCCGCCGTGCTCGGCCATCGCGTGGGCGGCGTTGGTGCCGAGATTCATCAGCACCTGGTGCAGCTGACTCGCGTCGGCCCGGACGGTGGGGACGTCGGCCTCGAACCGTGTGTGCAGCGCGATCGACGCCGGGAGCGCGGCGCGGAGCAGCTTCAGGACCTCCTCGACGATCGGGGACAGCGCGACGCTGGCCCAGCGCGGCTCGTGCTGCCGGCTGAAGGCGAGGATGCGCTGCACCAGATCCGTCGCCCGCGTGGTCGCCTGCGCGATGCGCTGCAGGTGCTTCTGCGCCGTGTGATCGGGGGGAAGCTCGCGGGCGGCGAGCTCGGCGTTGCCACCCACCGCGACGAGGACGTTGCTGAAGTCGTGGGCGATCCCGCCCGCCAGGGTGCCGAGCGACTGGACGCGCTGGGCTTGCCGGAGCTGGGCCTGCGTGTGCTGCCGATCGACGTGGGCGCTGAGCATGTCGGCCAGCGACTGCAGGAGGGCCCGCTCCTCGGCGAGAAACGGGCCCTCGGCCGCCGCCGGTCGCTCGTCGAGGTACACGACCTCGATGAGACCGTCCTGGCCGCCGGCCTTGAACGAGACGGCCTGCATCCACGGCGTGTCGCGCCAGCCCGGCGTCCGAGCCTCGATGCCGCCGCACACGACGCGCGCCTCGCACGCCTCGGGGTACTGCCACGCGGGTGGGATCAGCGTGACGAGTTCGTCCAGGAACGTGCGGTCCAGCGGACGGTCGGTCTGCAGCAGGTTGGCGGTGCGGTGCAGCAGCGTGAGCTCCTTCACCCGCTCGCCCAGGTCGTGGAGGAGCCGTCGCTGGGCCTGGGCCGCCGCCTCGTGGCCGATCGCCACCGCCGCCAGGTGGGTGGCGACGTCCACCCACGCGACCTCCTCGGGCCGCGGGCCGCGCGGCTCGCCGTAGTACATCGCGAACGTCCCCAGCACCTCGTGCGTCGTGGAGAAGATGGGGGTGGACCAGCAGGCGCGCAGACCGTGAGGCAGTGCCAGGTGTCTGTAGGACGTCCAGTAAGAATGAGTCGCGATGTCTTCCACGACGACCCGCGCGCCGAGATAGGCCGCGGTGCCGCAGGAGCCCTCCGCGGGGCCGATCGGGGCGCCGTCGATGGCGTGACTATATTCCGCCGGCAGGCTGGGGGCGGCGCCGTAGCGGACGCAGCCGTGCGCGCGGTCGAGGAGCAGGATCGAGCAGCGCATGCCGGGCGCCTGCCCCTCGACGAACCGGACGATGCGTTCCAGGACCTCGCCCAGCGGAGCGCCGCAGGCAATTCGCTCCAGGACGTCGCGCTCGCTGGCGTCGAATGGGCCCGGCAGGCTGGGTTGGCTCGCGGTCGTCACCTCGCCCCCTCCGCTGATTGAGACGGGACCTGGGACGACTCGATTCTGGGACCGCGGGTGGGCGGATGCAAGCGCGGGCGCCTTGACCGTAGGGGGCGGCCCGGCGCACTATCGCGACCCATGGAACAGGCCCTCAGCGACGTCACGGTCCTCGATCTCGGTCAGGTCATCGCCATGCCGTTCTGCACGATGCTGCTCGCCGACCTCGGCGCGCGCGTCATCAAGGTCGAGTCGCGCGAGCGAGGCCGCGAGCGGATCTCGCTCGGCATCAAGCGCGTGCGCGACGGCAAGGAGGAGCGGGTACCGGCCGCGCAGTACCGCGACCGGAACAAGCTGGCCGTCACCCTCGAGCTGAAGACGCCGCAGGGCGTGGCGCTCTTCAAGGAGCTGGTGGGACGCGCCGACGTGGTGACCGAGAACTTCAGCGTCGGCACCATGGAGCGCCTCGGCCTCGGCTACGAGGATTTGCGGCGGGTGAACCCCCGCATCGTCTACGCCTCGGTCACCGCGTTCGGCCAGCACGGACCGTACGCGCTGCAACGGGGCTACGACATCCTGGCCCAGGCCATCAGCGGCTATCTCTCGATCACCGGCTTCCCGGAGAACCCCCCGACCAAGTCCGGGCAGTCGATCTCGGACTACTACGCGGGCATGCTGTGCGCGTTCAGCATCGTGTCGGCGTTGCACTACCGCCACCGTACCGGCGTGGGCCAGCGCATCGACATGGCGCTGCTCGACAGCCTCGTGGTCGCGCTCGACAACCTGGGCGAGCGCTACACCGTCGGCGGCGAGATCCTGACGCGCTCGGGCAACGTGGCCTTCACGGGATCGAGTACCGGCGTCTACACGACCAGCGACGGCCACGTCGCGATCTCCGCGGGTGCGAGCGACGCGGTGTGGCGGCGCTTCTGCGAGATCGTCGGCCGCGCGGACCTCACGCGCGACCCCGGCTTCGCGACGGCCGCCGCCCGGCGCGACCGTCGCGACGAGGTCGCCACGATCGTGCAGGCGTGGACCGCGACGCGGCCCAAGGCAGAGGTGGTGCGCGTCCTGTCGTCGGCGGGCGTGCCGGCGGCGCCGGTGAACAACGTGGCGGAGATGGTGGCCGACCCCCAGGTCCAGGCGCGCGAGATGTTCGTCGAGCGCGACCACCCGGTGTACGGACGGCTCACGACCACCGGGTCACCGCTGAAGATGTCCGAGACGCCGGGCCGGGTGCGGTGGCTGGCCCCGATGCCGGGCGAGCACAACGAGGAGATCTTCTGCGGCCTGCTCGGCCACTCGAAGGACGACCTGGCCCGCTGGCAGGCCGAGGGTGTCGTCTAGCGGGCGCTGTCGGTCAGGGCGCGGAGCTCCTGCAGATAGCCGGCGTCGTGGCGGCGCACGACCAGGACCACGTCGTCGAAGCCGAGCTGGACGAGGTGGTGGAGGCGGCCGCGGGCGACGTCGCGCGGGCACTTGAGGTCGAACGGGTCGTCGGGGCCGGCCGCACTCGGCGCCTTCTGCTCGAGGTCGACGACGACGTTCGTCACGACCGCGCGCTTGCCCCCGAGCTCGCGGAAGCGCGCGATACCCTGGCGCAGCAGGCCCCACGTGCTGCGCGCGCCCGAGCCCACCCAGCCGTCGAATTCCTTGGCCGCGCGGATGATCCACCTCGAGCCCGCCCAGGAGCCGATGAGGATCGGCGGACCGCCGGCCGCGGCTGGCCACACCGGCATGAGCGACGCGTCGCCGACGCGCTCACCGGCCCAGAGCCGGCGCATCATGGCGAGCGACTCGTCGAGCACGCGGAAGCGGGAGGCGAAGTCGAGGCCGAGCGCCGCGAAGTCCCCCGCCGTGGAGCCGGAGCCGACGCCGAGCCGCAGGCGACCGCCGGAGGCGAGGTGGGTGGTGAGCACGCGCTGGGCGAGCTCGACGGGGTTGCGCAGCGGGACCTGCAGGATGCCGGTCCCCAGCTCGATGTCGCGCGTGACCGTGCCGGCGATGGCCAGCGCGGTGAGGGGATCGGGCAGCAGCCAACCGCGGCCGATCGCGTCGAACGTCCACGCGCTGGAGAAGCCGGCTCCCTCGATGTTGCGGGCGGCGTCGGCGAGGCCCGAGGGGGCGAGCGGAAGGCCGCCCCCGCCGGGCAGGGCGATGCCGAAGCGCGTCACATGTTTCCGGTGGTGCCGACCCAGCCGGTCTCCGAGACGTCGATCATGACGCCGTCGGGGCCGTCGTACTTCACCTCGACGTTGCCGCCGTGACGCGGCCCGTGGCCGACGCCGAGCGCGCGGTTGACGTCGTCGCGGGGGACGGAGCCCGCCGCCGCCAGCTTCTCGGTGATGGCCTCGAGGCTCTCCACCTCGAACCCGATGTGGTGGATGCCGTTCCAGTGCTTGCCGCGCTCGACCCCGGCGACCGCATCCTGCTTGAAGTTGAGGATCGCCAGGTTCAGGTCGCCGTCGCTCAGGTAGTAGCCGCTGGCGCCCGGGCTGTCGACCTTGGCGATCTCCTTCATGCCGAACACGTCGATGTAGAACTTCGCGGTCTTGTCCACGTCCTGGGTCGATATCGCGATGTGCTTGATCTTCGGCATGGCGCCTCTCCCCGTGCGAGTGGTTCGGACGGTGCTCGTGCCCGCGAGGACCACCGTACGCCAAAGCCGTGCGAAAGGCCAGTCCCGTGGCGCGGCCCGCCTTGCCATCCCGTCCCGGAGCGGGTAGTTAAGGGGCCGGCGCCAACGTCGCCGCCGGGAGGGATCCGATGGATCGTGGACGAGGCCGCGTGCTGGGGGTCGTGCTCGCCGTCCTGCTCGCCACCGCGATCGTCGGGGAGGGCGCGGCCCAAACCAAGCCCGAGGGGGAGATGCGCTGGGCCCTCTACGTGACCCTGTCGCCGGTGTGGTTCGATCCGGCCGAGGTCAGCGGGCAGCTCACGCCGTTCTGGGTCCTCTACGCGATCCACGACGCGCTGGTGAAGCCGATGCCCGGCAACCTGATGAGCCCGAGCCTCGCCGAGTCGTGGACCGTGAGCCCCGATGGCCGCGTCTACGAGTTCAAGCTGCGCGAGGGGCTCAAGTTCCACAACGGCGACCCGTTCACCGCCGAGGACGTGAAGTTCAGCTTCCACCGCGCCAAGGGCTCCAAGATGCTGCACGATCGCGTGCGCGAGGTGACGGTCGTGAGCCCGTCGCGCGTGCGCTTCACGCTGGGCGAGCCCTGGCCGGACTTCATGGCCTTCTACGGCACGATGGTCTCCGGGGCCGGGTGGATCGTGCCCAAGAAGTACGTGGAGCAGGTGGGCAACGACGGCTTCAAGCGCCATCCGATCGGCCTCGGCCCCTACAAGTTCGTCAGCCACACGCCGGGCATCGAGCTCGTCATGGAGGCCAACGAGAGCTACTGGCGGAAGATGCCGTCGGTGAAGCGGCTCGTCTTCAAGAGCGTGCCGGAGTCGACGACGCGCCTGGCGATGCTCAAGCGCGGCGAGGTCGACGTCGCCTACCTGCTGGAAGTGCCCCAGGCCCAGGAGGTGAAGAAGGATCCCAACCTCCGGCTGGCCTTCTCGGGCGGCATCGCGACCTTCTTCTTCGACTTCCTGGAGCAGTGGGACCCCAAGTCGCCGTGGGCGGATCGTCGCGTGCGGCTCGCCGCCAACTACGCCATCGACCGTCAGGCCCTCAGCGAGGCCGAGACACTGGGCGCCTCCAAGCCGGCCGGCAACCACGTGCCCCGGACCTTCGAGTTCGCGCTGCCGCTGGAGCCCTACCCGTACGATCCCGCCAAGGCCAAGCAGCTCCTGGCCGAGGCCGGCCATCCCAACGGCTTCGACGCCGGCGAGCTCCACCAGCTACCGCCGTACTTCTCGCTGGGCGAGGCGATCGTGAACTACTTCCAGGCCGTCGGCATCCGCATCCGCATGCGGCCCATGGAGCGCGCCTCGTACTTCGCGCTGATCTCGTCGAAGAAGGCCAAGGGCGTGTGCGTGTGTAGCAGCTCGCTCTACGGCAACGCGGCCTCGCGCATCTCGGAGGTGATCCCGAGCGACGGCGCCTGGGCCTACGGCGGGTACCCCGACATCGACGCCCTCTACAAGCAGCAGGCGACGGAGACCGACCGGAAGAAGCGCGAGGCGATGCTGCACCAGATCCAGCGGCTCGTCTACGAGCGTGTGCGCTACGGGCCGATCTACGACTACATCTGGCCGAGCGGCATCGGCCCCCGGGTCGCCGAGCCGGCGCTGATGCTGATCAATCCGTACCCGTGGTCGGCGCCGCTGGAAGAGGTGCGCCTCAAGAAGCCGTGACGCTCACGGATCGCTGACGACGACCTCGACGCGCTTGGCGTACCAGGACCCGGGCCGCCGCTCGTAGGCGGCGCGGATCCGGCCGCCGTCGCGGATATCGCCGAAGCCGCCCTCCTTGTCACCCACGACGATGAGCGTGTCCGCGGTGACGGCCAGCTCGACCGACGTCAGCCCGAGGAACCCCAGCGACACTCGGATGATGCCGGCCGCGGGATCGACAATCTGGACCCGGCCCTGGGCCTCCTCGGTGCCGACGGCGGCGCCCCGACCGGCGTCCAGACCGAGGAAGGGCGTGGCCTGGTCGAGCCACGAGGGCAAGAGCCGGCCCGGGAGCATCGGCGCGGCGAAGACGCTGGCTGCGCCGACGAGTCCGATCACGCCGAGTGTCACGAGGACGCGGGCCCAGCGTCGCCGGCGCTGGTGCCGAGCCCGGACCTGAGCGAGCCGCTGGAAGTCGACGCTCATGCCGCCCGCATCAGCCCGCCCGGGAGTCACCCGCCGTCACACCGTTGGCGCTCGCCTCGGCGCCCTCGACCGACTCTCGCCGGCTGCGCGCGCGTCCGCGCGGATCGACGGAGGCCAGCCAGCGGTGATAGGTGTCGAGCGTCGCGCGCACGTCGTCGACGAGCTGCAGGTGGCTCTGCGTCAGCCGCTCGATGTCGTCACGGATGGAGGTCTCCTGCTCGCGAGCGGCGACGATCAGCGCGTCGGCCTCGGCGCGCGCCTGCTCCAGGAGCTTCTCCGACTCCGCCTGCGTGCGCGATCGGATCGCCTCGGCCCCACGCAGGATCTCCGCCTCGCGTTCCGCCGCCGTCTCCTGGAGCGAGCTCACCTGGGTGTGGGCGTTGTGGAGCAGGGCCTCCACTTCCTTCAGCATGTTCGCGCGGAGCGACTCGATGGACGTCACGCCCGCGACGTCACGGGCCGGCGAGTCGGCGATCGGCTCGGCAACCGGCGCGGGCGGGGCCGTGCGCGACTGGAGCTGGGACTGGAGCTCGGCTTCCAGCACCTCCACCTGCGTCGTCAGCGCGCGATTCGTCTCTTGTATATTCGCGAAGGCCTCGGCGACGTCCTCCAGGAACGCCGAGACCTCCTCGGGGCTCAGGCCGTGCAGCAGCCGGGTGTTGAACTGCTGTGATCGGATGTCCTCCGGTGTCATCGACAATCTCTCCTCTGGTCGCGAGTGGTCGCGAGCGGAAATCCGTTCCTGTGATCCGATCGTGAGCGCCGCGGGTGCGTCGCGCTATTGGGCTCTCGTCCGGGATCCTCTGAGGAGCCAGTCGACGACGGCCGCGGGGTCGGGCTCGGGCGGCTCCGCCGCCGGAGCAGCGTCGCGGGCTGGATCCGATCGTGGTGGCAAACGTTGCACCGGCTCGCGCTTGACACCTTCGGCACGCGTCGGCGCGGGCGCGCTCGCCGGGGGCGCGGGGACGGTTGTCACCGCGCCGGTCACCGCCGCGGGCATCGCCGGCGTGAGAACCGTCTCGGGTGACGTCGGGATCGTGGCGGCCGCCGGGGGAACGGCGAGGTGATCGCGGCCGTGCTGAACCGACTGCTGAACGATGCTCGTGAAGCCGACGATGCCGGCTCCGGCCACTCCCAGGACCAACAGCATGGCGAGGATCAATCGCCGGCGCCGGCGTGTCTGCCGGCCACGGCGCACTCGCTCCAGCCGTCGAAACCGAAGTGTGTCGGGGTCCTGCCCGATCGAGCGGGAATCGCTCGGGTCCTGGACCGGTCCTGTTGCCATCTGCTCCCCTCTGCTCGCCCCGCCCAGGTCAGGCCCGGAGGCTATGCCCATTGGGGGGAGGCGTCAATAGTCGATTAATTTGACAGCCCGGAGGCGACCTGACTTGACAGGTGACGGGCGGGAGGCCGATCATCGGCCCATGACGACACTAGAGCGGGCCGAGGCAGCCGAGCACGCGATGAGCCAGGAGCTCGACCGGGTGGTCGTGAAGTCCGTCATCTACACCTCGGGGGAGCGCGACCCACGGGTCCCCGCGCCCCGCCCGCCCGACAACGGCAAGCGCTACATGATGGGCCAGGACCCGCGCCTGCCCCAGATGCCGGCCAAGCCTACGCTGATCGACTACTTCAAGTACCGATTCCTTCCCGGGACCGTCAACCACCTGCTCCAGAGCGCCCGGCTCGCCCAGAAGAGCGGGGCCAGCGAGAGGGTCGTCCTGGCCTGCCTGGTCCACGACATCGCGATCGCCGGCTTCATCCGCGGCGACCACGGCTACTGGGCCGCGCAGATGCTCGAGCCGTACGTCGACGAGGAAGTGAGCTGGGCGATCCGCTATCACCAGGCCCTGCGCTTCTACGCCGACGAGTCCGTGGGCTACAAGTACCCCGAGCTCTACGCCAAGCTGTTCGGCCCCGACTACAAGCCCGACGAGTACATCGAGCGCGACTACCAGATGGCGCGCAACCACACGTGGTACATGACCTCGCGCCTGATCTGCGTGAACGACCTCTACGCCTTCGACCCCAACGTGCACGTCGAGCTGGAGGACTTCACCGACATCGTCGGCCGTCAGTTCAAGCAGCCGAAGGAGGGCCTCGGCTGGGACTCGAGCCCCTCGGCGCACATGTGGCGGACGATCATGTGCCCGACGAAGTACCTGTAGGCCCCGCGCGCCGCGTCGCGCACCGGCACGCATGTACGTTCCGCGGCACTTCGAGGAGACGCGCGTCTCGGTCCTGCACGACCTGATCCGCGCCCATCCGCTCGGCGCGCTGGTGGCGCTGACGCCGAGCGGACTCACGGCCAACCACGTCCCCTTCGAGATCGACCCCGAGCCGGCGCAGTTCGGGACCTTGCGCGCCCACATCGCCCGCGCCAACCCGCTCTGGCGCGAGTATGCCCGCGACGCCGAGGTGCTGGTCATCTTCCAGGGCCCGGACACCTACGTGTCGCCGTCCTGGTATCCCACGAAGCAGGAGAGCGGCAAGGTCGTGCCGACGTGGAACTACGCCGTCGTGCACGCGCACGGCCCCGTGCGCTTCATCGACGACCGCGCCTGGCTCAGGCGGTTCGTCGAGACGCTCACGAATCGCCACGAGGCATCGCGGCGCGACCCGTGGAAGGTCACCGACGCTCCCGCCGACTACATCGATGGGATGCTCGGGGCCATCATCGGCCTCGAGATCCCCATCGCGCGCCTCGTCGGCAAGTGGAAGGTCAGCCAGAACCGCCCGGCTCAGGACCGCGACGGTGTGGTCGAGGGGCTCGCGCGCGACGCCAGCGCCGCGGCCACGGCGATGGCCGATCTCGTGCGCCGTTCGAACGACCGCAGCGCGTCGTAGCATGCTCGACCGACGCCGGTTCCTCGCCGTGCTCGCGGCGGCGGCCAGCGGCGTCCGCGTCGCGGCTGCCCAGCCACGGGTGCCACGCGTGGGACTCGTCAGTGCCGGCACCAGGTCGCTGAACGCGCTCGTGGAGGGCCTCCGCGAGTCGGGCTACGTTCCGGGCCAGTCGATTCTGGTCGAGCATCGGCGGACCGAGGGGCGGGCGGAGCGCTACGACGGGGCGGTGGCCGAGGTGCTGAAGAGCGGCGTCGACGTCCTCGTCACCGGCAGCACCCACGGCCTCACCGCCGCCCGCGCCGCCACGCGCACCGTGCCGATCGTGGCCGTCGATCTCGAAACCGATCCGGTGGCGGCCGGCTTCGTCACCAGCCTGGCGCGGCCCGGGGGCAACATCACCGGCTTCTTCCTCGACCTGACGGAGTTCAGCGGCAAGCTCCTGCAGCTCGTGAAGGAGGCCGTGCCCGACGCGTCACGCGTGGCGGCCCTGCACGATCCGGTGATCGGGCATCGTCAGCTCCAGGTGACGGAGACGGCCGCGCGGGCGGTCGACATCACGGTCCACGCGGCCCCCATCCGCAAGGCCGCCGACGTCGAGACGGCAATCGCGGGCGCCGTGCAGGCCGGCGCCCGAGCCCTGGTCGTACTGTCGGCCCCGCTGATGCGGGACAACCAGGTCCGCATCGACCAGGCCGCGCTCCGCTACCGGCTGCCCTCCATCACGGTGTTCGCCCTCCTGGCCAACAGCGTCGGCTTCATGTCGTATGGCCCGGACCTGGACGACATGTACCGGCGCAGCGGAGCGTACGCCGCGCGCGTCATCAGGGGCGCGCCCGTGAGCGACCTGCCCATCGAGCGGCCCTCGAGGTTCGAGTTCGCGGTCAACGCACGAACGGCCCGGACGCTGGGTCTGACGGTGCCACCGGCCCTGCTCCTGCGCGCCGACCGGGTCATCGAGTAGGCTTCGACCCCTCCCCCAGCGGCACGAAGATCGAGACGCGGGGCTCGGGGCCGACCTCGCGGGTGGCGTGGCCCTGGCCGGTGAGGTCCTCGGCGATCAGGATGTCGCCGGGACCCAGGCGGCGGACCGTGCCGTCACCGATCTCGATGTCGACCGCCCCCGACAAGGTGAAGACGGCGTAGCGCCCCGGCGCGTGGTGCCACGGATTCGACCGCTTCGGATCGAAGCGTCGGATCATGATCCCGCTCCCAGGGATCAGCTCGCCCGCGTCCGACTGATCGCCGCGGGGCTCGAGCCGCGGCGTGACGTCCTCGAAGTGCGACTGCCCATCCCCGCCCGCGTAGACCCGGAAGATCGCCATGGGCCCTCCTAGCGAGATCGACGAGCGCCCCGGCTTGGCCGGGGCGTGAGGAGCGGTTGGGGGGTATGGGTGGCCATATCGGGGCCCCCCATCTTCAGACAGACCCGGAAGATGGCCATGGTCACACGCTCACGTGCTTGATGAACTTCTCGGGGGGATCCTCACCCCACTGGCTGATCAGCGCCTCGTGCGCCGGCAGCAGGTTCGAGCCGCTCCGCGCGTTCAGCCGGTCGGTGTCGGCCCACCGCTCGTGCACGCGGCCCCACGGGTCGGACCAGTAGTCGTAGACCTGGCTGCCGAGCAGGTGCCGGCCCACCCCCCACATGTGCTCGTACTTGCCGAGCTTCGCCAGGTACTCGTGGTCCTTGAAGACCGCGTCGACGTCGGGGACCTCGAACGACATGTGGTTCATGCCGGCCCGCTCGTTCTGCACGGCGAAGAGCGTGTGGTGGTCGACGTACTCGTCGCCGCAGTCGCAGCGGTTGAACGACCCGATGATGTTGGCCTTCTCGCCCACGTACACGTCGTCGGAGCCGATGAAGCCGAGGGTGTCACGGAACCACTGCACGGTCTCCTTCACCTTCGGCGTTCCGAAGACGCCGTGCCCGATGCGCTTGATCGGCGTCGGCGACTTCCTGAGCCGCATGAGCT
>Ga0209382_10000885_pt1 | contig 48424 bp, 46 predicted proteins | sample SoiMetdeltSBSDD5_FD_187599 | JGI IMG/M metagenome (GOLD analysis project Ga0209382, IMG submission 187599) | Bulk soil microbial communities from a Populus tree surrounding site in Tennessee, USA - Soil MetaG P. deltoides SBSDD5 (SPAdes) (version 2) | ecosystem: Environmental > Terrestrial >...
ACGACCGATACCGCGCCATATGTGATCGGATCCATCGGGCTCACGCCAAACAGGAATGCCGACATCACCCGCGTGACTGCGAGCGCGATGCCGAACCCAAGCGCAATGCCGAGCGTCGTCAGCCACAGCCCGTGGCGCAGAAACATGTAGCGCACATCCTCGACCTGGGCACCGAGTGCCATCCGGACGCCGATCTCGCGCGTTCGCTGGGCCGCGGCGTAGGCGACCGTGCCGTAGATCCCGACCATGCCGATGAGCAGCGCGACGGTGGCGGCGATAGTCAGCATCACCAGCGCGAAAGAGGTCTGCGTCATCGAGCTCACCTGGATGTCCGCGAGGGTCTGCACGGTCGCGAGCGGTAGATTCGGATTGACCGACCAGGCGGCCTGCTCGAGCTCCCGAACAAAGCCAGGCGTGCCGACGCGCGTCGACCGCACCGCGTACGCCATCGTGCGCCACCGATAGCTCTCGTTCAGCATCGGCCAGTAGACGATGGGTGTCGGCGGCTGCGTCAGGCCATCATCGCGCTCATTTCCGGACACGCCGATGATTTCGCGCCACGGGAATCGCGGCGAACTGCCGCGCAGGCGCTTCCCGATCGCCTTTCCCGGTTCCCCCCAGTACTCGCGCGCGAGCGGCTCGGAGATGAGCACGACCGGGCGCTGCTCGTAGATGTCGCTCCAGGTAATGGATCGTCCCGCGACCAGCCGAGTGCCCATCGTTTCGAAATACCCGGGTCCGATGCTCTTGAACCGCCGGAGCTTGACCATCGCCCCATCAGGGTCGGGAAATTCCTCGATGGCAGCGTAGTTGCCGTTGTCCTCGCCGTCCATCGTGATGGAAGACGACAAGCCAACGGAGGTGACGCCTGGGACGCGCGCCACCTGTTCGGCAACGGCCTCGAACGTGCGTACAGTCTGCTCGGGATCGCTGATCAGGCTTGCCGGGATCGCGAGCACGAACGTCTGCACCTCCTCGGCACGAGTGAACCCCGGGTCGACCTGGCGCATTGCGAGCGCCGTTCGAATCATCAAACCGGCGACGATCGACAGGGTGAGCGCCAGTGCAACTTGTCCGACCACCAGCGCATGCCGCGTACGCTGACGGGCGGGAGCGTCCGCGGCCGATCGACCCCCTTCTTTGAGCGCCGCGATGCTCGGCTTCCCGAATCGGATCACCGCCAGGGCGCCGCAGAGCGCCCCGCTCAGCACGGAGACGGACATGGTGAACAGCAGCACCGTCCAATCGATGCCGATATCGTCGACACGGGGCAGCTCGGCAGGAGCGATCACGCGCAGCAGCGCAATGGCGGCCTGCGCGAGCCACACGCCGAGCAAGCCGCCGGCGAGCGCCAGCACCACGCTCTCGGACAGCAGCGCGCGGGCGATCCGCCCGCGGCTGGCGCCGAGCGCGGCGCGGACGGCGAGCTCCTGATGACGCGCTTCCGCGCGCACCAGGAACAGGTTCGCCACGTTACCGCAGGCGACGAGCAGCACGACGCCCACCGCGGCCAGCAGAATCCAGAGAATCTGTCCGACGTTGCGGATCACGTCGGCCGCCAGCGGGCGCACGTTCGGCCGCAACTCCAATCGGGAGAACGCGGGCGGCAGGAGCGAGATCATGCGCGCGACATCGGCGTTCGCCTGCGCGAGCGTGACACCCGGTTTCAGCCGTGCCAGCGCCTGAAACCCGAAGTTGAGGCCGCGTGGCGCCTTCACATCGAGTGGCATCGGTAATACGACCGCAGGGCGCGTCCGCAGGAACTTGAACGACGCGGGCAGGACGCCGATGACTTCAGTCGGCCTGCCGTCGATGACCAGTTGCTGGCCGACGACGGTCGGCGCGCCGCCGAAGCGCCGCTGCCAGTAGCCGTGGGTCAGCAGCACCCGCCGCGGTGCGCCGGGGGAATCGTCGTCGGCGCCGAAGCCGCGACCGAGGACCGGTTGGACGCGCAACAGAGGCAACGTCGAGGCGCTGACGAGTAGTCCCTGAACCCGTTCCGGATCGCCGCCTCCGGTAATCGATACTTCGGTCGGATCCCAGGCGCCGATCCCTTCGAACGCCTGCTGGTTCTCGCGATAGGTCAGATACGTGCCAATGCCGTGATTCGCGCCGGCCCCGTGCGGCGCAATCTGCTGAAGGCTCACCAGCCGCTCGGGCTCGTGAAACGGCAACGGCTTCAGCAATACCCCGTAGACCACGCTGAAAATCGCCGTAGTGGCGCCGATGCCCAGCGCCAGCGTCAGAACCGCGGCTGCGGCAAAGGCCGGCTGCTTCCAGAAGATCCGCGCTGCGTGGCGCAGGTCCTGCCAGAGGTCGCGAATCAGGGTTCCCCCTGGGAGGCCGGACGCGGCGGCGCGCGGCGAATGCGGCGGTTTCGGCGGTCCCATCCCGGATGTGTCTTAGACAGCACGACCCCGTGCGATGGTTGGAATCCCGGGCGAGCCCGCCTCGGGACATTAATAAGGAGCGTCGACCGGAACGAAGAAGTCGTCCTGGTGCCATTCGTTCACGCGCCGGTACCCATGTTGCGTGAGCAGGGTCACAATCTCGCCGCGCTTGGGCTCCTCGCGATTGTGCTCGATGGTCCAGGCACCCACGCGATAGCGATCGAACGGGAATGCCCGCAGCGCTTCCAGTTCCGCACCCTCGATATCGAGGGAGACGAAATGAATGAACCGGGGGGCGCCGGCACGCGCCAGGATGTCGTCGAGAGTGACCGTTCTCACGCTCACCGTCGGTGCGCGTGCGGCCGTCTGATTCCATTCGGCCAGTGTGTCGTCAACGCCACCAAGTCCGCCGGCCGCTCGGAACGCCATCAGCAGGCCCGGCTTGCTGAAGACCACTTCCTGGAACATCCTGCACGTGCGGCCTTCCATGTGGACAGGGAACGGATCGATACACACCCCGCTCCAGCCACGGTTCTCGAGCGTACGGCTGTTGGACCCAATCGTGCCGTGGCCGGAACCGATGTCCACGAAATAGCCGTTGGTCACACCGGGGAACACTTTTTCGAGGACCCATTTGTCCTGACCGATTTCCGAGAAGTACTCTCTCCGGCCGCTGGCTTCGTCGAACGTGACCTCGAGGTTCCGCATGAACGAGAGCTGACAGCACCCGCGATTCTCCCGAAAGTGCTCGGCTGCGCCGCTGCGCTGAATGGTGACGAAGGCGCAAAGCAGAGTGACGACAATCGCGACCAAGATGCCTGAACGGCCGATGCGAACCCTCATTCTGCGTCTCCTCAGCTGGCTGCACGCGTGTCCGGCTCAGTGACTCGCGACACGACTCCCGGGCGGAGCATTCATCGGACGCTCTGATCGCCGGTCGGCTGATTATGTCAGGGGTTGGATTTCAGTCGACGCTCGAGACGTCGAGCTCGCCGAGCCGCGCCGGATTGCCGATCACCTCGATCTCGGTGATCCTGCCGTCCGCAATCGTGAACCGAAGCGCTCTCACCAGCCGCCCCTGCGGCGCCACCACGACGCCGATGGCCCCATCCACCAGCGCCGGCTGTGTGAGCCGCGCGAGGTGCCCATACGCCACGGCCCCCTTTGCCCAGACGGCCGCGCCGCGGACCTCGCTCGGCGCGCCGGACGTATCCGCGCGAACCACGAGGTCGGGATCGAGGACGGCGAGCAGACCTTCGAAGTCGCCGGCGCGTAATGCCGCAATGAACGCCTCGACGACCTCGCGCTGTTGGGGGAGGTCGGGGTCGGGTGCCCCGCCGCTCCGCACGCGGCGCCGCGCCCGGCTGGCCAGCTGTCTCGCCGCCTCTGCGGAACGTCCGACGATCGGCGCGATCTCCTCGAACGGCACGGCAAACATGTCGTGCAGCACGAAGGCGAGGCGCTCGGCCGGCGTCAGCCGGTCGAGCACGACGAGCAGCCCGAGCCCGACCGAATCCGCCAGGAGCGCTTCCTGCTCGGGGCTGCTCCCGTGCGCGCCGGTCGCGACCGGTTCCGGCGCGTCCGGCGTGAACGGTTCCTCGCGGCGCGATTGACGGGATCGCAGCATGTCGAGACACACGCGGGCGACGACCGTGGTCAGCCAACCGCCAAGGTTGTCGATACCCGCACGATCGGCGCGGCTGAGCCGCAACCACGCTTCCTGAACGGCGTCGTCCACCTCGCTCAACGAGCCGAGCATCCGGTAGGCCACAGCGCGCAGGTGGGTTCGGTGCGCTTCGAACCGCTCGGCCAGATAGTCGCGTTCGTTCATCGCGTCACACTTCCTCGTCGCGTTCCGTCATAGCACTGACGGACGAACGGCAGACAATGTGACGCGGACAGACAATGTCCGCCAATGTGACCCGCCTGTGCTGCGGCTTCGGCGGGGCACCTCAGGAGCAACCGATGAAGATCAAACTGACCAGGGTGCACGTCGACGACCAGGAGAAGGCTCTCCGTTTCTATACCGAAGTCCTGGGTTTCGTGAAAAAGGTGGACGTCAGCCAGGGGCCGTATCGCTGGCTCACGGTGGCCTCACCAGAGGACCCGGACGGCACGGAGCTGCAGCTGGCGCTCAACGACGACCCGGCGGCCAAAGCCTATCAGCAGGCCGTGTTCCAGCAACGCCAGCCCGCGGCCATGTTTTTCAGCGACGACGTCCAGGCCGAATACGAACGCATGGCAGCGAGCGGCGCCGAGTTCACCATGCCGCCAACGGACGTGACCGGCTCCCGGATCGCCATGCTGGACGACACCTGCGGGAATCTCATTCAGGTCACGCAGTTGAAGCGCTGGCAGGGCTGACGTCGAGCCAGGACATGGACGAGGCCGCCGCAGCTCACTGAGGATGGTCGCGTGACGCCGTTTCAGACCTCTTCGTCATCAACTGCCTCACGGCGGCTTCGAGCTGTTGGTCGCGTCCGCCGGTCATCACCTCGGGTTGGTTGGCGACGCGCACGTCAGGTTCCGTCTGGTTGTTCTCGCCGCACTTTCCGTCGAGGGTTCGCCAGCATCCCATCGGGATCCCGAAACGGAGGGTCGGATCGATCTGGTTTTCCCACCACACGAAGGTCCCGGTGCCCGGCACGGGCATCCCGACCAGCTGTCCGATGTGCTTGGCCTTGTACGCGAGCGGGAACAGGTGCGCGTCCGAGTAGTTGCTCTCTCCCATGACTACGATCGACGGCTTGGTCCACTTGTCGAACGGCTGGCTGCCAATGTACTGGCCGTGCGGCACGACATCGAAGTATTTCTTGCCGCTCAGGAAATCCGACAACTGTTCGTGGATGTTTCCACCACCGTTGAACCGCGTATCGACGACCAGGGCATCCTTTTGCAGGTTCAGTCCGAGCGCCTCCTCGAAGACCACACGCATGCTCGTATCGTTGTTCGAACGGACGTGGACGTAACCGATTTTGCCGTCGGACAGCTTCTCGACATCCGCCCGCCGCCGCCGTACCCAGCGTTTGTAGAGCAACTCGGTTTCCTCGGCACTGTCTACCGGCTTGACCGTCTCCTCCCAACGCTTGTTCGACGTGGGATCGAAGACGGCGAGGAGAGTGAACTTGCCCGCTTTCCGATTGAGCAGCCTGTAGAAATCCATCGCCGCATCGATTCGGTTGCCGTCAACGGCTTCGATGACATGGCCGGTCTTGATCGTCGAGGCAGCCAGATCCACCGGACCGCCCTGGAGCACCTCGGCCACTTTCACGCCGTCGCCGGTATGGCCATAGTCGTAGAGCAGCCCGAGCGAGGCGGTCGCGTCAGAAGTGGGCACGCTCGGACGGTAGTAAGCGCCAGTGTGAGAGACGTTCATCTCGCCGAGCATCTCGCTCAGCATCTCGGCGAAGTCGTAGTTGTTGTTGATGTAGGGCAGGAACTTCTTGTAAACGGTGTAGTACGAATCCCAATCGACCTTCTGCAGGTCGGGGAACACCAGCTTCTGTTTGAATTGACGCCAGCTGTGGTCGAAGATGTACGCCTTCTCGGCCGAGTAATCCAGGACCATCTCGGTGTTGACCGCGATCGGCTCCGACTTTCCGGTCTCGGCGTCGACCTTGACCGCCTTGCCGTCGCCGATCACGAAGAGGAACTTGCCGTCGGGCGACAGTTCCATCGACGCGGCGGTGGCACCGAGCTTGGTGAACACCTTGGTCTCGCGAGTACGGATCTCCGTGACCCACAGGTCATTGCCCTTCTCGAACGACGTGAGGTAACAGAGCTTCTCGCCGTCCTTCGACAACACCCAGTCCGACGCGGCCGACGTGTTGACCGTCAATCGCATCTTGCGGTCCGTCAATCCATCCCAGTCAATCGCGATCGGCGCGACCGGGGTTGCGGCTGCTGATTTCGCCTTGTCCTCGGATTCTTTTTTTTCCTTCTCCTTGTCCTTCTCTTTGTCCTTGTCCTCGCGCTCCTTGACCAGTGCGAATTCCTCTTTGGACAGCTTCGCCCGGTCGTAGGCTGCTTTCGTGAAATACATCCCGTAGACATCGCCCGACAGGGCACCCCCACCCTGTGACAGCGCGCCGTCGCGGGTTGTTGCCCAGATCATCATCTTGCCGTCTAGGGCCCACTTCGGCGTGGCATCGTCGTAGCCGCTCTGTGTGAGGTTGCGCACTGCTGAAGCGCCGTCGGCGGCGACGATCCCGACCTCCGGAGCGATCATCCGCTCGGCCGGTGCGAACTGCACCAGGAGCCACTTCGAGTCGGCGGACCACGAATAGTACTGGTCGCCGTCGGCGTACGAGTAATTGAGATTCCCCGGCAGGACGATTCGGGACTGCTTCGATGCGAGGTTATAGACCTTGAGCGTCTGGCGGCCCTCGAGGTAGGCGATCTCCTTGCCGTCCGGCGAGAATGCCGGCTGAAACTCCTCCGCCGTCGTCGCGACCACCGCTTCTTCCTTGAGAACCGTCGAGGCGAAGATGTACGGCTCGCCCGCACGGGTCAGTGACAACGTATAGATGTTCCAGTTGTTGTCCTTCTCTGCGGCGTACACGAGCGTCCGCCCGTCGGGACTGAAGCTGACGGTCCGTTCCTGCCACGGCGTGTTCGTGATGCGTTTCACGAGTTTCCCGTCGATACTGCTGACGAAGATCTCTCCCCGGAATACGAACGTGAACTCCTTCCCATTCGGAGCCAGCTTGGCCTCGGTCATCCCGCCGCTGACGGGCAGGATTTTCTCGATGGCGTTGCGCCCGTCGGCGCCAATCCTCACCGCCAGCTTCTTCGGCTGGCCGCCCGCCGCCATCGTGTAGAGCTCGCCGTCATACGAGAAGGCCAGCGTGCCGTTTTTCGCGCGTGTCAGGAACCGGACCGGGTTTTTCGTGAAGCGGGTCACCGCTACCGACTGTGCGGGGTTGCGCAGGCTGCTCCTGTAGACGTTGAACGAACCGCTCTGCTCCGACAGGTAGTAGAAATCGTTGTCGTTCGAGCTGAAGACCGGATTCCGGTCCTCACCATTGAACGACGACAATTGCGTGTACTTCCTCTCCTTGGTGTCGTAGACCCACACGTCGCGCGTCACGGCGGACGTGTGATGTTTGCGCCAGTCGCTTTCGTAGCCTTTGTAATCGTGGAAGAGGATCTTGTCGCCGGTCGAGCTCACCACGGCATCCAGCGCCGGCGTCGTCAGCACGATCGACACTCGACCACCGCCCACTGGCACCGAGTACAGCTCGCTCATGCCTCCCGTTGGGAACTGGACGTGGGCGGCGAGGTCTTGCCGGGTCGCGCTGAAGAGCACGGCGCGGTCGTCGGCCGTGAACGAGCTCGGAATCTCGCGCGTGGAGTGATAGGTCAGCCGCCTGGCCTCTCCGCCGTCGGACGGCATGACGAAGACGTCGAGGTTGCCGTACCTGTCGGACGCGAATGCCACCGACTTTCCATCGTGGCTCCAGACGGGTGCGAATTCGTAAGACTCGCTGAGCGTCAGGGGAATGGCATTGCCGCCGTCTGTCGACACCGACCAGATGTCGCCCTTGAATTCGAACAGCAGCGTGCGGCCGTCGGGCGAAATCGCCGGATACCGGAGCCACAACGGGGAGTTCTCGGCACCCGCCGCAGCCAGGCAGAGAGACACTACGAGCGCGAAAGTGAAGGTGATCTTCATAGCGTTGTTATGGTCGTGCTGGGAGCCTAACGTCGTGAACGGGCCGCGTCAAGTGGCGCACCCAGGCGCACCCGGCGATGTCACCCGCGAGGCATGTCGGCTCATATCCGGGGATGAGGAGCACATCCACCGGCGTCATGTGACCCGGCCTTCCGCCCGATGGTAAAGAACAATCCGCCTTCGCGCCCGAGCGTGCGCATCCACGCGATCTGGGTGAGCCAGTTCTCGAGCCCCCAGTTGTCTGGGGCGGGGGTGAACAGGTCGTCTGGCGTGTCGTCGAAGACCGCGCTCGGATAGGTGCGCAGGTACTCGACGCCGTGCTCCGCGAACCAGTTCTGCACTTCGGCGATGGTGTGACGATGCTCTTCGGGATGCTGGTACTGATCTCGGAGCCACGCCTCGCGGCGTTCGGGATCGTGCGACCGATCCCGAAGGATCGGATCGAAGGGCACGACCCGATAGCCTGACAGTCGCGCCACCGCACCTCTCAATCGCGTGGGAATGCGCGCGATCGCATTGTAGACACCGAGCACGATGACACCGCCCGGGCGTGCCAGCTCGAGCAGCTTGCTGAACGACGCGCGCGGGTCGCGCGTGTGGTGCACGGCACCCGACGAGTAGACGACGTCAAAGGCGTCGCGCCGGAGGCCGGGCTGCCGGAGGTCGGTCTCGATGAACTGCACGCGCTCGAGACCGAATCGGGTGGCGGCGGCGGCGCCGAGCGCGACCGAGGCGCGTGTCAGATCGGCGCCGACCACCATGCGGTCCGCGCTCGCGAGGTACAGACACATCTGACCTGTACCGCATCCGACGTCCGCGATTCGCGCATCTCCGGCGATCGCGCGGTCCAGCAGCCGGGCGAAGGCATTGCGCCCGGCGCGCGCGCGGAGACCCTGCAGACTCTCACGCGGCGGATAGCCCGGGAAAGGTGCGCCCTCATAGAAGCGGCGCACGCTCTCGGTCACGTCGTCGGAAGGCAACCGCAGATTGGGAACACCGTCAGCGGCCTCGAAGCGCGTCGCACATCCGGCGCACGACCATTCTGCCGAGAGCGTGCCGCCGCATGCCGGGCAGGCGACGAGCTCCCGGACGTCCACTAGAAGATCGCGTAGATGAACGGCGCGAGCGCCTCGACCGTTGCCGCGATTATGAGGATTAGGCCGAACAGGCAGAGGAAGATCGCGAGCGGTGCGAGCCAGCGGGCGCCGGAGTCGCGGTGCCACAATCCGCGCGCGAGGTCGACGATCGATTGGGGCGTACTCGCAAGGATCGCCATCCGCCGGCGCATGCCGCCACGTTTCTTGATCATGCGACGTGCTCCCGTTTGGCTGACGCGGTGGCGCGCTTGGTCACGACGGCCGGCCCCGCCACGAGCGCGTCGATGCCGCACCGGCGGAACGTCGAGTAGCCCTCGAGTGCGGTGTTGACGATGGGCTCCCCGGCGACATTGAACGACGTGTTGAGAAGGACGGGCATCCCGCTGAGGCGGCCGTACGCCTCGAGCAGCGCGTGCAGCCGCGGCGCCATGCTGCGCTCGAGCACCTGCACGCGCGCGGATCCGTCCACGTGCGTCACGGCCCCGAGCTTCGCGCGCCACTCGGGCCGGACGGGAAACACCCCCGACATGAAGCGCGCGAGCCGGGCGCCGCCGGCAGGCAAGTCGAAATACCGATCGGCCGCTTCGGCCGTGACCACCGGTGCGAACGGCCGGAACTCCTCGCGATGCTTGATGTCGCGATTGAGCCGATCGCGCATGGCGACCGCGTGGGGCGCGGCGAGCAGACTGCGATGGCCGAGCGCGCGCGGCCCGTACTCGCTGGCGCCGTCCATCCAGCCGACGATGCGATTGGCGGCGAGATCGGCTGCGACCCGCGCGATGAGCGCGGCGTCGTCGAGCTCGTCGACGTGTTGATCGTCCTCCCGCGCCGCCCGGGCGAGATGCGCCGCATCGACCGCCGGCCCCCAGAACGCATGATCCGGCACGTCGCGATCGGGGTTCTTGAAGTACAGGCGATCGGCGTAGAGCGCGGCGCCGAGCGCGCAGCCGGCGTCACCGGGTGCGGGCGGCACGAAGACCCGCTCGAATCCGGCTTCCGCCAGGATGCGCGCATTGGCCACGCCATTCAACGCCACGCCGCCGCCGAAGCAGAGATCCGGCAGCTGCGTTTCGTGCCGCAGTGCGCGGGCGATGTCCACGAGCGTGTCTTCGAGTACGTGCTGGACGCTCGCCGCGATGTCGGCGAATCGCCGGCCCTCGACGGTCTCGACGTCGATCGGCTGGTAGGACGGACGCGGCGGGCCAAAGAGATCCACGAACTTCGACGAAAACGATCGCGTCGCCGTCGTCTGGTACTCGAAGTACTCCGGCACGATCGCGAACGCGCCGTCCGGCGTGCGGCGGATCACCTTGCGAACCTCGCCGACCATGGTGGGGCGGCCGTACGCGGCGAGGCCCATCACCTTGTACTCGTCTTCGTTGACCGCGAAGCCGAGGTACGCCGTGAACGTCGAGTAGAGCATGCCGAGGGAGTGAGGAAATCGGATCTCGCGGACGAGAGAGATGCTGGTGCTCTCACCACGGGTTCCAACGCCGGCCGTGAGGGTGGCCCATTCTCCAACCCCGTCGGCGGTCAGGATGGCTGCGTGTCGTGACGGCGACGTCAGCAACGCCGCGGCGGCGTGGGCCTCGTGGTGCCCGGTGAAGAGAATCCTCTTGCGATCGATACCAAGGTGCGACGCGATGACGCCGCGCACCCAGACCTTTTCGCCGAGCATGTTCTTCATGGCGTGCGGAAACGATCGCCACGATCGCGGGAATGCGCGCAGCGTGCAGGTCAGAATGCGGGCGAACTTGAGCATGCTGCGCTCGTAGAACACGACGGCGTCGAGATCCTCGGGGTCGAGCTTCGCGTGGTCCAGGCACCACTCAATGGCATTCAGCGGGAATCCCGCGTCGTTCTTCCGTCGTGACAGGCGTTCTTCCTGGACTGCCGCCACCGGAGCACCGTCCACGACGAGCGCGGCGGCCGAATCGTGGTAGTGCGCGGAAATGCCGAGAATCTTCATGTCAGTACTGGCTGGTCGGCGAGGCCGGCCGGTCGGCCGGGAGCGCGCGCCATCCCGGCGTCTCGCGCCGCTCCGCGCGACGGGCGGCCCATGCAAACGGCGGCAACAGAATGAAGTACATGCCGGTGAGCAGGGTGTCGCCGATGAGACCGGCGATGGCGGCCGCGACCCGCACATAGCGATTCCAGAACCGCCTGCCGCGCGCACGCCAGACGTGATGCTGCTGAAGCTCCGGTGCGAGGCGGCCGAGCTGCTGGTAGCTGTAGTTCATGTGAAAGACTTCGTCGCGCAGCACTTCCTCGAAGATCGCGCGCGTCGCCGGGTCGTCGTCCACGCAATCCTTGTAGATCTCGAAGCGTCCGGCCGCCGTCTTTTCGGCGATGTGGAGGAACGCGAGCAGCCTCGGATCGCCCTGGTCTTCGACGACGAGGTCATCGAGTCCGTGACCGCCAGGCAGGGGATTGCCGGAGAAGAGTCCGCCCTCGCGCAGCGCCCGCTGCCGGAGCAGTGCCTCGCCGCGTTCGCGGAACAGCACGCCGTGATGCAGTTCGTCGATCGCGTGCTCGAGGTAGAGCCGGCGCAACAAGGGGTCGGGAGTGACTTCGGACGCGCGCAGGATGTCGCGACCGCCGTCGGTTTCGACGTCCCCGAAAATCAACAGTTTCCGGACACGCCGATCGTGATCGCTCCACACCCACTTGTGGAGCGGTCGAAGCAATCGATCCAACGGCGCCGATCGGGATCTGGCAGACATCGGCAAGGGCTACGTCCAGCGCAGGTGCTACATCTAACATAGTCCCCGCGAATGACTGTACGGGTTTTTTCCTTGCGTGAGCGATTCCCGTCGAGCTGGTCGCGCCGGCGTGTGATGACGGAGGGGTTCGTCGCACTGACGGGGATAGGACTCATCTTCCTTGCGGTTTTCCTCACGCAAAGCTGGTTCGATCGTCACCTGCTGCCGTCGTTCTACCTGATGCGCCGCTGGTACGTGTTCCTCGAATCGGCATCGCGAGTCGCGCTCGCGCTCGTGGGCGTGTTCCTGCTGCTCGTCGCGCGCCCGATCGGCCGACTCGCGGCCGAACGTCCGTCTGCCCTGATCGCTGCCGCGATCGCCGCCGTTCTCGCGATTGTGGCAGGCCACCTCACCTTGACCTGGCGGCATCCGTCGTCCGACTGGCGGCTCGGGTCGGTCGAGCCGTTGCGGCGTCCCGATCCGCGACTTGGCTGGACGTTCGTGCCGGGCCGCGAGGGTCACAAGACTGTTGGTGGACGGTCGATCTCATTCGCCTTTGACGCCGCCGGGTATCGCGTGCGCAGCGTCAACGAGCCTGTCGATCCCAGAAGGCCGACGATTCTTTTCGCAGGGGAGTCGGTGATGGCCGGGGAAGGGCTGAACTGGGACGAGACGATCCCGGCTCAGGTCGGCGCGCTGATGGGCGTCCAAAGCGCGAACCTCGCGGTGCACGGTTTCGCGACCGACCAGTCGTACCTGCGAATTGAATCAGAACTGCCGCGTTTTCGACACCCGGTCGCGCTCGTCACGCTCTTCATGACCGCGCTCCTCGGCCGGAATCTCGACGACAGCCGCCCGCACCTCGGGCCGGGATTGATCTGGCTGCCGGCGATGCGGCACACGCGGCTGATGTCGCTCGCGACGCTCATCGTGCCCTTTCGCCGCGAGACGACCGTCGAGCGCGGGATTGCGGTGACGTCCGAAGTGCTTCACGCGACCGCGGCGCTCGCCACCGCACGTGGCGCGACGCCGCTCATCGTCGTTCCCCAGTTCAATCGGGAAGACGAGGTCGAACGCAGGTTTCGACAGCGGATTCTCGACGATACGGGATTGCCGTACGTGTTCGTGGAGTTCGACCATGGGTGGCGAATTCCGGGGGACCTGCACCCGAATGCGTTTACCGCCCGCAGGATCGCCATGGCGATCGCCGATCGGCTTCGGACCATTCCAAAATCACGGCGTTGATACGCGCCTGCCGAGGAGCCGCTCAGGGCAGGGCTCTCGAGGACCCCGCTTGACAACCGGCGTCGGACGAATTAATTTGTCCGTAGTAATCCTAGCAATTGTGCCGATGGGAGCCAGACACCTCGACATCATCGACGACCCCGCCCGCGCGCGCGTGGCGCTGCAGCCGATACGGTTGCAGCTCCTGCATCTGCTCGAGCGGCCGCAATCGGCGCCGCAAGTCGCCAAAGCGTTGGGGATGCCCCGCCAGCGGGTGCTCTACCATTTGCGGACGCTCGAGGCGCAGCGGCTGGTGGAGGCGCACGATCACGGCAGCGTGGGCCGCCGGATCGATCGCTCCTACGTCCGCACGGCGACGTCGTACGCGATCGCGCCGAAGACGCTGGGAGGCGTCGCCGTCGATACGCGGACCGTCGCCGACGCCTTTTCGTCTGCCTACCTGTCGGCCGTGGCGGGCCGGGCCTTGAACGACCTCGCCGCGCTCGGCCGGGCCGCCACCGCTCGCGGCAAGCGCGTGCCGACGATCACGCTGGAAACCGACGTGCGGTTTGCGACACCGGACGATCAGCGGCGGTTCGCCGACGAGCTCACCACGGCGTTCACCACGCTGGCTGCCCGGTACCACCATCCCGACGCGACAAGCGGCCGCACGTTCCGGGTATTCGCGTGCGGCTACCCGGCCGTGCCATCGCGCGGGGCCGAACCCGAAGGCGGCCGCCAGGCCGACCCCGAGGCCCGCCGAAGGCGGCCGACATCCAATATGGAGGCGACGTGACCAACGACCCGAAGCGCACCGACCGGACGGTCGATTTGACCATCGACATTGACGCCACACTCGAGGAGGTGTGGCAGGCCCTGACAACCGGCGAGGGGATCGCCCGCTGGTTCGCGCCGCACGCCGCCGTGACGCCGGGGGAAGGTGGCAGCGTCAGCGTCGGCTGGGACCCCAAGGAGATGTGGGAGACGCCGATTACGGTGTGGGAGCCTGAGCGGCACATGCAGACCGCCAGCGAGATGCCGTCGAAAGACGGCCGCATCGTGCGCCTCGCGGTCGACTATTACCTGGAGGCCCAGGGCGGCCGCGTACGGGTCCGTCTCGTGCACTCGGGCTTCGACGACAGCGGCGCATGGGACGACTACATCGACGGGCTCGACGCCGGCTGGACCTACTTCCTGTTCAACCTGAAGCACGCGCTCGAACGTCATCGCGGCCTCGAACGCGTGCAGCAGTCAGCTCGCTTTCGCACCACGGCGCCCGCCGGCGAGGACCATCCGGTCTTCGGCGCGAAGGGCTTGCGCGTGCGGCCCCCGATTGGCGGGCTACGGCCGGGCGACGCCTGTCGTCTCACCCTTGGAAGTGCCGATGTCGACGCCACTGTTGCCGTGCGGCACGCACCCCGCACCATCGCCTTCATCGTACCGGCATGGAACGACGGGCTTCTCTTCGTCGAACGCGAAGGCATGAAGGAGACCCATCAGTTGGGCATCTGGCTGTCGCTCTACGGAGTGCCCGACACGACCGTGGCGCCGCTGCGGCAGGGACTGGCCGACGTGGAGGCGCCGCTCAGGGTACCAGCTGAAGGGTGAGACAGCGACGCCCTACCAGCCTCTGTGAATCAGATAGGCTTCGACGGCGTTCCCGGCGCGCCGCTTTGCGGTCGATCCTTTGGCATGCTCCGCCATGATCACGAGGAAGTGCACCGGCGTCCAGAGACCGATGCCCCACGTCTTCGGATCCATCCTGCCGTTCGCATCCGCAATCTGCGGCGTGACGGCCACGATCGGAATCTCCCGCCCCAGCGTGATCTGCCACGAGAAGCGGGTGCCGGGCTCGACCGAGTGCGGAAACTCCTTCGCCCACGCCGGGATCAGCAGCTGGACCTTGCCCTCGTGCGGCTCCGCGCGCAGCGGCTCGTACCAGGGGAAGTCGCGAAACGCCTTGACATGCCCGCCCAGCACCTCGGCGGCGGCCTCGACCGCGGCGGCCGGGGCGTCGGCGCCGTCTGCGACCGACTGCGCAAACGACGACGGCCCGAGCAGAAGGGCGCCGGTACCGACGATGAGACTCGCCAGAATCTGCCTGCCGGCCACGTTCCGCATGGTCGCACCTCGTTTGGGGCAAAACAGTACCAACGCTGTTGTGATGACCGGGTCGCGAAGGGAATAGACGGACACGGGCGGGGATCTCCGCCGCTGCTCGTCTCCGATCCCGTGGTTCTTGATCGCAGTCGACTCACGTGTCCAGGTGAGCAGGCGCACTGAGCGCACTGCAGGCGGCGATCCTGAGTGCCTCCGCAAATGCGAAGAGGTCGCCAGATACGGGCGACCTCTTCGTCCAAAAACCCTGGTTGCGGGGGGCGTGCAACCAGGCCGTCGCTCTTTTTCCGAACCGTCGGTTATGACCTGGTTGCTCATCTGCGCCCGAGTCGCTCCCTTCGATCAAACGCCGGCAAACGGTGACGAGACACTTCTGATGCTCTATCCACTGAGCTACCGCCGCTTGCGCGGCGGATCGGATTCGAACCGACGACCGTCAGATTAGATGTAGTCCCGCCGACATCCGGCGGCCGCTGTCTCAGCCCTTGTGTTCGAGCAATTTGAAACGCGTGCTTCCTTGACGAGTCGCGGTGACAAGTGAGTGCGGGAGTTTACCGAACCTCTCGTGGAGGCCCAGTCCGGGGTTCGAACCCGGTTGACCATGTACTCTCGCATGCGTTCACCGCGACCGACTTCTTCGCGCAAGGCTGGACCGGACAAGATTTCACGAGACCGTTGTCATCTTGAAGGATGTAGTCCCGTAAGCATTCCGGCCCAGCCATGCGCTCAGAGCGCTACCGACTCGATCTCGCCCATCCAGTGCTCGCTGTTCAGGCGTCCGGCCGCGAACTGGGAGACAACCTCGAATACGTGATCCGAAAACCCCCCGATATTCAGAATGTCCTCCCGATCGACCGCCTGCGTCGTCGAGTACGGCTGAAGATCGATCAGCACCAGTCGAGCACGTGGGTTGCGCGCGCGGAAACTATTCCACTCACGCATCGTTGCGGTACCCTGTGCGACGTTCGCGTCGACCCACGACTCGTTGTCCGAGACGACGACGACAAGTTCTCCCCTCGCCCTGCGGGCGTTGAGCTCCGCGAGCGGAGCACTCACGCAGGTCCCTCCACCCCCAATCGAACCGAGCCGCTCAGCATTCGTCATCACGCTGTCCCGCCACGACAGATCGATGGGCACGACAGACTGCTCGAACGGCAGCACCTCCGCCGACGGATTCTGCCGGACGATGGCTGCCGTGATCAGCGCGGCCGCATCGACGCACCGAACGGCGGTCGTCGCGCCCTTGCGGTGCCCCGTGATCGGCGAACGCATTGAACCCGACACATCAGGGCAGACGTACACCTGGCCATCAATGGCGGGCGTATTCGCGATCGCCAGCTCCATCGCGTCTTCAAGGGCGCGCCGCACGACGGCGGGCACTGCTGGATCGACCGATCGATACGCCGCGAGCAGCTGGTACGGGAACACGCGCGCCCGCGCAATCTCCGAAGCATCGCGCAGCCGCGCTGCCACGTGCTCCGTCAGCCCGGGTTCGTCGAATACGCCATGCCGGGCGAACGTGTTCAGAGTCATCCGGATCATCTGCCACGAACCACGCCGCGCAACCTGCGCCCACTCACGACGGTTCAGGCCGACCGCGGTCAGCATCTGGAACGGCACATCGGGAACGTCGGTGCGGTCGCCCGCCTTGAACGCTTCGAACTGACGGACCAGCGCCGGCAACGATTCGAAGGTGACGTCGCGGCCCGTCAGATAGCCGTAGAGAGCCTCGCGCTCGCGCGTCTTCGGCTTCGGGTGAACCATCTTCACGACGTCCGCGATCGACGGCGCGTTCCCAACCGACGCGGCAAAAAGTGCCGCGTCGGTCCGCTGGTCCAGCCAGCGACGCACGCATCGTTTCGGTGCCGAGCCGAGTGATTTCCGGCCCGTGGCGCCGGAGCGAACGATCTGCACGAACGTTCGAAGTATGCGCGGCGAATCGACGACGCGATCGAATACGCGATCCATCAGTGCCGGGTCCCGGCGAGACAGCACCGCGAGCAGCAGCGCCGGCGTGTCCTTCATGAAGCCGCGCTGCCGGCTGTAGAGCGCGGTCTTGGCCACGAAGTCGGGAGCGACCCGGCCGGAGAGATCGAGCACGCGATCGAGCTGATCCTCGGCACTGGCGTAGAACGTGGCGTTCAGACAGCCGGTCGCCGCCAGCTGCGCGAGTGTCTGTTCGGAACTCTGGAGATAGGCACGCCCGCCGGCCTCATTGCGCGCAGCAGCCCACGGGATCAGCGCTCCCACAAGTGACCGGAAGAGTGTCGGATTCGCCATGTGATGTCCCCTCGTTGCCATGGCGTTATGCAGCGGACGTGCCACACCTGGGTGATTCCCCACGCGCCTCAACAAGCGGTTGACATGCTGTGACTTATCGAAAGAACGTCTCGGCCACTGCCAATTCGCCGCGGAAGTGGTTTGTATCTGTAAATATAGTTTTTATACTACCGTATATGGTCTGGGAGAGCTTTCCACTGCAAGCCGCCCTCTGCTCGTCCACGTCACTCTGATCGCGTTGTCCGCCGACGTCGACACGGACCCCCGAGATTGGGCGACGTTCGTTCTTGGTGCTTGGCGATTTGCTTCCAGGGGACTAGTTCCAGGGCCGGAACTCGCTCCCCGACTCGACCCGAGTGGCTACTTCGCGTCGTGAAAGATCACACCGACTGTGTGCCGGCGACCAGACCGCAGTCGGCTGACGCCGTGTCGAAGGTTGACGCGGTAGACACCCCGGGTTCCTTGGACGGGACGGTTGCGAACGGCGAACACCACACCGTCACCACGACGAAGCGGCACGACCTCGGCTCGCGACTGCATCCGTGGCCGTTGCTCGGTCAGCACGAACTCACCGCCGGTGAAGTCTGCGTCTGGTTCAGAGAGAAGAATCGCCACCTGCAGCGGAAACACGTGCTCGCCGTAGACGTCCTGATGGAGCGCGTTGAAGTCGCCTTCGCCATACTGCAGCAGAAGCGGTGTCGGCCGCGACTGCCCAGCGTTGTGGCACCGGGTGATGAAGTCTGCGTGCGCGTCGGGGTAGCGTTCATGGAGTCCCAACGAAACGCTCCACCGGTTGGCGATCGGAGCCAGGTGCGCGTAGAGCGCCGTGCGGAGGGCAGTGACTTTATCGGGCAGCGGATACGTGAAGTACTTGTATTCACCGCGTCCGAAGCCATGCCGTGCCATGACGATGTGGCTGCGAAACAGACGGTCGTCCGTGTAGAGCCCGGCTATCGTCGCGCACTCGCTCGCCGTGAGGAGTGTCGGTAAGAGCGCCCAACCGTGGGCATCCAGGTGCTCTGCGATCAGCGGCCAGTCATAGTCACCGACTCGGCGATCCCCTTCTAGAGCGCTGACGTCCCGAGTCCGCGTTGCCGTGCTCATTCCACTTCCTCTCGCGTGAGCAGGCTCTTCTTGCGACTCACGCCCCATCGATATCCGGATAGCGATCCGTCTGTTCTCACGACACGATGACAGGGAATCGCCACAGCCAGTGCATTTGCGCCACACGCCTGGGCAACGGCGCGGGCGCCGTTCGGCGCGCCGACGCGCGAGGCGATCTCGGCGTAGGTAACGGTCGAGCCTATGGGAATCTGACGAAGCGCCGCCCAGACGCGCTGTTGGAACGCCGTGCCGCGCACGTCCAGCGGCAGGTCGAGTCCTCGCGCAGGCTTCTCGACGAAACCGATCACCTTCGCAACGGTCTGCTCGAAGGCGACGTCGCCGCCAACGAGGATCGCCTGCGGGAAGCGATCCTGAAGGTCACGAACCAACGCATCAGCATCATCGCCGAGCAGAATGGCACAGACGCCTTTGGCGCTCTGGGCCACCAGGATGGATCCCAGCGAGCATTGACCGACGGCAAAACGAATCTCGGTATCGATGCCGCCGGCGCGGTAGTCCGTCGGCCTCATGCCCAGGAATTGGCTTGATGTCTCATAGAAGCGGCTTGCGGAATTGAACCCCGCGTCGTAGATGGCCTCGGTCACCGTCTTGCGCGCCCCCGCGAGCTGGTCGCGGACGCGTGTCGCTCGATGCGCCAGCGCATAGGCCTTTGGCGTCACGCCGGTGGTCGCCTTGAACACCCGGTGGAAGTGGTAAGGACTCAGGCCCGCGCCGTTCGCCAAGACGGCAAGCGTCGGCATCTCCTCCGCGGTCTCGATCACCCGGCATGCGTCGGCGACCCGCGCGGCACGAAGCTGCTCGAGAGTGGGCTGGTCCGGCCGGCAGCGGCGACATGGCCGAAAGCCCGCTCGCGCCGCGTCGGCCGCCGTCTCGTGAAAGCGCACGTTCTTCGGGTTCGCCAGACGTGAGCCGCAGGAAGGGCGGCAATACACGCCGGTTGTTTCAACGGAATAGAAGAACGCCCCATCCGCTCGGTGGTCGCGCGCGACAACGGCCGCCCATCGAGGGTCCGTTGACGCCCGACTCTCCTGTCGCCGCCGCGTCGTCTTATCAGCGGACATGGCGTGCCCCGATGCAGCTGTTCTCATGATCCCTGACTATGGCCGTCACGGCGTCAGCGAACACTCCGTTTCTTGCTCTGGAATCGCCGCGTGAGTTGCTGCATCAGGGTTCTGTTTCGAGCGCAAGAAACAGAGTTTCAGCTGATGTCCGGAGCCATATTCTCGCCGTCGACGCGTTGGTTTTCGGCCCGCGAGGATGTCGCCATCCGCGGGTGATTTCAGCATTAGCGGCGCGAAAGGATGCAGCATGTCAAGAGAACAGGACAATAAGGCCATTGTCGGTCGCTGGTTCACCGAATTCTGGGGCGACACGTGGAACCCCAAAATCGTCGACGAACTGGCAGCGCCCGACATCCTCCTACAGTACTCGTTGCATGAGCCGCGGCGCGGCCGTGCGGACGTGAAGGCGTTCATGACCGCCTTCCGCGAAGCCTTCCCCAATCTGAGCTTCGCGGGGGCGATCCTGCCGCGGCGCCCTCACGAGCAGGCGCTTGTCAGCCTGCCGTTCCGAGAACCAACTCGCCGCTCGCTATCGCAGCCAGCGTATTGACGACGACTTCGCGCTCGCACGCTTGCACACGAGCTTTGAGCGACTCTACGGTGTCTCCTGGAAGAATCGGGATGCGCTCCTGACGCACAACTGCGCCGGTGTCGTACTCGGCATCGACGAGATGCACCGAGACACCGGATTCCAACTCACCCGTGGCAAGTACTGCTTCGAACACGCGATTGCCGAACATACCGTGGCCCCCGAATTTGGGAAGCAGAGCCGGATGGGTGTTCAGAATGCGCGCGGAGAACGTGGCTAGCGTGCGTGGCCCCAGTCGCTTCATGTAGCCAGCAAGGAAGACGACGTCTGCGCCCGCTCGCTGGAGCGCGTCACAGATGGCCGCATCGAGCGAGTCGCCGCTGGAGTGCGTCACTGACGAGAGGTGGAATGTCTCGATACCCGCCGCCGCGGCCCGCCGCAACGCGCCAGACCCGCTGTTGTTGCTGATCACGACCACGACACGGCCGTTGATCCGCCCCTCGACGCACGCATCAATGATCGACTGAAGCGTCGTACCTTCGTGTGACGCCAGCACTCCGATTCGCAGCATTCAGCTTGTACGCAGTCTCAGGCGAGCCGGTCGTGCCTTCGATCGCAGGATGTTGTGGATGGCATGCCGGCCATTATCAGCTTTTTGGCGATGCGGACGGCAGCACGCGGCAAGAGCTGTTGGATTCGGGGCTTACCAGGGTGGAGCGTTCCTGACGCGAACGCGAACGGCAGTCCCGCGTCGTTCCGCTACGACTACGAATGGCGGCTCCACGTCGGGGCAACCATCACGCAAAGCATCCACGACACCTAAGACAAAGGCGGCTGAAGTGTGCCCCGGACGCAGGTATACGATACCGACGAATGAAGCTCCTGATTGAATGGCTTGGCGGCCGAACGTCAAGTCGTGCGTAACGACGATGTGGGCCTGAGCAACGGCGCGTTCGAGAACGGCGCTATCAGGCTGGCCGATGAGCGCTTCGTCAGCCACCGTCCGCACATCACAGCCGCGCGTTCGGAGACCAGCCACCACTTCAGGACCGATGTTTTCATCGGCCAGAAGCGGGTACTGGAGCGGCCTCATGCGGTGATTCTCAGCTCCCAGGTCTGCTCGCCCCTGAGGGCGTCGGCTGCATAGCGGAAGGCGGCTGCGAGGCCCTCGGTCGTCACCTGCGGATACTGGGCGAGGATGTCTGCCTGAGTGGCTCCACTAGCGGCGAGTTCAAGCAAGAACTCGACGCTCAGACGAGTGCCACGCACACACGGCTTGCCGCCAAGAATCTCTACGTCAGAGACGATGAAGTCGTCAGCCATACAAGCCAGTGTACTGCGGCGGCCATGGCGGTCAAGGGGGCCGAGCAGGGGGAACATGCCCCTGCACGACAGCGGCCCCTGGTCGGCATAGATCGACGATTCCTTCGACGGCGATACGATGCGGGCTGCCTTGGCCGCGACGTTTGCACGTCGGGGAACGGCGATCCCGCCGAAACCCTTTGGCACTGACCCGCGAGTTCGGCGACGATCGGCAGAGAGTGGTTCAGTGGACCGCATCCGTGCGGCGGACGCGGCGGCCAGAGCTCACCAATTTGTCTGCGATCGTCGAGACTCTGGAGCCGTTTCTCTGGCCCGCACTTCAAGCGGCAGGCCGAGAGGAGCCGTAGCAGCGGACCTGGAAGAGAACCTCGTGGAGTGAGGTAGAGGTGTAAATTCTCGGCAGGCGCAAACTGAGCTGGTGTCTCCACGGTCGGTGTCCCAAATGAATCAGACAACCCTCGCGAGCTTGTTGCGGCGGCTGCACGCGACGGGCCCGGAGGGTTTTGAGGGTCTGATCCTAGGCCTCATCGAGGATTTGACCGGTTATCCCATGCACCTGGCGCGATCCGGCGACCAAAACGGCCGGGACATGCTCACCGAGGCAGTAACCACCGTTCCACACTTGGACAGCTGGGTCCTCGTGGCGAGTCGGACTGTATCGGACCAACTCTATACCTCGATCGAGCGAGCAGCGAGGGAACTTCGGATCGAGGTCGCGCGCTCGTGCTGTGGTGCTCTGTGGATTTATGGAGACGCGCTTCGCGGTCGAGGCGCTTCGCGACGTCGCCGCTCTTGGGGAGGACACATGGCTTGGCAAACTGGCAGCGGATGGCCTTGAACGCCAGAGACGGAATGAGTCTGCCGAACAGCAGGCCCGTACACTCATGTGTGAGCCTGATACAGATCGGGCTTGGGCGGCATTCAGACTGTTGCTGACGGTCGTCGACCGCCGCATCGCCTGTTGGCATGAGCGCGTCGCCGCCGAGCCGCTCAGTCGAAGTCGACTGACGTTCTTGGACTCCAACTCTCGAGTCGTTGGGAAGGCTATCTCCGACAATGAAAAAGCGGCTGCGGGAACACTCTGGGACAGACGATTCGAGAAGGACAGGTCTGGCCGTGGCTCGACGACTACCTGCTTGCGCCAGACGCATGATGGCTGACGAGTCGATTGAGAGTTAGCCCGCGCGAAGCCCAAAAAACACGTCGCCACGCCCGCTGAGTCGTAGAGGTCTAACCTGCGATCTCATGCAATTCAGCGCTTCGCAGAACGCAGGTGCTGGCCATATCGCGCAATACCCTGGAGTTGTTACGCTGTGGTACGGTTGCCAACCCGACGCGTACGCAGGCAGCTCGATTCGGGGCCCGGGCGCGCAACCATCTGGATTTTGGAGTTCGCTTCGGCGGCAACCTGAGTTCAGCGAGCGACGCTCTGCAAGCGTCCTCCTTGAACTACTCGGACATCTATTCCGACTTGGACTCAGACACTTGCCGAGCGCTCTGCACGGGAGCTGCGAATGTGACGCGTCGCAAATCTCGACGGATCACATGCCGCCACGCCCTTCGTCCGCCGCTCCGCTCGCGGCCTGGCGCGAGCAGGCGCCGGACGGCGTCCAGTCCGACATCGAGGCTTCTGCCACGGACGGATCGTGAATCACGATGAACAATGCGCGTCGTGTGCCGCTGCCCGGATTGAACAACCGCATTGGGACCTTTTCGGCCACGACCGCGCCCCGACCCTCAGGAGCTCGTATCGGTCCGTTGGGGGTATCGAGGCACTGTTCGCCTTCGAGCACGTACCACGCCTCAGGACCCGGATGCAGATGCGATCCGGTACTCGTGCCCGCGGGCATCACGACATACCAGAGCTGAGTCTGAAATGGTCCCGCACTCGCAAGCGGCAGCGGCCCGACGCGCCCAACCAGACGGCCTGCCCGCGCTTGCGATTCTGGCCCGAAACTGAAAAGCCAGGCCTGTCCGCCCGCCGCGGCAATCACATCTTGCGGCTCGCGTGCCCGTTCAGCATCGGAAAGCGTTTCAAACTACGCAAATGCCAGAAGACCGGTCCGGCGGGGAACGCGGCAACCGTGGTTCGCACGAGCAGCTGACACCCGAACGGCGCACCGCCGATCAAACCGTCGTTCTCGCACGTAAAGCGCTGCGCGGCGACAGCTGCGGTTGTGTGCTGGGCCAGCGCCGCACCCTGCAGCCAGATGCCGGCAATCACCGCAGCAGAAACCACCTGACGATTCACCGGTCCGCATCTCATTGGTCCATATCTCCCCACAGCTCGCGCTGCGCAACTACGTCGCACGGCCTGTCCGAACTAATGGAGCGTGGCGCCCGGCGCGAACTTCCACAGCGTCGTCTGAAAACCCAGACCCATCCCGAGTGGGGTGCCGTCAGCGGCTCGCGTCAGGTAATGAAAGTCCGTCCGGTCATCGGCGGCCAGCCGCTCGACCTTGCCGGTGCGCAGATCGACGACTCCCGCGTGCCAGTCCCAGGAATCAGCCGTCGACAGCGGCAGCACGAGCTGATTGTTGCGGATGGCGCCGGGCATCAGCGGGTTCACTATCAGGCGAAAGTCGCCGGCGAACGGCACCGGCCGCGGCTCGCCACCAGCCGCCGGAATCCGCACCAGCTTGAAGCCTCCTGCTCGTCGAGCTTCACGATGAGATCACCCGTCGCCGGATCGACGGTCACCGAATCCCCCGCCCCGACCGTTCGTGCCTGACTGCCCTTGCGCGGCAGCACGGAGATCGTTCCCCCGGCGGCGGCATACAACGTTGCCCCATCGGGCGACGCCGCAAGGCTGGTGAGCCGCGGCGGCGCCGGAAACCGCTCGACGATCCGGCCGGTGCTCGATTCGACGATGGCAATGTCCGCGGTGGCGCCGGAACCGATGACCACCGCGGCCTGCCGGCTGCCGACGGCGGTGATTGGTGCGCGCGTATCCTCCTCGCTTTCGACGAGCGGCGTGGGCTGCTTTCCCTCCGCGAGGACCAGAATCCTGGCACGGTTCCCGCTGCTCGACGGTACGAGGATCCTGCCGTCTGGAAGGGGCGCGATGCCCGTGGCGGTCAGCGCCGGACCGTCTCCGCCCCGTGCGATGCCGGCGGCGGTCTGCCCGATTCGCACAATCGAGATAGGACGCTGCGCGAGCCCGATGTACAAGGCGCCGCCGCGGCCGGCATCGATGTTCGCCGTCATGGGAAACATCAACACCGATCGCGGCTCGATGGCGGCGTTCCGAGGGATGTGAAAAACACGGGCCAGCCGGCCGTCGCCGACCGACACGAAGACTGAGCCATCATCCGGCCTGACGGTGAGCGACGGATGCACGCGCGCGCCGGCGATCGGCACTGGAAGGCTGCCGCCGAAGCGTGTGACCTGTTTCGATTCGAGGTCCAGCTCGTACAAGCCCGCGGATCGATCCGCGCCGGTCACAGGCCGCCCGATGAAAACGATGCTGCGGCCCCCTGGCAGCGCTCTGATCTGGCCTTCGGCTTCGTCCTGGGGCAGGACGCCAGGCAGCGCCTCCAGCCGGCCGTTCGCGGGCCAGAAGCGGTGGAGCTGTGGCTGGCGCTCGGCGTTGATGCGCAGCAGCACTATGCTGCCGTCCGGCAGCGGTTCCGGCGACCTCGCGTTCTCGATCACCAGCCGCTCTTCGCCGCCAAGCGCGGGAACGGTGAAGACGCCGCGCGGGCTGTCCATGAACCGGTCGTAATAGAGCCGCGCGCTGTCCAGCGACCAGCTGACCGCAAAGGTCAATCCCTGCGTCCGATCGCGCGTGACCACCGTCCAGTTGGCGGTGCCCGGCCGCATCACCGCGATCTGGGTCAGGCCGTCGACCACCGTCGTGAACGCGAGGAGCTGACCGTCGGGCGAGATTCTCGGGTTGAGGACGACCTTTGGTCCACCAAGATCCGTCCCCGTCCACTGCTCCGGAACCGTAGACGCCGGCCGTGAGCGCTGCCAGATGGCGCCGGCTGTCGCCCCTGCGGCAAGCAAGAGCAGCGCTGCCGCGGCAAGCAGCGCGGTCCGGCGGCCTTGTGGAGAGGACGCGACTTCACCGGCCGTGAGCGGTTCGGCGAGCTCGAGCCGTGCGTCTCCGATGTCACGCAGTCGCTGGCGCGGATCCTTCTGCAGGCAGCGCATGATGAGCCGGCGCAACGCCGGAGGCGCATCGAGCGCCTTCCAGTCCGGCTCGGTCTTCACGACCGCCGCGATGACGTCGGTCACGGTCTCCCCACCGAAGGCCGGGCGCCCGGTGAGCATCTCGTAGAGCAGGCAGCCGAAGGCCCAGATGTCGGCGCGCTTGTCGACGGGCCGGCCGCGGGCCTGCTCCGGCGGCATGTACGCCGCGGTGCCGACGATCATGCCAGCAGCGGTCATCGCCGGACTGGTGAACGTCGGGGAATGCGCCAGGTCGGCGCGCGCGCGATCGTCCGCCGCCTTGGCCAGCCCGAAGTCCAGCACCTTGACGACCCCATCGTCGCGAACCTTGATGTTGGTGGGCTTCACGTCACGATGGACGACGCCGGCCTCGTGCGCCGCCTCGAGCGCGTCCGCCACCTGGCGCGCAATCGCAACGGATTCCTCGACGGGCAGCGGCCCGAGCGCCAGCCGCTCGGCCAGCGTCGGTCCCTCGACCAGTTCCATGATGAGCGCGCGCGCGTCGCCGTCGCCTTCGATCCCGTAGATGTGCGCGATATGCGGATGGTTGAGCGCGGCGAGCGTTCTGGCTTCGCGTTCGAATCGCGCCAGCCCCGTGGGGTCTGTCGCAAAAACGTCGTGCAGCGTCTTGATGGCGACGTCGCGATCGAGCCGCGTATCGCGGGCGCGATAGACCTGGCCCATTCCGCCTTCGCCCAGTTTGGCGACGATCTGATATGGGCCGATGGTCCGCCCGATCACGGTCGCGGCCCCGGCAGCGGGCCGCCGGCACTGAGCGGACCGCCGACGTCACACGATCCCAGGTGTGTCCCGCGTGTCAGCGTCATGTTCGGATGCGGCATGGTAGCAGACCGCGAGCGCGCGGGGGTTCATAAGCAGCCCATGCCTGGTGCTGAGTCATGACTTCGTGGCCCATCGCCGCTTTTGTAGTCATGGCTTGAACGCTCGTCGCGACCGTGAACAGCGCCAAATCACCGCCTCGTCACACAGCCTTCAGCGGTAGCTGGCAGTTCCGGCATTCGCTCGCGGCCAGAGCAACGCTCTCGGCCTGTGCCCGTCACGAGGCGAACAGAACGCTGGGTGTCGTCGCCACCAAGACACGTGGAGCCTCAGGTGCCGGAGCGAATCGGCGATCCGGCGTAGCTGGGCGACATGGGATAACAGGCTCCTCGTCAGCTGAAGGCCACGCCCTTCACCCACCTTGCCGGCCGCTCATGAGGCGCCGCCTGCGCTCTCGATGCGACGCTTGCTTTGCGCGATTCCCACAGATGGCCATGCTGCACCATCGTCGAGCATGGCCACGAGTGCGATCGACAAACAGGAGCGTGCAGGGGGAACGCTCGCATGCCTTCACCTGCGTGAAATCCTCCCCACAGATCAAGTCAGCCATGGCGGTCGCAATTGGTAGCAGCAGGGCGTCGGGAGAGCGCCAGCGCCTCTCGAAGCGCCACGTGAATTCTGACTGCGCCCGCCGACGGCCACGACCGAGCGCGATAATCTGACCGAACGCCTCGTCACGCGCGAGCACACGGTTCAAAGGCTCGATTTCCTTCGCTGTATCCTGCCGCAGAGCGTGGCCTTTGTGTTTCTGCACGAAAGAGCGGAACCATTCACGCAGCGCCCTCGCCTGCGCCGCCACAGCGTCGAGTTCACCTGGGACGGCGCTCTTCTGAAAGCCTGCACGCACGGAGGGAGATATGAAACCGGCGGCGGCGAGCCACGACAATAGATCCTGGCCCGATTCAATCCACTCCACCGGAGTGTCGACAGGTGTCGCGACCGAATTGAGAAAATCTAGCGCGCGCGCGTCCGCAATGAGAAACGGGGCGGGACGCTTATCGCTCATCAACTCGAATCTCGTCCTGCTCTTGCTGCTCTTGCCGTCCGCCATGCCTTAGTCTATACGAGCCCGGGATAACCGGTAACGAGCGCAATCGAAGGTGCGAGTGTGATCCTGCCAGATCGCGGTTGGCACCGTGCGAACCCCTTCGCCTTCGCGCGCGAACTCCGACGTTCGCACAGAGGAGTTGCCCTATCTCGTTGGCGCCCGCCGCTGATGTGACAGTCGTCGTGCTGATGAGGTGGCTGTCGCTGTCCACTGTTGCGTAACCTTGCTGTAGCTGTTATACAGGTTAGCGTGGCGTACAATCGTTGAGCCGACGCGTCGAGTGACTCAGGACAGCCTGACACAGTCTGCACACTCGCTGTCGGTCGCTGCGATTCTGCCTCTACGTGATGAATGCAGCACGATTCCGACCATCCCAGCAGAAACCCGCCCAACTCCGGCTGCGATGTGCAGTCTACTCACAGTTGTGCCCAGGGTCGATTCAATCCACCGACCAGTAGAGGAGCTTAGAAATGGTCAGTGCGCGGAACACAGCAATCGTCACGGGAGCCTCACGAGGTATCGGCGCGGGTCTCGTCGCTGAGCTCCAGAGACGCGGTTACAACGTCGTCGCGACCTCACGACACGTGACCACAGCCAATGCATTCGCGGCGTCCGGGAATCTTGCCCTGGTCGATGGCGACATCGGCGACCCGCTCACGGCCGCAACGGTCGTCGATACGGCAGTATCCCGATTTGGCCGGATCGATGTCCTGGTAAACAACGCGGGAATCTTTATTCCGAAGCCCTTCACCGAATACACGACGGAAGACTTCAACGCCTTAGTCTCCACGACACTTGCAGGCTTTCTCTACGTTTCACAGCTCACCGTGAAGCAAATGCTGCGGCAAAGGTCGGGCAACATTGTCAACGTCTCAACCACCCTGGTTGACCAGCCGATCGCAGGTGTAGGGGCGGCTGTTCAGATCATGCTGAAGGGCGCCCTGAATGCGGTGACGCGCGCACTCGCCACCGAGTACGCGACGGAAGGCATTCGTGTGAACACCGTAGCGCCGAGAGTAATCAACACCCCGATGCATAAACCTGAAACCCATGACTTTCTGAAAACGCTGCATCCAGTCGGCAGGATAGGTGAAATTCAAGAAGTCGTCGAGGCGGTCTTGTTCCTGATCGAGGCCACGTTCACCTCAGGTGAAATCCTGCACGTGGATGGTGGCGCACACGCAGGCAAATGGTAACCCGCATTACAGATAGAGGACGAATCCATGACCGCAGTGACATTAGAGGATGCCCGACGCGTCATCAGCGCGGCGGAACAGAAGGCCGGCGAACTCGGCCAGGCCATGAACATCGCCGTGGCTGACGGAGGCGGACACATCGTCGCGCACGTTCGGATGGACAACGCCTGGTTTGGCAGCATCGACGTCGCCTTAAAGAAGGCTTACACGTCGAGCGCATTTGAAATTGAAACCAAGGAATTGGCAAAGCATGCTCAATCGGGAGGCGAGTTCTTCGGCGTCCATGTTTCGAACAACGGCAGGATCATGATTTTCGCCGGCGGCATCCCGTTGAAGCGGGATGGCAAGGTCGTGGGAGCGATCGGCGTCAGCGGTGGTTCCGGCGATCAGGATCATGCCGTCGCCGCAGCCGGCGCCGCCGCGTTCTAGTCGCGCCGGACCTGCAAGAAGAGGATTCAGCAATGTCGCACCATTACTCAGGCCCCGACTTCGGCTTTCCCCAAGGGGATGCCCGACTGGACTTCACCGATCTGTATGCGTTTCACAAACCGGGGGACACCGGGAAATCCATCCTGATCATGAATGTGCATCCGTCGGCCGGCGAAAACCCTTCTGGGCCCACGACGACCGAGCCCTTCGCACCCGAAGCCCTGTACGAGCTCAAGATTGACACCGATGGTGATGCGGTTGCCGATATCGCGTACCGGGTGCGCTTCTCAGCTGTTGAGCGCGGCGCACAAACTGCGACTCTTCACCGTGTTGCTGGCCCGGAAGCCGCCGGTTCCGGAGATGCCGGGCGGCTGATCGTTGATGGAGCGCCGGTTTCAGTGGGGCGCGAGGCGAGGGTTACCGAGGCTGGCGAGACCCGCTTCTTTGCCGGCTGGCGCAGCGACCCTTTTTTCTGCGACGTGGCAGGCGCGAAGAACGACCTGCGGTTCACGGGCGTCGATTTTTTCGCTGACCAAGACGTGTGCAGCATCGTCCTTGAAGTACCCAACTCTGCTCTGGGCGCACCAGAGGTGCGCCTGTGGGCGCGGACGCTTGTGCCGGCTGATGGCGGCGGCTGGATCCAAGTGGAGCGCGGAGCGAAGCCTGCTCAGGCTGTCTTGCTTGTCGACGAACGAGATGCCTATCTCGCAGGCGAACCGGCGCACGATGAGCGTTTCCTTGCTCCCTTCGCGCATGCATTGGAGCATACCGGTGGATATACGCCCGCTGAGGCGAAACGCGTCGCGGGGACATTGCTCCCGGATGTTCTGCCTTATGACATTGCGCGCCCGGCGTCGTTTCCCGACAACGGTCGGACACTAACCGACGATGGATTCGATTTGTTCATGCGGGTTCTCACAAATGGCAGGGTCACGGGGGACGACGTAGGGCCACACGGCGATCTGTTGCTCGAGTTTCCCTATGTGGGACCACCGCACCAGAATCGCGCGGCGACAAGCGCCCCATGAGGGGACTGCGCCGCGAAATGACACGTGAAACACGATAAGGAAACACAGCATGAAAGATCGGACTTACGCAGCCACGAAGAACGCCGAGATACGTCTGGCCCGCCGCTCGCCCGAGTATTGGCGAGTCACGGTTGACCACCCTCCGCTCAACCTTTTCGGCCCGGAGATGCTTTCGCAAGTAAACGAGATCATCACGGCACTCGAAACTGACCAACAGGTCAAGGTCGTGGTGTTTGACAGTGCCGTCGAAGGGTTCTTTCTGATTCATTTGGATTTTCTCGCCAACCTGGACGGCTTGACGCGTCTCCCTCCTGGACCCACAGGCTTGCATCCGTGGCCCGAGATGCTGGCACGCCTGAGTCGTGCCCCTGTCGTATCGATGGCGTTGATTCGCGGGCGGGCGACTGGTATGGGAAGTGAGCTTGCCCTTGCCTGCGACATGCGGTTCGCCAGTCGCGAAAAGGCCATCTTGTCGCAGTTTGAGGTCGGCGCCGGCCTGGTGCCTGGCGGTGCCCCGATGGCGCGGCTGTCGCGCCTCATGGGAAGAGGACGCGCCCTGGAAGTAATTCTGAGCGCAAACGACATCCCAGGCGACTTGGCCGAGCGCTACGGCTATGTGAATCGGTCGTTGCCCGATGCTGACCTTGACGGATTTGTCGATGCGCTTGCCACCAGAATCGCCTCCTTCGACAAGGAGGCGATCAGGGATATCAAGCGCCTTGTCGACGTGGCTACGTTGCCGCCCGATATCGAAATCGAGTCCGGGTGGCACGCGTGCCTGGCTTCCATGGTTCGACCAGCCACGCAGGAGCGGATCAAGGCGTTGATTGAACGCGGCTTTAGCAAACCCGGCGATGCGGAAAATCGCCTGGGGGATTTCATGGGACCGCGGGCGCTGGCCGCTGGAGCGAGATCATGAACACGGGGTCGACGCACGAAGTCTTCAGGGGGAACTCAGGTGGTGATGCCTCTCGTGTGGCCACTGCCGAACAACGGTTGAGACAACTTGGAATCACGCTTCCAGGGCCGCCTGAGCCGTTCGGGCTCTACGCGGAAGCGGTGCAGACGGGCAACCTGCTCTTTCTCAGTGGCATGCTGCCTGTCAAGGATGGGAAGCTCCAATTCGTCGGGCGGCTCGGCAAAGAGCTCGACGAATCCGCTGGGCGGGATGCTTTGCGAACCGCGACGCTGAATGCTCTTTCCGCTGCGAAGGCGCACGTAGGATCGCTGGACCGCGTGACGAGAGTTATCAGCGCGAAGGTCTACCTGGCAACACACGGAGACTTCTACAACCAGCCCGTCGTCGCCGACGCAGCCTCTGAGCTTCTCCGCGATGTATTTGGAGAGGACAAGACGTCCGTGCGCTCCGTACTGGGACTGGCGGCCTTGCCTCTCGGCGCACCGGTCATGCTTGAAGTCACGCTCGAAGTCGACAACTAAGAAAGCGCGGAATTCATATGTTCGGGTATGTCGCCACCATCCTTGTCGGGATCTTGCTTTCAGCGCCCCTCGTGGCTGGAATCACGCCGTTTCCGGCCAGCTTTCACACGCAAATGGTTCCGACGAACGGCACCAGCCTCTACGTCCGAGTCGGCGGCGAGGGTCCGGCCGTGGTGCTGTTGCACGGCTTCGGTTTTACGGGTGATATGTGGGCCCCGCTGGCAATTGTTCTCGCCAAGGACCATACGGTGATCGTGCCCGACCTGCGCGGCATGGGTATGTCCGATCACCCGGACACCGGCTACACCAAGAAGAACCAGGCGGTCGACATTACCGGCGTCATGGATGCACTCAAGGTCCAGAAGGCAGACCTGGTTACACATGACATCGGCAATATGGTCGGCTATGCGTTGGCTGCTCAATTTCCGGCCCGGGTCACGCGCTGGGCGGTGATCGATGCACCGCTGCCCGGAATAGGCGATTGGGACAACATCGTTCGCAACCCGGCGCTATGGCACTTCGATTTCCGGGGTCCTGACGAGGAGCGTCTGGTGCAGGGCCGGGAGCGCATCTACCTCGATCGCTTCTGGAACGAGTTGTCCGGAGACCCCAAGAGGATCGATGAAGATACGCGGCAGCACTGTGCTGCGCTGTACGCTCGGCCGCATGCGATGCACGATGCCTTCGAGCAGTTTGGAATGCTCCGCCAGGACGCCGCCGACAACAAGGCGTTGCTCGCCAAGGGCGGGAAGATCACCACGCCGGTGCTTGGCACCTGGCGTGCGAGGAGTCCGGCGCCAGCCTGCTTCACCGACAGGTCTTACGCGGGAAACAAGCCAGGCGCACCGCGCTGACAAGGGGCTTCACTGGAAGACTCGCGCGGGGAATCCACAACCGCTTGCCGGAGGAGTGTGAACCAGGAGGGAACGGCGATTCTGCCCTATCCGTTGCAACGAAGACTCCTCAGAAACCTCGCGATCCCGGCAGAGGCGGCGGGCCGGTCGGATCTCCTGCCTCCATGGGCTGGACAAAGTGCCGCTCTTTCTACTTGCACCGATGTATCGGCTTTTTGACCTCATTGGTCGCGGACGTTTCTGAAATCGCGGGGCCCATCATTCAGTGGAGCACAGCCCGTAAACAAGCACAGTTTTGAATAACGAGAAACAGAGAATGGACATGTCAAATATCACTGACAAAGTCGTCGTCATCACCGGAGCCAGCAGCGGCATTGGGGAAAGCACCGCGAGGCTTCTCGCAGAACGAGGAGCAACGGTTGTACTAGGAGCGCGGCGCTCGAACCGGATCGACGCAGTGGTCCAAGAGATCTCGGCCACGGGCGGCAAGGCCATCGGATTTTCCACCGATGTGACCAAACGCGCAGAAGTGGAAGCGCTCATCCAAGGGGCCATCGATGGTTGTGGCCGCGTCGATGTGCTCCTCAATAACGCCGGGATCATGCCCATCGCACCGATCGAGGCTCTGAGGGTAGAGGAATGGGACCGCCAGATTGACGTCAATATCAAAGGACTCCTCTACGGGGTCGCCGCCGTTCTGCCTCACATGCTGAAGCAGAAGAGCGGTCACATCATCAACATCGCTTCTGTTTTCGGGATCAAAGTGTTCGCTCCCGGTGGAACAGTCTATTGCGCGACCAAGGCCGCGGGGCGCGCGTTGACTGAAGGGCTCCGGATGGAACTGCATTCCCAAAATATCCGCTGCACGATGATCTCACCGGGTGCTGTGACCACGGAGCTCCCGGAAAGCAGCTCGGACGAGGCAACCAGAGCGAATTTACGCGAGTTCTACAAGATGGCCATGCCTGCCACTTCGATCGCGCGCGCAATCGCTTATGCGATCGAGCAACCAGCCGATGTGGAAATCGACGAGGTCGTCATCCGGCCCACAGCGCAGGACTTCTGACGCGGACGTACACGATGCACCCTTTCTGCTTGTCCCGTTGGCACCGACCCTTACGGATGTCTCGAATGGCGCTGATGGCTTCCATGATCGTCGCAGTATTTCAGCTGAGCCCTGCCCAGGGAGAGGAACGTCTCGTGAAACACCCGACTCTTTACCGCGCAATAGACGTGGATGGACTGTCCATCTTTTACAGAGAGGCCGGGCCGAAAGACGCGCCAACGCTCTTGCTGTTGCACGGGCTTCCTTCCTCATCCCGGATGTTCGAGCCCCTGTTCTCCCGGCTTTTCGATCGCTATCACCTGGTCGCGCCCGACTATCCGGGCTTTGGCCACAGTGACTGGCCGAACCCGAAAGCATTCGCCTACACGTTCGATCACCTCGCCGACATCATGAATCACTTCACCGAAGCGCTCGGCCTCTCCCGCTGTACCTTCTACATGCAGGATTACGGTGGCCCCGTGGGTTTTCGCATGGCCTTGGCCCATCCCGATCGAGTCGAGGGTCTCATCGTCCAGGATGCGGTGGCGCACAACGAAGGTTTGGGCGCGGCCTGGAAGACGCGTCGAGCCTTTTGGGCCGACCGCTCCGCGAACGAGAGCGCGCTTCGTACCAACCTCCTGTCGCTGCAGACGACGCGGACGCGCCATGTAGGGAGCGATCCCGACGTCGAGCGCTATGACCCGGATCTCTGGACCGATGAATTTGCCTTTCTCAGCCAGCCCAGTCAGTTGGATATTCAAAGCGACCTTTTCTATGACTACCGCACCAACGTCGACGCCTACCCCAAGTGGCAGGCATGGATGCGACAAAGGCAACCGCGGCTGCTGGTGATCTGGGGTAAGTACGACCTCTCATTCGACCTGTCAGAGCCAGACGCCTATCGCCGTGACGTACCGAACGCTGAGGTTCACGTGCTCGACGGAGGCCACTTCGCTCTTGATACCAAAGCAGATGAAATTGCTGGCCTTGTCGATCAGTTCATGAAGACGCAGAGATGAGAATCGCCGGTTGCGAAGCCTCCGACCGACATGCGGAGACTCGCACTGAATAGTCGATAAGGCCGACTCAAGTTAAAAGGCCAAGGAGAGAGACAATGCCACTCGTCACGGTCGGGACAGAAAACTCAGGCAACATCGAGCTTTACTACGAAGATCACGGTTCGGGCCGGCCGGTCGTGTTGATCCATGGATATCCACTAAGCGGCGCCTCATGGGAGAGGCAGGTGCCGGGGCTGCTGGACGCGGGCTATCGGGTCGTCACTTACGACCGTCGGGGGTTCGGGCGATCGAGCCAGCCGACCGCGGGCTACAACTACGATACGTTCGCCGAAGATCTCCACAAGCTGATTGCGCATCTCAAGCTGAATGACTTCATGCTGGTTGGATTCTCGATGGGCGGCGGCGAAATCGCGCGCTACTTCGGGAAATATGGGTCCATTGGCGCCCGCAAGGCCGTGTTCATTGGCGCAATACCGCCGTTCCTGCTCAAGACCGACGACAATCCTGAGGGCCTGGACGCCGCGGTATTCGAGGGGATTCAGGAAGCTGTGGCCGCGGACCGGTACGCATATTTCGCGGAATTCTTCAAGAACTTCTATAACACTGATCTGCTTCTGGGTACGCGCGTCAGCGAGGAAGTGGTGCGTGCCAGTTGGAACATCGCTGCTGCTGCGTCGGCGACGGCCAGCCGGGCCTGCGTTCCGACGTGGCACGAGGACTTCCGACACGATGTCGGTCGTATTGACGTGCCAACCCTGGTCATTCACGGCGATGCTGATCGCATTGTCCCGCTCGAAGTGGCGGGAGAGCGCAGCGCCAAACTTATCAGAGGTGCCCGGCTGGTGGTGGTGAAGGGGGGGCCGCACTGCATTACGTGGACGCATGCAGACGAGGTGAATGCAGAGTTGTTGGGCTTCCTGGGCGATAAGGGGGTTCGACCGAAGCGCGAGGTCGCGTAAAGCACTCCGCGATTCGAGTCGGCGCCACGGTCGTAGACTCGACCTGAGGATTCAGAATGTCGTCCCTAGGCGTTGTGCTGTTGGGCGCGCTTGCCGTGATCGTCGGCGCGCTCATTCCCGTTCAGGCGGCCACGAACGCTGCGATGAGTCGCGTGGTCGGTAGTGTTGCTATCACGTCGATCGCCCTCTTTGCAATCGGCTTCGTCGTCGTCGCAGCGTGGGCGATCGTCATACGCGTGCCGCTTCCGTCGCTGGAGACGCTGCGGCAGGTGCCGGCCTACGGCTACTTCGGTGGACTCATTGTCGCGAGCTACGTGATATCCATCACGTTTCTCGCGCCGCGACTCGGCGTCGGCAACGCGATCTGTCTCGTCGTCACCGGGCAGATCGTCGCCGCAGTCACCATCGATCACATCGGCGCATTCGGTGCGACCGTCCAACGACTCACGATGGGTCGTGTGATTGGCGTCGTGTTGATGATCATCGGAGTCATTCTTGCCAGGCGCTAGCCCGCATATTCACGAGAATCCATGTTCCTTCCACGAAGGGAAGTGCGTCCCCACGGCTATCAGCGACCTGATGCTCAACGAATTCGAGATCCGGCGTGAGTTGGCTCCCTCTGAGGAGACGGATTGTTGGTCGAGACTGAGCACTCGATGCGGAGTGCTGCCTACCGTTGTTGCGAGAGATTTTCAAATCAACGACTTACGCTGTGGAAGTTCGATACTGCGATTTGGCTGGTGCTGCAAGCTGTTTATTATCAGTGCCTTAGGAGGTGGCTCCTCAGCCTGGACTCGAACCGACGGTACCTTCTGAGCGCCCATCAGCGCAGGCCAGCTGTGGTCGAGGTCGTTGCCCCCTTTCGTGAACAGCGGCAAATCCTCGCCTCGTCACCCGCCCTTCAGCGGCAGCTGGCAGTTCAGGCACTCGCTCGCGAAGACGTTCACGCTCCCGCGCGACTGCGCCGACGTGCTGCGCGTGTAACCCTTCGAGACGAAGAAGCCGTTCTGGCATCGCGGACAGCGGCGCGTCACCGTCAGCATCGTCAGGAGCACGCCGGCGAGCATCAGGTAGAAGAGGGTCGACCAGAAGACCTCCGTCCACGGAGCGCCGCTGACGAGACCTTCGTCGCGCCACCGGTCAGCTTGTTCAGGCCAGCGAGCACGGCGACGACGACCGGCATCGCGAGAAGACTTGCAAATGCGGCGCGCCGCAAGCGCCGGATGGTCGCGAGTCGCCGCCTGCCCGCCGGCGTCAATGGAGCGGCAGGCCCCGGGCCGGCGATCCGGCTGAAATCGAATGGCATTAGCTGTCGCGGTCAGCCGGCAGACCGGGCAGCTTCTTGAACCGGGACACCGCGCCGACTCAAATCACCGGCGTCGGCGTCGTCAGTGCGGCCAGCACTTCCTTGTAGAGATACTTCGAACCTTCGACCCCATTCAAAGGCCCCGCTTCGTATTCGAGCGAGAAGACGCCCTTGAAGCCGCCGGCCAGCAGCGTGCGGACCGACCGCTGCACGTCGTTGCGATCGCCCCACCGATCCCAGTACTTCGCCTGCGACGTGGCGGTGACGTACGGGGCCAGTGCCTTGAGGCCGTTGAACAGCATGTGCTCGTGCTCCCAGTTGCAGAAGTCCGGCGTGGCCTCGCAATAGGGATGGTTGACGGCATCCAGAATGATCCGGATGTTCATCGGGTCGGCAGCCAGGCCCCAGTGGTTCTCGATCGTCACCTTGATCCCGAGCTTGCCACCGGCGTCCGCCATCTCCTTGAACGACTCGATGGCGGCATCGAGCAGCGGCACGAGGTCGAAGTTGCGCGGATAGCCGTCGCCACCGCCGGGCGTGGCGTTCGGCCGGATCGACGGGCCCAGGGCCTGCGGCGAGTTCATGCGCATCGAGACGATACCGAGAACCTTGCAGCCGGCGAGCCACTCCTTGGCGGTCTGCACGCCGGCGCGCCGGAGGTCAGGGTCGGCGCTGGCCAGGTTCGTCGGCGCATTGTTGGACACGTGCTGAATCCGTGTGCCCGTGACTGCGAGCTTGCTGGCGAGCTGGTCGAGCCAGCGTTTGCCGGCAGCAGTCGTGGGATCGAAGATCGCGCCCCGGTACATCGCCTCATCGGCGACGTCGCCGAAGAGGGCCGAGCGCAAATCCATCTTCGTCACGCCGGGGAAGTTGTCCTTGGTCCATTGCGGGAAATCGAGCGCGGTAATCTCGCCGTAGCGTTGTTTCATCTCGGCGGCCGGCGTGCGATCGCGGTTTGGAGGGACGGTCACGACGGGCCCGCCCGTGGCGCCTTCCGGCCCGGCCGCCGCGCCGGCCTGGCCCTGACCGCGCCCGGCTGCATTCGCACGTCCGCCACCACCGGTGCCCCGCCCGGCACCCTGCCGCGTCTTGAACAGCGTGCGAAGCGGGTAGGAGCACGTGGCCAGGCGATCCAGGCGGGCCTTTTCGCCGGCGCTCTGCGCGATCGCCTGTTCATGGCCGGCGAGCACGGTGCCGGCCGCGGCGAGGCCGGCGCCCGCGGATCTGAGAAAGTTACGGCGGTCGATCCAATTCGGGTCCGGGCCGATGCGGTCCATTCGGTCGCTCCTCGCGCGAGTTTGAAGAAGTGGCCGACATTCTCGGCTCCCGCGACGGCGCCTGTCAACGAAACGGGGAGATCAGGAACGCTGAAGCTCCTCGACCCGGGCGCGGAGCGCCGCCGGCGCCAGGGCGCCGACGATTCGATCGATGGCGCGACCGTCTCGAAAAAAGATCAACGTCGGGACGCTGAGGACGCCAAACCGCGCAGCGAGATCCGGCTGATCGTCGACGTCGACCTTGACCACCGTCAGCTCATCCTCGAGCTCGTTCGCGATCGCGTCGACATGTGGTCCGAGCATGGCCCGTGCCGAGGAAGAGTTCCGGCTGATGGGATGCGTGTCAAAGCTCTCCGACGTGCAGCAGCGCGTGGTGCGGCTCAAGATGCTTGCGGAGCTTTCGGGCGACGACGTCGCACGCGAGCTGGGACTGCGCCCGGACCACGTGGCGACGCCGCTGTACCGGGCAAAGAAGGAGCTGTTCCGCTGCGTGACCGGTTCGGCCTAGCCCGGTCAACCATTCTCGTCGGCCGACTGCGTTTCGCCCCTCTCCGACAAGATCCGCGACCATCTGTCACGCCTCTCTTCTTCCGACGTCTCCTCGATCCGCGTTGCAATCGTCCAGACATGTCCGGATGGATCCATGACCCATCCAATGCGATCGCCCCAGAACTGATCCTGCACGGGGGTCAACACCTTGGCGCCGCCCGCAACTGCCCGCTCCACGGTCTTGTCGACATCCTCGACGTAAACAAAGATCACGACCGACGAGCTGCCGTCGAGCGCCGGCGCACGGCTGGTCAGATGCGGCCACTCTGCCTCAATCATGATCATGGCGGGGCCAATCGTCAGCAGTGCGTGCGCGGGCTTGCCATCCGGACCCGGACGGCTGCCGAGGTCCAGGGCTCCAAAGGTATGAGTGCAAAACTCGACGGCTGCCGCGACGTCACGGCACACCAGCCGCGGGATGACCACGGAGCTGTTGTCAGGTATTCCTCGTGCCATGGCTATAGCGTAGACGTGCAGGCCGGCTTGGTCTTGTAAAAATGTGACATCAGCCTTTCCTCGTCCACCTTCAGACCGGCGGAGGATTGCGCTCGACGAAGCCGCGTTGATGCCAGTACGGGTAGGGCAGTGGCGTCGCGCTGGCCTCGTCCAGCCGGGCGATCTGGTCCTGCGTCAGGTTCCAGCCGATTGCGCCCAGGTTCTGCGTGAGCTGCTCCTCGTTGCGCGCGCCGATGATGAGCGTCGAGACGGTCGGCCGCTGCAGCAGCCAGTTCAAGGCGATCTGCGGCACGGTCTTGCCGGTTTCCTGGGCAACGGCATCGATCGCATCGACCACCGTGAAGAGGTACTCCTGGGAGAGCGGCGGCGCCGCGTCTGCATTCGTCTTGTCGCGAAGGCGCGACACTTCCGGGGCCGGCTGCCCGCGGCGGATTTTGCCCGTGAGACGTGCCCAGCCGAGCGGGCTCCAGACCACCGCCCCGACTCCCTGGTCGAGGCCCAGAGGCATCAGCTCCCATTCGTAGTCGCGGCCGGCGAGCGAGTAGTACGCCTGGTGCGCCACATACCGTGTCAACCCGTGCTCGTCGGCATAAGCCAGCGACTTCATCAGGTGCCAGCCTGAGAAGTTGGAGGCGCCGATGTAGCGGATCTTGCCGGCGCGGACCAGATCGTCGAGCGTGCGCAGTGCCTCGCCGATTGGCGTCTGTGCGTCGAAGCCGTGCAGCTGGTAGAGGTCGACGTAGTCGGTGCCGAGGCGCTTCAGACTGGCGTCCACGGTCTTCGTGATGTGAAACCGGGACGAGCCGACGTCGTTCGGGTCATCGCCGGTGCGGAACGTCCCTTTCGTCGAGATCAGCACGCGGTCGCGGCGCCCGGCGATCGCCCGTCCGAGGATCGCTTCCGACTGTCCCTGCGAATACACGTCGGCGCTGTCGAACATCGTCACACCGGCGTCGAGGCAGATGTCGACCATCCGCGTCGCCTCTTTGACGTCGTTGGCGCCCCACGGCTTGAAGAAGTCGGTCTGGCCGCCGAACGTGCCCGTACCAAAAGTAAGAACCGGAACTTTAAGTCCCGAGTTGCCGAGCTGCCGATATTCCATCGAGGTCTGCTCCTCCCGCGGCCGAAACGCCATCTCACCCCGTCCGTCATGGCTGGACCGGGGAGCAGCGTCAAATCGCAAGTTCCAGGCACGGAGCTTGGGATTTGGAGCTTCGGATTTGACACTCTACCAATTACGGATCTAGTCCACTACCGCTGCGTCCAGAGTGTGAAGGCGTCGTCCCCGCCCAGGCTCGTCGAATCGAAGGGGAGTATCTGGCCGTTTTGCACCTCGAGCGCGATCGGCAGGTTCTGCACCACGCCCGTTGGCACGATCAGATGCGTCGCCGCGTTCTTGGCGCTGTTCGATGCACGGCTGAACTCGTGTGGACCCGGCCCCACGAAGCCTGCCGTCACGACCAGGCCGTCGCCGTTGACCACCAACGATTCCGCGCTCGCGCTGAACTCCGGACTGCTGCCCCACGAGTTGGCTTTCTTGGCTTTGCCCGCCGCGGTGAATTCCGCGACGAAGGCGAATCCTCCGAAGAAATTTGGATCGTCGGCCAGGATGTTGCCGCTGACGAACACCGCCGTGCCGTCGGGTGACACTGCAACGTCGCGACCCGTACCGAAACCGGGACCGCCGACTCTCGACCAGATCAGATCGCCCGCGCCGCTGAACTTCACGAGCACGATGTTCTTGAGATGCCCGCTATCGGAGGTGCTGCCGGTGAAGTACGCGTTCCCCGCGGCGTCCGTCGTCACTCCGAACGCGGTGGTGAGACCGGTGAAGGGTGCCTGCACGCCATCCACGCCCCAGTCGCGCTGCCACAGCAGGGTGCCGTCGAAATCGAATTTCACGAGGTAGGCGTCGTTGCCGAAAAAGTTGTTCGTCTCGCCCACCATGTAGACGCCATCGGCGGCCGTCGCTACGCCGTGGCTCTGATCGAAGCCGGGAACCCCTGGTTCGCCGATACCGCCCCACGCGCGGGCCCACACGAGATTGCCGTTCGGATTGAACTTCAGCAGGCGCGACTCGAGATGGGTCGGGTCCGAGCTGTCGCCGCCGAAATGGGCAGACACGTAGATGTGGCCGTCCGGGCCGACGGCCGCGCCGCTGGCGATCGTCGCGTTCTCGCCATACGTGCTGTCCCACACGAGGCCGCCGGCGGCATCGAACTTCGCGAGGAAGAGCACGCCGGTCCCGAGCATTCCAGCCATGTAGGCGGATCCGTCAGATCCGACTGCCAGCCCTTCGATGAAATCGTCGTCCAGGCCATTGGTCGAGTCGAACGGCAGCCCGTAGGCGCGCTCCCATTGCAGGACGCGGTTCGCATCGTACTTCCGCAGGAACGCGTCGTCGTCACCGTCGGGCGAGACGGTCGTTCCGGCGACGTAGACGCCCCCATCCGGGGCGAACGCAACACGCCGCGCGTCGTCGTGGTTCGGCCCTCCGAAAACGTCGGATTGAATCAACGTCAGCGCCAGCAGCGGGATCTGCACGAGAAACAGCGTCACACCCAGCATGGTTACTTTACGCATCGACTCTCTCCTTGAGGTGCCCGGACGTATGGATGGAGCCCGACGAACGCAAAAGGTGTTCCTCGGCGAGAGCGACCGCGTGTGACGGATGTGTGGTGGCGGGCGCAGGCTGGCGTGCGGGAATCGAAAGGGACTTACTGGGGGCGAAAGCTGGTGACGCTCAGCTATGACAAGATTCATTGCGCGACTGTCGTGCGCTTCGAGAGAAGGCTGAAGAAGAGAAACACCTGCTCCATCTGTGCGGCGCCGCGGCGAATCCAGAATTCATGATCCTTGTCGGGGAACTCGAGATAGATGTGCGGCGCGCCGACGGCCTGCAGTGCTGCAACGGCGCGGCGCGATGTCGCCGCAGGCACGATCGAGTCTTTCGCGCCGTGCATGATCAGCGTTGGCAGCGACCTGTAACGCTGCGCCGTGCCTTCGGCGATACCGCCGGCCCCCGAGATAGGCGCGAGTCCGGCCCAGATGTCGCTGTGTTTACCGCCCAGGTAGTACGTGCCGGCGCCACCCATCGAGTGCCCCATGAGGTAGATCCGATCGCTGTCGATGGTGTACTTCGCCCGGATCAACGCGAGCACGGCCATTGCGTCGATTTCTGCCAGTTCCGTATTCGAATAGCGGACATCCTCGCCGGGTTTGACCGCTGCGGTCTCGACCGGTTTGCCGGCCCGGCTCCCCCACCAACTCGACAGGTTGAATCCCATCGGTGCCAGCACGATGAAGCCGAAGCGCTCGGCGAGATCGGTCGTGCCGTCGAACAGGATCTGCTGCAGCGGCGTGATGTTGAGGCCGTGCAGGTCGACGACGAGGGGCCACGGTTTGGCGGGATCGTAGGTTGACGGCACGAACAGGGCATACGGCACGTCGGCGTTCGCCTCGGCCAGCCGGTAGGTGCATTCAAGAATGCGCCGTTGGGACCCGGTGAGCGGCGGCTGCTTCGATCGGGGGATGCCGCTGAAGCCCAGGGAGATGTCTGGCGCGGGGATTCCCGGGATTGGCGTGCCGTCGTGGTTGATATTGGCGGTGCCGGCGCTGGCGTCGGCGTTCGCCTGTGTCATCAGGGCACATCGTTGCCCGGGCGCGATTCGCGCCGGATCCGGCGCGGTCTGCCCCGACGCTGGCGCCGCGGTTATTGCCCCGACGAGTATCAGCCACGCCTTCGATGAGGTACCTGACATGGCGGCAGAGAGTATCAGTACCTCCCCACTGCCTTGACTTGTCGCGGCGCGCTCTCTATCCTGACCCGCGCTTCGGGCGACGCACGTGGAACATCGGGATATCGGAAGGGGGACACTGCATGAAACCCGCCATCCGGGCACTTCTCGACGACAGTTATCCGGCGGTCGACCGCCGATCGTTCTTCAAGCGCCTCGGGATCGGGGCCGGCGCCGCGATCGGGATGACCAGTGAGGCGGCCGCGGCGACGGCTGCGGATTTCGTTCAATCGAACGTCAATCGCGCGTCCGAGCCGTCGGCGCTGAAGATCACCGACCTGCGGGTGGCGGTCGTGACCGGCGCACCGTTCACGGTGCCGATCATCCGCATCGATACGAACCAGGGGCTGGTTGGCTGGGGTGAAGTGCGCGACGGGGGCAACGAGCGCTATGCGCTGATGTTGAAGAGCCGGATCCTCGGCGAGAACCCGTGCAACGTCGACAAGATCTTCCGGCGCATCAAGCAGTTTGGCGCGCCGGCGCGGCAGGCCGGCGGCGTCTGCGGCATCGAGATGGCCCTGATGGACCTGGCCGGCAAGGCCTGGGGCGTGCCGTGCTGGCAAATGCTCGGCGGCAGGTTCCGTGATCGCGTCCGGCTCTACGCCGATACCACGACGTCACCCGAGCCGAGAGGGCAGGCCGCGCGGCTCAAGGAACGGATGGACCGCGGCATCACGTTCCTCAAGCAGGATTTCGGCATCGGCCTCATCGAGAAGGAGCCCGGTGCGCTCTCGTACCCGCCGGGCACGAACCTGGGTGGCGGCGGGCAGGTGATGCACCCGTTCACAGGGATCGAGATCACCGACAAGGGGCTCGACCTGCTGTCGGCGTGGGTCGGCACGATCCGCGAGGTCATCGGCATGGAGATTCCCTTGTCCACCGACCACTACGGGCACATCAGCGTCAACAGCTGCATCAAGCTCGCCCGCACGATGGAGAAGTGGAATCTCGCCTGGATGGAAGACATGGTGCCGTGGCAGTTCGGGAATCTGGTCAAGCAGATCAGGGAGTCCACGACGACGCCCATCCTCACTGGAGAGGACATCTATCTGAAGGAGGACTTCGCCAAATTGATCGACATGGGCGCAGTCGACATGATCCATCCAGATCTCGCCAGCTCGGGCGGCCTCATCGAGACGAAGAAGATCGGAGACTACGCGATGGAGCACGGTGTGGCGATGGCCATGCACTCGGCCGGCACGCCCATCAGCCTCATGGCAAGCGTCCACACGGCGGCCGCCACCGAGAACTTCATGGCTCTTGAACACCACTCACTCGACGTCCCGTGGTGGAACTCGATGGTCACCGTCCAGGGAGGCGGATCGCTCTTCGACAAGGGATTCGCCGTGCCGCCCAACGCGCCCGGCCTCGGGCTCGACGTCAACATCGAGGTCGTCAAGCAGCACCTGCGGCCGAACTCCGGATTGTTCCTCCCGACGCCGGAGTGGGACACCGTACCGTCGAACGATCGGCTCTGGAGCTAATGATCATGCAACGCGTCACTCGTGTGATCGTCGCGCTGTCGACGGCGGTTCTCGGCCTTGCCGGCACCATCGACGCCCAGCTCTTCACCCTCAACAAGGAGGAGATGACCAGGTGGACGTCGGAGAACCCGTACGAGCGGTTCCCGGACGGCCGGCCGAAAGTGCCCGAGTGGCTGATCGAGCGGGCGCGAGGCCTGTCGGCCGAAGAGGTGCTCGCGGTGCTGCCCGGCAAGAACTACCGCAACCAGTTCGCCAACGGCTTCCAGGTCCTGCATCCAGGCCAGAAGCTCGTGGGGCGCGCCTTCACGGTGCAGTTCATGCCGGTGCGTCCCGACCTCGAGGCCGTGGTCAACACCAACGCCAAGGCGCTTGGCGCCGGCCGCATGAACAACCAGGTCGCCATCGACATGCTCTTGCCCGGCGACGTGCTCGTCGTCGACCTTTTCGGCATGGACGAGAACGGCACCATCGTCGGCGACAACCTGTTCTACTACATCATGAAGGCTGCCAAGGGAGCGGGCCTTGTCGTCGACGGCGCGATCCGCGACCTCGAAGGGATCCGGAACATGGCGATGCCGGCCTACTTCCGCACGGCGCACCCGACCGCCATCGGCAACGTGATGCTGACCGGTATCAACGTGCCGGTGCGGATCGGCCGGACCACCGTGATGCCGGGCGATCTCGTGTTCGGCGACGTGGAGGGCGTCTACTTCATCCCGCCGGCGCTGGTCGAGCCGGTGCTCGACCGCGCGGATGAGACCCACGTGCACGACGAGTGGACGCGCATGAAGTTCGACGAGGGCAAGTACAAGTCGCGCGAGATCTACGGGTCGCCGTCGGACCCCGCACTCAAGGCCGAGTACGAGGCGTACCTCAAGAAGCGGCTGGCGGAGATCCGCGCGAAGTACCCCAAGTAAGCCTGTCTGCGGCGAGCGCCCCGGTTCTTTGAACTCACCTCCTCGTCGGCCCTGCGACAGCGACGCTCGCGTTCGGCAGCGCCTGCAGCTCTTCATCGATGACCCGCTGGAAGACTTCGTCGGGTTGCGCGCCGTTGAGGAACCGGCCGTTGATGAAGAACGCCGGCGTTCCCGTGATTCCCAGTCGTTCACCCGAGGCGAGGTTCTCGTTCACGATCGCCAGCGTGCGATCGTTCGCGCGGCAGGCCGCGAAGCGCTCCTGGTCCAGGCCCAGGTTCGCGGCATATTCCTCGAGGCGCGCGGGAGTGAGCTCCCGCTGGTGCGCGAAGAGTCGATCGTGGTAGTCCCAGAATCGGCCCTGTTCGTGCGCGCAGCGTGCCGCGACCGCGGCCTGCGCCGCCTGAGGATGAATGGACGACAGCGGGAAGTCCCGGAAGACGACCCTGATCTTTCCAGCGTAGGTTTGCTTCAACCGCTCGATGGTCCCGGTCACCTTCGCGCAGAACGGGCACTGAAAGTCCGAGTACATGACGATCTCGACAGGCGCTCCGGCAGGCCCGGACGCGGGCTCGTCGGCGGCGACTCGCAGCCGTTCGCGCGGCGGTTCCAGCGTCAGCGTCACGGACGTCGCGGATCGCAGCCGCTGCAGGAGGTCGTGGCGCACGCGCTCGCGCTGCTGCCCTTCGAGGAAGCGACGGATATCGGCCGCCGCGGCGTCGAACGACGCTCCTTTCACGCGCGACTGATTCGCCTCATACCAGGCGCGAACCTGTTCGTCTGAAATCGCCGTGCCGCGCGCATGAAGCTCGCGCTCCAGCAATGCCTGCGGCGATTCGCCGGCGCGTTTTGCCTCCGCCTCCAGCAGGTGCTCCGCCAGCAGCGCGTCCAGCGCGGCCTTGCGCGCTTCATGGATCGCCTCGCGCAAGCGGAGACCCCGGAACTTCGACGAGTCCTGCGCGAGAGCCCGCTGGTCGAGATCATCGTAGGTGACGATCCAGTCGCCCGACTTCGCCGCAATCGCCTCGCCGTCGAACCGGCGTTCCGCCCGAACCGGCGCGAGCAGCAGAACGACCAACGTCCCCGGGATGAGCCATCCGGCTCCTCGTATAGATAGATGTCGCATCGTAGTCCTCGTTCGTGGTCCGTTGCCCGGACCGATCTCGGTGTTGATTCGCGGCCACGCTTCCTGATCCCGTGAAAGCGTGGCCACCTGCATACATTTATGTGAACGCTCCGCGGTTCCCGCGGAGCCGGTGGTGCATGGACGAGGGCAACGAATTCCGTTGCCCTCGTTTCTTCATGGTCAGAAGCAGTTATAGGTCTGCTTGAGGTTGTTGGCCGACGTGATCAGCGGCTGCGCGCTGGCGGGCGCGAGCTTACCCTGGGACACGTAGTTCTCGACCTTGGCGATGAAGCCATCGAGCTGGCCGCATATGGAGCCGCTGTTCTGGCTGGTGATCGAGGCGAGCAGGGCGTCGAGCTGCGAGAGCAGGCCGTTGATCTGCCCCTGGTTCAGCTGCCCGCCGAGCAGCGTCACGCCAGCCTTCAGGTTCTCGACGACTTCCTGAGGCGTGAGAATCTTGACGTTGAAGCTGCAGGTCGTAGCATTGGTCGAATGGTCGGTCGCCGTACAGGTAACCGGCGTCGTCGTGCCCACCGCGAACGTCGATCCGGGCGGGTTACTGCAGACGACCGCCACTTGCGGGTCGCAGATATCGGTGACCGGCGTCTGGTACGCAACGGGATTGCCGCTCAGGCTGATCGGATCGAGGACCAGGTCCGCCGGACAACTGAGCGATGGAGCGGTCGTGTCCTTCACGGTGACGCTCGCGGTGCAGCTGCTCGTCGGAGTGCAGCTGCCGACCTGCGCGGTGGTTGCCGTGAAGGTCACGGGAGTAGGGCCGAGCGGATAGAACGAAGGCGCGTTGTTCGAGAGACTGACGCCGCTGCAGTATCCCGACGAACAGGTCGCCGCGCTTGTGAAGTCCAGCAGAGCCTGATCGGTTGCCTGCGAGCCCGCAGGCGCGGAACACTCGACGGTGACATTCGCAGGACACGTGATCTGTGGCCGCATGTCGAACGGATTGTCGGCCCGCGTGGCAAATTTGCGTCCGGAAGCGTTGGCCATGGTGACTACGTCCGCGGCCGAGTCGATGAGCTCCGGCCCCGCGGGATTGGCGAACCCGAAGCAGGCATTCGTATTCACGATGATTCCGTTGACGCCCTTGTTGATAAACGACTGGATCGCGTCCTTTTCCTCGTAGGTCCACGTGTACACGCCGTGAAACGCGCTGCAGTTGGTCTCGGCATCGCGCAGGGCCATACCGTCCGCCACGTTCTTCTCGACAGAGACGATTCCTGCGGCGAAGAGCCCATCGGCAAACCAGTACTTGTTCATGTTGTTGTCCTTGAAGAACGCCTGGACCTCGTCCTGGGTCTCCTCGCCAGTCAGAAAGTCGATGGCGGCACCGGCACGGGGATCGGCGTTCAACAGGTCCCGGAGTTTCCAGAAGTTCGCCTTGCCGCCAGGGAAACTGCCGATTGAGAACATCAGGTTGATGTCTGACCCGAGCTTGTTTCGAACCTTGTGATACAGGTCGTCGAGGGGTCCGTCCGGGGTCTTGATGTCCAGGACGATGAGCGCCAGGCCGGATTGCGGGTTCGCCGTCTCCTTCGAGACTTCGTCCAGCCAGTCGTCCAATTGGGTCGACAAGACGGTGACCAGGGGGTCGTGTTCCACCGTCCATCGGTCGTCGGCCCAGACCGTCGGCCGTCCCCATTTGAAGTCCGCTTCGATGGCGTTGACCCCATCGTCAGCTACCGCCTTGTGTGGCCAGGTGGGGCTATTACAGCGATGGGCGATGACGTAGATGGGCTGCTTGCATTGCGCCAGCGCGCCTGAGGGGGGCAGAGCAAACGCCAGTGCGAGCATACCGATGAGCCTGGCAGCCGCACCCCGGAGGGACAGAGTCGTGTGACGATTCCGCATGGTACTAGTTCCTTTCAGCGCGTCGAACGCGCGGCAGTATCAGTGGTAGTGGCAGCGGTGTGCCCGGCAGCGCGCGTTCAGCCGAGCGCGGCCGT